>Ga0180301_10004258_pt1 | contig 11060 bp, 12 predicted proteins | sample GuaBasSediGuay16_FD_121797 | JGI IMG/M metagenome (GOLD analysis project Ga0180301, IMG submission 121797) | Subseafloor sediment microbial communities from Guaymas Basin, Gulf of California, Mexico - Guay16, Core 4569-2, 12-15 cm | ecosystem: Environmental > Aquatic > Marine > Hydrothermal... | reverse complement strand
TCTTGGTATTCGAGATGAATACCGGTCAGATGCTAGAGGACGTGAGGTTATCGCTTGAGGGAAGGAGAAGGATCCACTTCTATGGGAGACCGGGCGGGATTATATCCACACCGGATGAGATCGCGAAGGTGATCAACAACATATACTATAGGGAAGGGCTCGAAGCAGGGGAATAGATGAAAAAGGTGTTCGGCAGGCCACGAAGCATAAAAGACTCGGTCTTTCATTACTGCCCTGGGTGCGGGCACAGTGTAATCCACCGATTGATTGCCGAGGTCATCGATGAGCTGGATATCAGGGGGGTTGCCATAGGCGTTCCTCCTGCGGGCTGTGCAGTGCTCGCCTATAATTATTTCGATATCGACATGGGGGAGGCCCCCCACGGGAGAGGGGCTGCGGTGGCCACTGGTATCAAGAGGGCACTGCCCGACAGAATCGTTTTCTCCTATCAGGGTGATGGGGATATCGCGGCTATCGGAACGGCAGAGACCATCCATGCGGCGAACAGGGGTGAGCGCATCACGGTTATTTTCGTGAACAACGGCGTATATGGCATGACCGGAGGTCAGATGGCACCCACAACAATCGTTGGACAGGGATCAACGACAACCCCTGGAGGGAGAAATCCGGAGAGGGATGGGGTTCCAATTGATTTGAGCGAGATGTTGGCCATTGCCAATGGAAGCGTGTATATAGAGCGGACGGCAGTCAACACCCCGAGGAACATCACGCGCACGAAGAGGGCCATTGCCAAGGCCTTTCGGGTCCAGATGTCTGATTTGGGGTTTTCCCTGGTAGAGATCCTGTCCGCATGTCCCACGAATTGGAAGATGTCCCCGGTACGGGCAAATGAATGGATCGGCTCGGACATGACAAAGATATTCCCGCTCAAGGTCATCAAGGATACCACAGGAGACAGAGTGGCTGTAAAATAAGGGCGGCGCTATGCTTACCAAGTTGATTTTTTCGGGTTTCGGCGGTCAGGGGGTATTGATGATGGGCTACATCCTCGCGGTGACCGCTATGAGGGAGGGTAAGCACGTGACCTATCTCCCCTCCTATGGTGCCGAGGTTCGGGGAGGAACGGCGAACTGCACGGTATCCATCTCGGATGAGGAGATCGCCTCTCCGGTGGCATCCTTTCCCGACTATGTGATTGCCATGAACAAGCCCTCCCTGATCAGGTATGAGGGCCAAGTCAAGGTAAAGGGGACCCTACTGTTAAATTCCGATTTGATAGATATTGAGCCCGCGAGGAAGGATATTGCTATCTTCAAGATACCGGCCAATACCATTGCCAAGAAGCTAAGGAGCGAGAGGATAGTAAACATGATTATGCTTGGTGCCCTTGCAGGGGCAACGAACATTACCGGTACCGATTCCTTGATGAACGCACTGGCCGAGGTGGTCAAGGGAAAGAGGGCCAAGCTGATGGAGCTCAATAGGAAGGGCTTGGAGAGGGGTGCCGCCTATATCCTGGAGGGAGCGTGAACATGCCTGTGAAAGAGATTAACCTCGTGCTGAAGAATGAGCCGGGACAACTATCGCTGGTGAGCGATATTTTGGGTTCCAGCGGGGTGAATATCATTGCCTTTTATGTGAGCACTGAGGGCGATGAGGGAAGCCTGAGGTTCGTGGCCAATGATCCAGACAGGGCTACCACGGTGCTAAGAGCGAGGGGCTACAGGATAAGGACAGAAGAGGTGATTGCCTGTGAAACGCCGAATCACCCCGGCGGCCTCAATTCCATCTTAAAGCCGTTAAAGACAGAGGGGATAAACGTAAATTATATCTACCCCTGTCTCTCACGACTGGCGACGGAGCCAACTGCAATACTCATCCTGGGAGTGGCACCCCCTGACAGGGACAGAACCGTTGCTGTGCTAAGGGATAACTGGATCAGGCTCTTGGACGAGGATCTCTATCGATTGTAGCTATCATGATGGATCAGGAAACCTACTCCATTGTCCTTGATACCCTCAAGAAGATCGAGAGGGAGAAATTATCCTTGGACACACGGTTGGAGCTGGATGAGAAGGGGGAGTTCCCTGAGGAGCTCATCCGATTCATGGTGGGCCCTGATATCGGCCTCCATCTCATCTTCGTCCCGGAGGAATATGGCGGTTTGGGGGCGAGCGCCATGCAGATCGCGAGGATGTCGGAGGAGATCGCCAAGGTAGATATGGCCATCGCCACGTCATTTCTGGCTATCTGTCTGGGCATGGACCCAATAAGGGTAGCAGGAACGAAGGAACAGAAGGATAAATACATTCGGCGAATCGCAGATGAGGGACTCATCGTTGGCTATGGTGTCACTGAACCCGAGGCAGGTTCTAATGTCCAGGCACTCAAGACAAAGGCGGAACGAGTGCTTGATGAAAAGGGCGATATCAAGGGTTATATGCTTAATGGACAGAAACAATTTGTTACCAATGGGGGGGTAGCTGATTTATATACCATCCTTGCTGATACACCTGAAGGCCCATCTTTTTTCATAGTTGAGAAAGGCGCAAAAGGCCTTACGCCTGGGCAGCACGAAGACAAACATGGTATCAGAGCCTCAAACACCGCACCTGTAATATTGGAAGATGTCTTTGTTCCAGCAGCAGATCTTATTGGCGGCGTTGAAGGAGCTGGATTAAAAGAGGCAAATAAAGTTTTTGGCTATACCAGGCTTATGGTCGCAACCTTCGGCCTCGCAGCCGGGGTTTCATCGTTAGAAAAGGTTGTCGCCTATGCAAAAGAAAGGGTCCAGTTCGGAACTACTCTCGCAGAAAAACAGGGCTATACCCATAAGCTTTTAGTTCCCAATGCTGTAAGGCTTGAGGCAGTTAGGGCTTACATCGAAGAGGTTGCTGCAAGGATTGATTCAGGAGAGGAAGATTTACAGGTAGAGGGTTCCATTGCCAAATATTTTGCTACCGAGGTTGGTGATTTGGCGGCAAACGATGGTATTCAGGCCCTTGGAGGGTATGGTTATATCAAGGAATACGAGGTGGAAAAGATTAAAAGAGATGCAAAAATCACTACCATCTTTGAGGGAACAAGTGAAATTCAGCAGAATATCATCTCTATCTTTCGATTGAGGAAAACATTACATACAAAGGGCGAATATTATCGTAGCATGGCGGAAGAGCTCTCAGGCCTTTCAGAAGAAACTGATGGCCCAATCGTTGCGAGGGCCATAGGATTATTAAATGAGTTCCTTTTGGTTGCACGAAAGTTTAAGGTTACTAAATCACAATATTTCATGTTTCTTTTGGCAGATATGATGACATGGATGGAGATAGCCAAGGCGATATGTGTAAAGGCAGGCTCAAAAAATTGTGAAATGACACATTCGAATCAATTTATGCTGGCCGTTGCCCGGCTCTTTGCAAGAGAGGCCATTGAAAAGGTTTATCTAAATATATTGAAGATTGTTCAAGGTCAACAGGCATTCGATGAACTGACAGAGGAGCTAAACTCCGTGGCCTTCAACACGATTTTTGAAGGTACTCTCGCAGATATGGATGTGGTAGCCAGGGAGTTGACAGTATAAACAATCACTTGAGCTTCCACACCGGCTCCCTCTTCTCCCTGAAGGCATTTACCCCTTCGAGGGCATCCTCGGTTGTGCAGAGTTCGGCGAACATCTCATCCGAGTATTCCAGGGCCTTTTCGAATTCCATGTCGGACATGGTGTAAAAGGCCTGCTTTCCCATCTGGAGCGCTATTGGGCTTTTTGAGGCGAGTTTGGTCGCAAGCTCCAGTGCCTCGTCCATCAATTTATCCTGCGGGACCACCTTGTTGACGAGTCCGATGCTCGAAGCCCTTTCAGCATCGATGAAATCCCCGGTGAGGAGCATCTCCAGGGCGCGTTTTCTACCCAGGGAACGAGACAGGGGCACAGCTGGGCCCATGCAAAAGAGCCCCACGTGGATGGCCGTGGTTCCGATCCTGGTTCCCTCGGCAACGATGGCCAGATCCGCAGCTGCCACCAGCCCTGCACCATTTGCAGCCGCTACCCCGTGAGCAGCAACAATAACAGGTGTTACCATATGTGCAATAGTCAGGAAAGACTTTTCCATGTCTCGTATCCACTGCCTGTATTCAAGGATATTTTTCATTGGCAACACCGATACATCGATGCCGGCAGAAAAGGCCCGGCCATTTCCCTTGATAATTATTACCCTGATTTCTCTATCCTTATCCATATCAGCCAGGGCATGGTCTAGTTCCCCAGCCAAGGTAGTGGTAAAGGTATTGAGCTGCTCAGGCCTGTTCAGGGTTATGATCCCGATGTGGTCTTTCCTTTCAACAATAATGGCTTCAAACTCCATCTCTCCTCCTTTCCTTACTATCGATTACCCTTAGCCTTTATATGCGCAATTGCCTTTGTGAGCCTTGTGAGCACCATATCACGGCCCATAACCTCCATCACCTCAAATATTCCCGGGCTCACCGCGGTGCCCGTGAGGGCGACCCTCAAGGGCTGGGCAACCACGCCGAGCTTTATTCCATGCGTTTCTATGAAGGCAGCAAGGATCCGCTCCAATTCATCCCGTGTAAAGACCTCCGCCGCCCTGAGAACGGAAAGCAATTCCTCGAGGAGCTCGGATGATTCAGGCACCAGGAATTTCTCATCGGCCTCCGGCTCATAGGTGATTTTTTGAAAGTAGAACAGCGACTTCTGTGCCATCTCGAGCAATGTCTTGGATCTCGCCTTTAGGGTCCTGACCGCCCCTGTCACCATCTCCCTTTTCAATTCCTCGCACCCGAGCTTATGGAGGAACGGGATTACGAGATCTGTAAGGGTCTCTTCGGTTTCCTCCCTGATGTACTTCGCATTCAGGTCGAGGAGCTTTTCCATATTAAAGATGCCCGCGGACTTTCCCACGCGATCGAGGGAGAATAGGTCGATGAGCTCCTGGATAGAGAATTTCTCCTGATCCCCATGGGCCCACCCCAAACGGGCCAAGGAGTTCAGCAGGGCATGGGGAAGGAAACCCATTTCTCTAAAGGCGAGCACCGAGGTTGCCCCGTGCCTCTTGCTGAGAGGCGTCTTGTCCGGGCCGAGGATCATGGGAAGGTGGGCGTAGTGGGGGATCGGCTCTCCAAGGGCCTTGTAGATAAGGATCTGACGGGGCGTATTGTTTATATGGTCATCGCCCCTAATCACGTAGGTCACCCCCATCTCGCTGTCGTCTACCACTACCGCAAAATTATAGGTAAAGGTGCCATCGGAGCGTTGTAGGATAAGGTCGTCGAGTTCCTCATTTTCAATGGATATGGTACCCTTCACCAAATCCTTGAACGTGGTTGATCCAATGAGGGGACTTTTCAACCGGACCACGGCACCAGGAGCCTTTCCGAGGTTCTTGTCTCTGCATGTGCCATCGTATTTGGGCTTTAATCCCCTTTTAATCGCATCTTTTCTCTTTTCCTCCAGCTCCTTTGGACTGCAGTGACAGTAATAGGCCTTCCCTCCGGAAAGCAGTTTCTCGCATGCCGCGTTATAGACATGTGACCTCTGGGATTGAAAATATGGGCCTTCATCCCAATCGAGGCCGAGCCACCGCAATGATTCGATGATAGTCTCGGTATTCTCCTTCGTTGACCTGGCCGTATCTGTATCCTCTATCCTGAGAATAAACCGCCCGTGATGGTGGCGAGAGAAAAGCCAATTGAACAGCGCAGTTCTCGCTCCACCGATATGCAATGTTCCCGTCGGACTCGGGGGAAATCTCGTAACTATGTTTTCTTTATCTATCTTCATATATTAAGCGCAGATTCGGAGCTATCTGTCCTTCTCTGTACGTGTGTGTCTGCGGCATCAAATGTTTATTGCTTAAATTCCTTGGCTAACCGTACGCCTAACTCCAGGGCCTGTCTGTTTAACTCCAGAGTACCGGAGGGAATCCTGGTTTTGAGCACCTTCATGATGGATTCCTTCTTGACGAGTTGGGTGAGCTCCACAAAGGCACCGAGCATACAGATGTTGAACACGATCGGTCTTCCGATTGCCTCCATCACCGAGCTGTACATATCGAGCCCCACCTGTTTGGCGTCTACCTTCCCACCCTGCCTCACGTAGTGATTGTCGGTTATCAGGAGCCCTCCTGGGCGAAGAAGCCCGGAGAACGTATCGTATGCCTCTTGGGTGAGGCACACGAGGATATTCGGCTGGATCACCTTGGGGAAGCGTATGTCCGTGTCCGAGATGATGACATCGGATCTGCTCGCACCACCTCTGGCCTCTGGACCGTAGGACTGTGATTGCACGGCATTGAGGCCCTCGTAGAGCACCGCTGCCTCGGCGAAGATGATTGCCGCGGTGATCACACCTTGCCCGCCGGAGCCGGAGAAGATGATCCTACGCCTTTCCATCCCTTCCTCTTTGAGATGCCTTCTGTATGACCTTGTCGTATTCCTCGCAGTACTCCGGCAGCTGTTCTTCGACGAAGATCCCCCGCTCGATTAACTCCAGGTTGTTCTTCTTGTCCTTGCTTCCGATGGGCGTTGTATGGGTTTTATAGTATTTAAGCATCTCCACCGCGCTGGCGAATTTATTTTTTCTGCCATAGTAGGTAGGGCACTGGGAGAGTACCTCCACGATCGAGAAACCCTTATGCTTGATCGCTTTTTCGATGATCTTTATCATTGAGGTCACGTGATAGGTGGTGGTCCTGGCCACAAACGTAGCACCGGCGCCCATCGCGAGTTCCACCACGTCAAAGGGCCGATCAATATTGCCATAGGGAGCGGTGGTGGCGAAGTCCCCATAGCCCGTTGAGGGCGAGTACTGTCCACCGGTCATGCCGTAGATGCTGTTGTTCATGATAATGGCGGTGATATCAATGTTTCTTCTCGCCGCGTGTATGAGATGGTTACCCCCGATAGAGAAGGCATCGCCATCCCCCATGGGAGCGAGCACCGTGAGCTCGGGCCTACTGAGCTTGACACCCGTGGCAAAGGCCAAAGCCCTTCCATGGATGGTGTGGAGCGTGTGAAAATCCAGGTACCCGCAGATGCGGGAGGAACACCCAATGCCCGAGACGATAACGATGTTTCTTTTCTTTATCTCCAAGTTTTCAATTGCGCGGATCATAGCCCCCATAATCGTTCCGTGACCGCAGCCAGGGCACCAGAGATGGGGAAAGAAGCGTTCCCGAATATAGTCCTTCACCGCCATAACGTAGTTCCCTCCTCTCCCACCGTAAGCCTTGAGCCTTGTGCCTTACGCCAATCCGTTATTATGCCCCCTTTCCCTGGATTATTCTGAGGATATTCAGGATGTCAGCAGGGGCAATAAAGCTGCCATCAATCCGGTTAGCCAGAAACACCTTCTCGGGATTATCGGAAACCCTTTTCACTTCATGAAGGATCTGGCCCATATTCATCTCAACGACAATCACACACTCAACGGCTGCACACCTCTTCTTGACTATCTCATCGGGAAACGGCCATAAGGTCTGGAGCTCCAGAAGCCCGAGTTTTTCGCCCCTCTGCCTCCTGTCTTCCACTACATGAAGTGCGGTTCTCGCTGATGCACCATAAGAGACGAGCAGGATTTCCGCCTCATCGACATGAAACTCCTTGGTCATGGAGATCTCATGGGTATGGCCCTGGATTTTATCTACCAGATGTCGCATCAGTTCATATACTACCTCGGGATTGGTGGATGGAAAACCCCACATATCATGTGCGAGCCCCGTAACATTATACCTATGGACATGGCCGAAATCAGACATGGGAAGCCGGCCATCCTCACGGGGCAGGTAGGGGTGATAGTCGGTTCCTTCGGGAACCGAAGTTTTGAGCCTTTCTACCACGTTGATTTCACCCGGTTCCGGCAGGATTAGTTTCTCCCTGGTATGGCCGACCACCTCATCCAACAGCAGGACTACGGGGCTTCTAAATGTCTCGGAAAGATTGAAGGCCTCCACCGTCATGGCAAAGACATCCTGGTTATTCGATGCGGTAAGGGCAATGATCGCGTGTTCTCCGTGGGTCCCCCACCGCGCCTGCATGATGTCTCCCTGGCTTCCGCTCGTGGGAAGGCCGGTAGAGGGGCCCCCTCTCTGCACATTCAAAACCACACACGGTGTCTCGGTCATTACCCCAAAGCCGAGCGCCTCCTGCATAAGGGAGAACCCCGGTCCACTCGTTGCAGTCATGGTCTTTTTACCGGTGAGTGATGCCCCTATAATTGCACACATAGAGGAGAGCTCGTCTTCCATCTGAATAAACTTCCCGCCTTTTCTAGGAAGACGATAGGACAGCAGTTCGGCCACTTCCGTAGATGGGGTGATGGGATATCCAGCGAAAAAATCGAGACCTGCATAAAGCGCTGCTTCAACACAGGCCTCGTTACCCTGGAGGAAAAGGACATTCTTTTTCACAGAAAAATGTCTCCTTATTTGAAACTGGAAACTGAATGAAGGCAATAACCTTCACCAGCAAGGAATAAGCAATATCGAGTATCGAGTTTCAAGTATCAAGTATCAAAAATAAGTTCGATTGCGAGATCGGGACATCGGAGCTCACACATTCCGCAACCGTTGCAGTTATCGGGGAATGCGAGTTGAGCCTTTTCATTTTCATCTAAAACCAAGGCATCCTTTGGGCAGAATTCAACGCAGATCCCGCATCCTTTACACCATTCCCCTTTGATAACGGGTTTCATTTTTTCTCTCGCAGACATGGCACTACTCATATCATAGAGAAATAACTTGTCAAGCAATTTGGCGGACGCTCAGGGTACGATAAATGAAAGGGCCTAAGCACACATGGGAGGCAGGCGGGCATCAAGGGAGGGGAAGTTTGATATGGGGTACCCTGTCATGCTTTCAACGGGTCTGCATGGTGGTTCATTTTGATGGAGGCAGAATGTAGCGGTATTTCTCTTTGTAGGAGCGGCGAAGTCGCGTTCTATAAAATTGCGCAGCAATTTTATTACTTGACAAAAGATCCGTCATTCATAAAAATGTCGACAATCGACTATTTTCATGAGGGAATGATGGTGATTCATAAGGACGCTACCCATGAGGGAGATGCGTGGAATAAAATTGAGGTTAAGAGCCTCATGGCAGTAGTGCTGGATGATCTGCGCAGGCGTATTCTCATTGGAGATTTTAAGCCGGGCCGGAAGATAAACGAGTCCGAGATCGCTGCGAGGCTGGGGGTTAGCAGGTCGCCAGTCAGGGAGGCCTTCCGGGTCCTGGAGAGAGAGGGGCTCATCATCACCTTGCCCAGAAAAGGATCGTACATAACCGACATCAGCCCTCAGGATGTGGAGGAGATCTTTGAGCTTCGAGAGCTTTTAGAATGCCATGCAATAGATACCATTCGGAAGAGGGCGATCAAATCACCTCATGACATGGATAAGCATATCGAAGAGGTCGAAAAGGACCTTCGAAAGGAGCCCGATACCTTTACCGTGATTTCCGGTTTTCACTACAACCTCGTGGAGATGTCCCAGAACTATAGACTGATAGAGTTATATAAGATCCTGGGTGTGCCGTTAATGAGGTACCAGCTCATTTATCTCAGCAAAAAAGGCCAGAGGGATATCTCTTTGGAGCATCATCAGGGCATTGTTGACATCCTTAAGGCAGGGAATTATCCAGCGGCTAAGAGGTTGCTGAAGAGGCACATACGCTACGTGGAACAGGTGGTAAAAAAGCAGATCAAGGAAATCCTCTCCACCTAGTCATTTCAATGGAAGCCCTATGGCCTATAGAGTGAAAAAAAGCGCATTGGATCCTGGTACCTACTATTTCTCCGGAAACGAGGCAGTAGCTGAGGGCGCTATCGCCGCTGGCTGTCGCTACTACGGCGGCTATCCCATTACCCCGTCCAGCGAGATTATGGAGAGAGTAGCCATCCGATTGGCCGAGGTTGGCGGTGTGTTCATGCAGATGGAGGATGAGATCGCCTCTATCTGCTCCGTCATCGGGGCGGTGTGGGCCGGGGCAAAGGCCATGACCGCCACCTCAGGCCCGGGCTTCAGCCTCATGCAGGAGGGCATCGGCTATGCCGCATTCACGGAGACACCGCTCGTTGTTGTCGACATCCAGAGAGCGGGTCCAGGTACCGGTCAGGCTACCAGGGTAGCAAGCGGAGATCTCATGCAGGCCAAGTGGGGCTCCCATGGAGACTATCAGGGTATCGCGCTGTCTCCATGGTCGGTTCAGGAGATGTATGATTTCACGGTGGAGGCCTTTAACCTTGCAGAACACTATCGAGTCCCCGTGTTTCTCATGGGCGAGGAAGCGATTGGTCATCTGAGGGAGAGGATAGAAGTACGGGAGAAGGTCAAGATTTTTGAGAGGAAAAAGCAACGAGGTGCCCCGCCTTTTGGCGTGAAACGGGAAGACGGTATTCCACCCATGCCCGCATTTGGTGAGGGGGAAAAGCTTCTGGTAACGGGATCTACCCATAATGAGTTTGGAGTCAGGAAGACCGATGACCCCCAAGCCCACGCACGGCTCGTGGCGAGGATCAACAACAAGATCCTTAACCATAGAGACAAGATCATCCAGACCGAGTCCTACTATGCGGAGGATGCCGAGGTGGTGGTCGTCTCCTATGGATTCACTGCACGGAGCTCACTTTTTGCGGTGAATCAGCTCAGAGATGCAGGCAAAAAAGTGGGGCTCCTTCGCCTTAAGACCATCTGGCCCTTTGCCGATCGTATCGTTCAAGCACTTGGTGGTGTCAAGAAGCTCTTTGTTCCCGAGATGAACAGGGGCCAGGTGGGGGGCGAGGTAATGAAATATGCCCATGGAGAGGTAATTCCTTATCACCAAACCGATGGGGAGGTCATTCATCCCCATGCGTTGATAGCAAAACTGAGGAGCCTTTTGTAATGGCACGGGATCTCGAGGAATATCTCCGGCCGGGAATTGATGCAACCCCCTTTTGCCCGGGATGCGGGCATGGGATATTGATGAATCTCATCCTTCGGGCCATTGATGAGCTCGGGATCGACATGGATGAGATGCTGTTCGTTTCAGGGATTGGATGTGCGGGGTGGATCCCGAGCCCTCACTTTAATGCAGACACCCTCCATACCC
>Ga0180301_10004257_pt1 | contig 11061 bp, 13 predicted proteins | sample GuaBasSediGuay16_FD_121797 | JGI IMG/M metagenome (GOLD analysis project Ga0180301, IMG submission 121797) | Subseafloor sediment microbial communities from Guaymas Basin, Gulf of California, Mexico - Guay16, Core 4569-2, 12-15 cm | ecosystem: Environmental > Aquatic > Marine > Hydrothermal... | reverse complement strand
TAGGGATATTCTTAAGCCTGATTATGTTCCTGATAGGCTTCCTCATAGGGAGAGGGAGATTCGTAAGCTTGGGAGTATTTTAGCTCCTGTTCTTAAGGGTTCTCGTCCAAGCAATGTTTTCATCTATGGGCTTACTGGTACTGGTAAAACGGCTGTTACGAAATATGTTACTAGGAAGCTTGTTGAAACGGCTAAGAAATTCAATGCTAACGTTAAAGTAGCATATGTTAACACTAGGCAAAGCGATACACCATACCGTGTTCTTATGGAGCTTGCTGAATCGGTAGGTGTAAAAGTTCCTTTCACAGGAATTCCTGCCGCAGAAGTTTACCGTAGATTTATTAGGGGTCTTGAAAACCTAAGTGCAACATTAATAGTTATTCTCGACGAAATAGATTACCTAGTTAAGAAGCACGGAGACGACATACTCTATAGGCTTTCTAGAACAAACGAGATCCTAAAGAACTCCGAAATATCAATGATAGGCATAACTAACGATGTAAGGTTCAGCGAAATACTTGATCCAAGAATCAAAAGTAGTCTCGGAGAAGTCGAAATGGTTTTCCCACCCTATGATGCTGTTCAGCTTGAAGACATTCTTTCTGAAAGAGCGAAGGAAGCATTCTACGAAGGCACATTAGATGACGGAGTAATTCCACTATGTGCCGCCTTGGCGGCTAAAGAACATGGTGATGCTAGAAAAGCACTTGATCTCCTGAGGGTTGCTGGGGAACTTGCCGAACAAGAGGGTGCGGAGAAGGTAACTATTGACCATGTTTGGAAAGCACGCGATGAACTTGAGAAAGACAAGGTTTCGGAAATAGTTAGAACAATGCCTTTCCATGGCAAACTCGTTTTAGCAAGCATTTACAGGTTGCAAATGAGGAAAACAAGCCTACCAACGACCGGCGAAATATATTCCGAATACAGAATATTATGCGAAAAAATGGATACAGCACCTCTCACATACAGGAGAATAAGTGACATAATAAATGAATTAGACATGCTAGGGCTTATTGAAGCACAAATAGTTAGTAGAGGAAGGTATGGTAGGACGAAAATTGTTAAACTAAATGTTCAACCAAAAATAATAGAGGAAGTAATGTTAGAGGACAAATATCTTGAAGGAATACTCCAATAGCAACCCCTTAGTGGCTGTAGGATTCGAAGACGGCTACTTCCCACCTAAACTTAAGGAAATGAAAGGTCATAGAACAGTTTTAGCTGCTGTTCTAACGGAAAATGCGGAGCCAAAATCCGTGGTGCTGAATTCAATAGAGATTGATGGTTTAGATGGAACGGAAAAAGCTATCCAAGCGCTCTTAAAGCTTCAGGAAAAAAGCCACATAAACGTTGTTTTACTTGGAGGAATAACTTTTGCAGGATTTAACATAATAGATCCCGTAGAAATATATGAAACCTTTAGAAAACCTGTCATTGTCGTTACGGAGGATGAACCATCAGATGAGGAAGTTGAAAGAGCGCTTAGAAAACACTTCCTCGACTGGAAAGATAGATTAACGATACTTAGGAAGTTTAGGAGGAAAGCGAAAATACATAGGGTACGTAGGATTAAGGGGAAACTTTACATTCAACCTTTAGGCTTAAATGTTGATGAAGCCGAAGACGTAGTATCGAAACTTATTCTGAAAGGTAAGTATCCTGAACCTTTAAGATTAGCTAAAACCATTGCTTCATCGCTAGCTAAACTTATATTTCACGAAGAACGCTACCTTTAAAGGAAAAATTCTTGGAGGTTCCATGGAGAATGCAGTATGATTATTTAGAGCCAAGATGGATATGGCATTTCGAATGGCAAACACCGAGGGAATTTAGTGCTGACGCAATAGACAAGGTAATCTATGCTGGTAAGTCCAAGTACCAGATAATTGAGATTGTTGAAACTTTTGAACATGGAAGAGCCCTCATACTTGACGGTAGAATACAGTCTGCTGAGAATGATGAGTGGATATATCATGAAGCAATAGTTCATCCACCGATGCTAGCTCATCCATGGCCTGAAAGGGTTCTCGTCATAGGGGGTGGTGAAGGAGCAAACCTTAGGGAGCTACTGAAGCATAGAAGTGTTAAGGAAATAGTGATGGTTGATTTGGACGAGGAAGTTATAAACATTGCTAAAAAGTACTTGTGGAAGTGGCATCAAGGAGCTTTCGAAAATCCCAAGGTGAAACTAATTATAGGGGATGGTAGAAAGTTTGTTTCCGAATATTCCGGAGAAAAATTCGATGTAGTAGTACTTGACCTAACAGATCCCGTAGCGGGAGGGCCATCATATTACCTATATACCTATGAATTCTATAGTTTAATCAAGAAGAACGTTGTTAAGCCCAATGGAGTAGTTGTTACTCAAGCGACATCTTTAGTGTATTCTATCGAAGCACATGCAATGATAAGGAACACTTTAGCTAAAGTATTTAAGAAAACATCATCGTACAAGGTGTTTGTTCCAGCATTTCACAGTATTTGGAGCTTTGTTGCAGCATCTGACAAATGGGATCCTAAAGAACTGAGCAAGGAGGAAGTTGAAAAAAGAATAAGCGAAAGAATAGTGGGCGAACTAAGATTCTATGATGGAGAAACACATGTTGAAATGTTCCTACTACCTAAGCATATTAGGAAGAGGATTAGCGAAATAAAAGAAGTAGCGTACGATAAAAAACCACCCTCACTACCGCTTTAGCAGAGCAATTAAACATTTTTTAACCCAAATATAGAAAAGAAAAGTTTAGGCGCCGGGGTGGCCGAGCGGTCTAAGGCGGTGGGCTCGAGACCACATGGTTTCCGGCTAAGAAGTCGGGAGACCCACTGCCCCTTCGCGGGGCGCGCGGGTTCGAATCCCGCCCCCGGCGCCACATAACCAACTTATCTTATAGCCAACGTGGTTCCTGCCTTCTCCATTCCTCAATTGCTTCTGCCCATTCCCTTTCTAAATCAATGTTGCAGACATCAGCTAGCTTTAGAAGCTCAAAGAGTACTTTAGCGAAACAATAACCTACTTCACCATGTCTTATTGTTCCACGCTTAAATTTCTCACTTATAAGGATCTTGGACGATAGCTCCCCTAGTTCCTCAAGAACTCCGGCTAATGAAGCTAGAACTGAGCGTTTCACACCATACTTTCTAACTGTTTCTTCAACGAACTTTTGTGCTTCAATAATTCTCAAAACTTTAGCCTCATACACGTTTGCTTTGCTTTCAGACAGGAAGCCGGTAATAAGTATTTAGTAACTACGTTAGTGCATTCGCGTTTCTACAGGCGAAATTTTACTTTTTTCTTTAGAGTATCTAGAAAGTAATGTTGCTTATAGTTATAGGTTCAAAGCAACATAGAATACTATGGGTTATAGGAATGGTTTTCTCGAGAGTTCTTGTGGGAATTGACGGTTCAGAGGTTTCAGAAAGAGCATTAAATGTTGCCATAGAGATTTGTAAGAAATTTAATGCAACACTTTACATAATGTATGTAATAGAGCCAATACTTGTACCATCAGTAGATAAGGCTAAGATAAGAACAATACTGGATGCTTTGAAAGAGCATGCGGATAGGATAGTTTCTAAAGCGCTAATAAAGGCTCAAAAAGAAAATGTCGAAGCAAAACCGATAATAACTGAGGGGAAGCCTGGTCCGGAAATATGTAAGAAAGCTTCTGAACTAAAAGCAGATCTTGTTGTTGTAGGTTCTAGAGGTTTAGGTACAATAAGCAGATTTATAGTAGGAAGCACTTCCTCGTATCTTTTCAACCACTGTACTAATAAGTCAATACTTGTTGTTAGATAAAAATAAAACCATCAATTTAAACATTTTTCTAGAAGTTTAACAGTGTTATTGAAAAATGTAAATGAAAACGTTTGCCTAATATTATTTAGCAAGGAATTCATAGAAACAATAAGCTCTAAGGTGGTTTCAAAATGGTTATGAAGGAGCTTCTAGATGAATTCCACAATTATGTAGAGTTCTAGATGGATAAGTCTCCTGAGCAAATAAAAAGCTTCTTAAAGCTATTAAAGGTCATAGAGAAACCAGGTGTGCTCTCAACACGTGAAAAGGAACTTATAGCAATAGCTCTCTCAGTTATGGCACAATGTAAATGGTGCATTTCATTCCACGTAAACTCAGCATTAAAAGCCGGAGCAACACCTGAAGAAATAAGAGAAGCAGCATGGGTAGCTGCTCTAATGGGTGGAGGTCCGCAATTAGCATATATGCAGCTTGTAGAAAAAGCACTAGAAGAATCCGCTAAGAAACAATAACTCAACATTTAAGCTCATAATCTAAAACTCTTTTTCCTAGATTATTAAAGGTAAAGTAATTTCTAATGAGGATCATTAGGTACAGAATCCATAAGGAGATTAAGATTTATTTTTGATACTGAAGCGAGATTTATACATAATACATAGGCGAATCTTAAATCCCTACGGTATGAAAACATTGTATTTAAGATGTCACGGACATGAATTCTTAAGAGAAGACAATACCCATTAGCTTTAATTATTTTAAGCCTAACTTTTATGTCCCTTTCTAATTATCGTTATTTTCTGCTCCCCCATGTGATGAGTATGAGAATTAATGCGGTAATGGATACTACAAGCAACCTTTTATTTTAGGTAGCGGGAAAATTGCTGAAACTATAATGTACACGCCAAGAACTATTAGCAAGATAAGTCCTAAGTTCTTAACTAAATCCATCCTTAACTACCATGTGTGGAAGAGAACTCCTGTTACTTACTAAGTATTAGCTTGTCAAAACTAATCGTTTCTCCAAGTAATTTATGTTCCATAGTTTCCTCAGTTATGTGTTTTTATTTAGAGACCAATATTAGTTTGAAAAGAGGGAAGCTGTTGTGGGAAATTTTGAAATGGTATTTTACAGAATAAAGAAAGTAAAAGGAAGCTATTGTCTCGTAATAGAATGGTATGATCCTGAGCCTAAAAGGAAAATAACGAAATCAATAGGGCCGTGCAAACTCATAGAGGAATTAATGATAAAGTTCAAGGAAAATTCTTGGTGCGGGGGGTGGGATTTGAACCCACGCAGGCCTACGCCATCGGGGCCTCAGCCCGACCCCTTTGACCTAGCTCGGGCACCCCCGCACAGTGCCCCGATTAGCTATGTAGTTTCAGGTGTTTTTTAAGGTTAGCTTTCTTTAGAAAGTACTTGCTCTAAATCCTTTATTGAGATTTTCTCTAATTTTTCAATGTTTTCTTTAAGGAGCTTAGATGTTTTCCTAGCTATTTCTAGCTTTTCCTCTGCCTCGCTAGGTTCTAATATTCCTTCCTTTACTGCTTTCTCTAGTTTCTCTACGTCTATTTCTCTTACTTCATTTTTTGTAGCCACTACGTCAACTTCATAGTCTATGTACCTTATTTTCCCCGGTACAATCTCTGGAGGTGAGTTTATGTTCAAATATATTCCCTTAAATTCTCCATTCTTCGAGAAATACTTATGAATTATTACCGGATATTTCGTTGAAAACTCCATTAAATCGTAGTCGCCAGGCTCTTTCTCAACACCTAACCCATCATACACTCCCTTACTCCTAAAAACTCTCTTTACGGTAACATATGCTTCATTATCTTCTACGGTCAGCTTAATTATTTGACCTGGGGTTAGCTTCTTAATGGTGTTATCTAGGATACTTACATGCTCTATTTCAATACGTGTTTTCTCCTTGGCTTTTTCGTAAACATAGCGTAGCAGTATCTCTGAAATATCATCTGCCATTTCCGGTTTACTAAGCAGCATGTATTCTGAATAGTCAACTATTTCAGTTAGTTCATCGCTTAACGATTTATACTTATGATGCCCTTTAACTGTAGGGTAAACTTTTGATCTAATTTCGTCTAAGCGATTCTTATTTTCGCTTGAGAAAACCATTATTCCGAAAAACTGTCCCGCATATATGAGTTCTCCCTTCTTAGCCTTGTCGAATTTTGACAGTATTTCGTTAGCGTATTTTACTGTGTTCTGGAGGTCAAGCATTAACTTATCTACTTTACCTATTGTTGCTGCACTTCTCCACTTAATACCCCAATTACCTTCTATTTTCATGAGGGATGCTAGTGTTTTCAGGTTTCTTCTGAGCTTAGGATCTGTAATGTGTTCACTAAAGAACACCCTACCTGATCTACCATGTATCAGTACTACGTATTTTCCATGTATCATGTAGTTCCTCGATAGAACAGCTATGTTGTTCGGAGGTAGAAGAGGCCTACTTATATCAACTACTACTTCATCTCCTACATTCAAATGTTCCCTTAGAACACCTTTAATTCCGCTGATACCCAGATCAACTATGGAGACATCGTTCTTTACTTCAACAACTTCTCCCTTAACTATTCCGTGGAAGGGTAATTTGCTAACATATGTTATTGGAGGCTTTATAACTTCCTTAAGAACATTATAAACTGCTTTCGCCTCATCATAGTCTCCAATAATTAAAACCCCTTGTCTATGCTCTAAACCCTTAACAGTTACGTTAGGTGGAGTTAATGTTTCTTTTAAACCAAATCTTTCCTTAATTTTCTTGGACGCATGACAAATGTTAAATCCTTTATCGTAAAGTATTTTCGAAATAGCTGTAGCATAAATCCCCCTAACTCTTACATTAACTGTGCTCATGAAGCAACACCGCTCATACTGTAATCATTGCTGGATTTTTTAGAGACTAATGCCTACATTGTTTAGAAGAAAGAATTAGAGAGTGAATTTTTAAGTTCCCATCTATGGCTAGTCTCTCACGGTTTCTAATAATGTAACAACATTCCATATTCTCGTCCTAGCGTAAGGTGGCATATTAGGGTCTTGAGATATTTCGTCTAACACGCTTATTGCGTTCGCTGCTCTCACACCATAACTTAAGGTTGGGTTTTGAAGATGCCTTATCGCTTCAGTACATGCTCTCCTAATGTTCCTAGGAACACTAGTGTCGTTAATTATTGATGTAAGCATCATTATAGCCATCCTTATCTTAGCTTCTCTTTCATCAGCTTGCTGCCTCATCATTCAAAACCACCCTCCACTTACCTATTCTGGGCTCAGCACAATATATTTAGACAGGTTTTTATTTAAAGTCCTTTCGGAGGTCTAAACTGTAATGCCTGAGAAAGTAGGTAAGGATTATATTAGAAAAATGGCTGACCTACTAAAATCCGGAGCAACAATGCTCTCAATAACCTGTCCTAAAGACAAAGTTCCCCTCTTTAAGCTAAAGACGGGAGAGGTAATATGTCCTGTTTGCGGAACAAGATTCTACATTGTACAGAGCGAAGCTGAACATGCAACAGTAACCGCCTCCATAGCTTTAGAGAACCTTGAGAGAAACGTTGTTACGAAAATAAATCAGATAAACGAGCTTCTCTCAACACTCGACGCTTCATCTGTAAGTAAGGAAATGCTTGAATCGCTTAAGCTATGGCTTGAAATACTTGAGAAAATAGAGATGCTAAGAAGAGCCCCTAGGAAATAGTAGTTTTTTAACAAGAGCTAAGGCTTCATCGATAACTTTCTCTAAAGGCTCCATACCGTTTATTAACGTAAGTTCCCCGTTTCTCACCATGTTCAAATATATTTCCCTAACTTTGCTCAAATACTTTATGTTCTCAAATAGCTTCTTCACATCGCCCTGTTTACTCTTTCTTCTAATAGCTTCTTCAGGTGTTATGTCAATATATATTGATAGGTCAGGTTTTGGCACGAACTTGTTGAGCTCCTTAATCCAGCTTATAGGTGCGCCTAAAGCTCCCTGATAAGCTATTGATGAAAAATAGTATCTATCCGTTACGACAATAATGTTCTTACTTAGTGATGGAAGAATTTCATTAATTACATGCCATAACCTATCTGCTGCAAAAAGTAGCGCTTCAATTCTAGCATCCTGTCTCTTTTCAGCTGAAATTATCTTGTCCTTAATCAGCAGGCCTATGGGTGATCTTGTTGGTTCAGAAGTATATAGGGCCTTGATGTTTCTCTCATTAAGCCATTCAACTATTTTCTTAGCAATTGTTGTTTTACCTGACCCGTCAATTCCCTCTATGGCTATCAAGCATCCTTTATCCAAAAAGCATTACCTCTACTTGACAATAATGTGCCCTTCTCTGCCATTTACTACTACGTAGTCTCCGTTTTTAACGATTTCAAGAATGTTTTCTTCGAAAGAATCCATTAGCGGTATTTCAGAGATAACACAACCTATTATGATGATGGGTTCGCTTTTAATATTTAGAATTGCTTTTGGAGCGACATTGTTTTTAGCTAGTTGATATATTATGTAAGATCCTACAGTGCTCCCCTTACCGTAAGGGAAAACAAAGATTTTGTCTTTAATGCTTAAACCCCTTAATGGATGGTCTTTCCTAACAATAATGCCTGTTTTAGGGTCAATATCTCCTAGGAAGGAAATTGGCTCTTTAGAAACAAGCACTTCTCCTTCAGCATATCCTTCAACGAGAACTCTTCCCCTAATTATCATCAAGAATCAGCACCCAAAGCTAGTTTTAAACATTCAGGCGTTTTACATAGTCTAACCTTTACTCCATGAATGTTCTCTAAGTAATATGCATGTTTTATAGAGTTTGTAGCTACAGTAGAAATTCTCATTTTATTTAAGGGAGCTACTACGAGGCATGTGTCCCTTAAAACCCTTATTCCACGTTTCATGAATTCCTCAAGAACATTACGTGGTATTTTAGAATACATGTGTCTTGAGATTGCGAGAAAAACAGGGTATTTCGCTTTCGCTTTCTCCTTGGAGATGAACTTCCAAACACTAACCACCTCGTCCAAGGTGAGATGTGGGCACCCTAGAAATACAACGTCGAAGTCCCCGCTGTAAGAATATTTTGCAAAGTATTTTTCCAAATCATACTTTTCTACATGTATTTTCTCTTCAACATAGCTTAAATCCGCGCTTTTAGCTTCAGGCGAAACATTCTCAACAATACACATTGGAAGAGGAGATGATGTACCCACTCCAGCACACATAGCCTTAACTAAGTCTAGTTTCCCATTCAAACTAGATTTCGTCTTAACATAGGGTATTCTGTCCTTAGCTAAGTCGCCAATTATGAAGCCCAACGTACTAGCATATGCTTGTTCTTCAATACTTACCTCCGCATCGACTATTACCCTGGGTTTTCTGTTTTCACTTAAATGCATACCCATGTAAGGTGTTTTACCGATAAGCGCAGCAAATAAGCTACTCGGACCTCCTTCACGATTTGTTCTAGCACCATAAACTGTGTTTGCATAAAGTACTGCGCTTGACTCTCCCCATGCTAAATGCTCCCCAAACGAAGGCTCTCTAACATAATATGGAGTACAGGTGCATGTTGTTTTAACACCCATTCTCGAAAGAGCATTAATTATTCTTAACTGTTTTACGAAAAACTCCCTAGGAATGTTAAGGGGCTTCCAAAATTCAAGATCAAAACCTGCCGGATTACATGTGGAAAAAACTTTAACTTTTACTTTGGAAAGTTCCTCAATGAATTCTAAACCTGCATCTCCAATGTTTCTATATGATATTCCGGAGATATGGGCATGAACAATGTTAATAAGCCTTTCAGCACCCATTGCCTCCCCCAGTTTCACTAGAGCCTTCATTGCCTTCTGATATTCAGGTCCATATTCTCCAGAAAGTATTTTCTCTTCTTCTTTAGTTAGGTACATGAATAATCATCATAGCCTTACTTTTTCAAATAGCTCCTGCGATTTATCGAGGGGTTTGGTAGCGTCAATGCCAACTTTTGTTGTTAAACTATTTTCAGCTGAAGGATCTAATGAGGATCCTCTAACATTTTTTATCACTACGAGGTCTCTATCAGCTCTAAATCTTGTAGCTATAGCCCACTCGACATCGTTCAAATCGTTTACATCAATGTCTTCATCAACTACAACGACATGTTTGAGGCTCGGGTGCCCACTGAAAGCAGCTAAAATAGCGTTTTTACCATCGCCCTCAGTTTGCTTTTTAATAGAAACAATAGCGTGCAACCATCCTCCGCCGCCCAAAGTTAATCTAACAGCTTTAACCTCGGGCACAACCTTTCTAACACTACCCCATATTGAAACTTCTCTTGGAAAACCCATTAGGAGCTTGTGTTCTACTCCTCCAGGAAGTATTTCCTGAAATATTCCTCCTCCATCTCTAACCCATATCTTCTCTATTTCAATTACTGGTTGCTTCCTAACAATATCGTATGTTTCCAAAATATCTACGAAGGGACCTTCATTAACTTCCAAATCATATCTAAGCTTACCTAAAAATATGAATTCTGAAACTAAAGGTGTAGGTATTTCTGTTTCACCAATATATGCAGCCTTCATTGAACCTCCGAGTATGGAGTTAGCTACTTCCATTTCATATACTCCATATGGTGGCGAAAACGATGCACATAAAGTAATTAGGGGATGAGTACCTACAAGTATTACCACAGGCAGGTGCTTGTTCTCTTCTTTAAACTTAGAAAACATTCTATAAAGGTGGCGAGGAACAATTCTTATAGCAACCCTTCTTTCATCAATAACCATTAGTCTATGGATTGAAGCATTATAGTTTCCTTCACCATCACCTGCGAGAACAATTGAGGAGGTAATGTATTTTCCTCCATCCTTAGGGTAGAATTTTAAGATAGGTAAGTCGGCTAAGCTAATATCTTTCTCAACATAGTAGTTCTCCAGTGTGTCTTCGGATAATTTTATTGGTGAATTTAAGGCGTTTAGAAATTTAAGATAGAGATTGGTATCGTTTTTAACATTTAATTCCCTTTTAAAAACATCTCTTGAAAAAACTGTGTTCATAGCTAAGGGAAAGCGTTTTTCATCAACATTTTTGAAAATTATAGGTGATTGTTGGTTGCGGTACGCTATCTTAGAAGCTTCAAGAACGCTACTTACTTTCTCGTTTATTTCTAAGAGTTTTTCACGAACATATTTTCTATTTAAATAGCTACTTAGGGTTAAAGACTCCACTTACCCTGCTCCCTCACAACACCTGTTTCTTTATCGTAATGAAGTTTTATGTTACCTACTATTAATCCTC
>Ga0180301_10004256_pt1 | contig 11064 bp, 12 predicted proteins | sample GuaBasSediGuay16_FD_121797 | JGI IMG/M metagenome (GOLD analysis project Ga0180301, IMG submission 121797) | Subseafloor sediment microbial communities from Guaymas Basin, Gulf of California, Mexico - Guay16, Core 4569-2, 12-15 cm | ecosystem: Environmental > Aquatic > Marine > Hydrothermal... | reverse complement strand
TTGTCAGAAGGGTATTGATGAGGTTGCTCAGCATTTTCTTGCTAAGAAGGGTATTTTGGCTGTAAGACGTGTAAAGAGATCAGACATGGAGAAACTAGAAAGAGCAACAGGAGGAAAGATAGTCAGTAACATTGACGATCTAAAGCCTGAAGACCTTGGTGAGGCAGAACTTGTTGAGGAGAAGAAAGTTGGAGAAGACAAGATGGTATTTATACAGGGATGCAAGAATCCCAAGGCAGTAAGTATTCTTGTACGTGGAGGTCTTGAAAGAGTAGTAGATGAGGCAGAGAGGGCTCTTAGAGATGCTCTTGCAGCTGTAGCTGATGCCATTAAGGACGGCAAGATCGTTGCTGGTGGAGGTGCTGTTGAAATAGAGTTAGCCAAGCATCTCAAGAGAATTGCTAGAACTGTTGGTGGTAAGGAACAACTAGCTATTGAAGCGTTTGCCCGTGCTCTTGAAGGATTAGCTATGGCTCTAGCTGAGAACGCTGGCTTAGATCCTGTAGAAATAATCATGAAATTACGAGCTGCACATGAAAGCGATGATGGTAAGTGGATGGGTATTAATGTATTTACTGGAGACATATCTAATATGAAGGAGCTAGGTGTTATAGAACCTGTAAGCATTAAAGCTAATGCTTTGAAAGCTGGAACTGAAGTAGCTACATTGATTCTTAGAATAGACGATATAATTGCCGCTACACGGGCTAGTAGGGAAGAAGAAAAAGGTAAAGGTCCTGAAGAAAAAGAAGAGGAAGAGTAAGATATTTTTTAATTAAGTATATTTTCTTCAACCTTTATGATAACTGGATACTTGTAGCTTGGATTGTAGAATATTGCTTCACCCGGATCAAGCACAGGTAATAATTTTTCATATTCATACGGAAGCTTCATGATTTTACCTACAACATCAATATCTATCGAGGATCTTACTGAATGGATTATTTTTGTTCCAGTATTTTTCATAACATCTTCTAAAATACTTGAGGGAGACTGTGTAACTATCAATAAAGCTATACCAAATTTTCTAACTTCTGCTATAAACTTCTTTATTAGAGAATGCCTAGATCCTCTCGGAAAAACGTTATGGGCCTCCTCGATAGTTATGAGGATATTGTTCTTTATAAGGTTTATTTGCTTTAGATGAAGAAGAGTTTTAAGTAATAGCAAAGTGTATACAATGCGAGTGCTAACGTTTCTTATTTTGCTAACATCAATAATTAATGGTTTTGTATATGTATGAATAATTTTTATTAGCTCATCATTACTATTTCCTATTAACCATCCCTTATTATTAGTTCTTAATATAACCTCGATCTTTCTAAGTAGAGCATATTTCGATTCCCTTTGCCAATTGGATTCTTCATAGTAATTCTTAATATTATTTATAAGATCGCTTGGATCTAATAAATATTCGTTACTTTTCTTAAGAATATTCTTTAATACCTCATAAAGTATATATGATTGAGCACTTGTTAGATCTAGTGATTCTTCAATGATATCTATGACTTCGTCCAATGAATCTTTCTCTATTGTTAATCCCATTAAAGGTTTTGAGTATGGATTGCAATATATATAATCCTCTAATAAGTTCTTGTATTCTCCATGCCAATCAATAATGACTACTTTATATAGCTTTGGATATGCTCTCAATAAATTCTTTATAAATATAGATGTTGTCGTCGTTTTACCACTTCCTGTAGCTCCGAGTACTAGAATATGCTGCGATATATTAGTAGGAGATACACCTATCAAAACGCTGTTATCACCAATAGTTCTTCCTACAGGAATAATGTTATCTATGGGACTTACTGTCTGGACGGGATAGAAGATCTTTGCTTTGATAAAGTACTGGTTGGTATAATATATTTTGTTTCTTCTTCGAAAAAATCCTATGCTCGGCAAAGGTATTATATCATCCCACTTGATCTTTACTCTCGTTATCCAAATATTTTCTAAATGCGTTGATACATAAGACTCTATAACTTCAGCTTCTCTTTCCAGTAAACTTAATGAATCATCTTGGTTTTTAGTAGGTTTTATAATTATGTACCCAGCATATTTTCCTCCATATGAATAAGATAATGATATGAATTTGAGTTTACGATTCATCTTTGAACGTGTATGGATAAATTTAAGTAAATTACTTAATTCCGATATAATAACATGTTCTTCGGCTTCTTTATTCTTATATATTTCGAAAACCATCAGATTGTCTTCATTATACAAGCCATTCCCTATAAATAGTACATGGATTATAAAGAGATTATTTTGTTAATCTTTTTATTCCAATATAGTACTTCTCGACTACTTTAAGTTCATCAATAACATCTGAACCTAGTTTTACCTTAATAACAATTAATAATCCTCCCATAGACAATATTATCCTATGTACATCATTGATCTTTGTAGATGAGACGACATATCCTTTGCCACAAAAATCGTTTTCCATACATTCTCCTTTATCTGTCAATATGCTTAATACGATCGTATCATCTACATTTAATCTATATACTTGTTCCGGTAATTCGGCAACTATTTCCGACTCATTACAGAGTAAATGATACCTATTTATTCCAGGAACTCTTAACTCCTCGACATTACTAACTTTACATTCAAATTCAATCATTACATGCAACCTCCTGTTTTACCTGTGTTGCCTAGGCATTATTACTAAACACTATACTTATTAATATTGCCATACGTGTGTCCGTAACTTCCATATATCTCTAGTAACGTTAGAGTTTATGGAGGTGTGTGACTGGTATGAGTATAACTGATGCTACACGTAGATTGATATCGGCTTTACAATCAATGCTTGATAAGAAGGTAACAGTTGTATTAACTGATGGGCGTCGATACGATGGTGTACTGGCAGGCTTTGACCATCCATCTCTGAATATTGTTTTATCTCCTGCTACAGATACCCAAGGCAATACTTACCCAACAATAATTATTCGTGGTGAAAGAATATCCGAATTACTGATTGTTGAAACGCCATTGTTTGATCCAAAGGAATTCGCTGAATACGTTATCAAAAGACTTAATCTTAGAAGGGATTCTGTTAAGGTTATACCTGAAGCAAATGCCGTACAGATCTATAGGATTAAGGTCAGCGAGAAAGGTGTTGAAGGTAGTGGTGCTATGGCACAGACTATATATGAAGTATTTGAAGAGTATATGAAGAAGAGAAGAAAGGAATTAGGTATAGAGTGAAGATAAGGGACTGAATGTATTGAAATACTATGAGATAAAGGATGTAGATCTAGCTGGTAGAATAGCTAAACTAAGGACAGCCCATGGTGTTTTAGAAACTCCTTACTTATTTCCAGTTATCGATCCTACTAGGCAAGAGGTAAAACTTGATTTTTTAAAAGAGCATGGGCTTAATGCTTTTATAACAAATGCGTATCTCTTTTATCGTAGAAACAAGGGTATGATAAGATCTATTCATCAAAGTCTAGACTGGAATAATATTATAATGACTGATTCTGGTGGATATCAGGTACTTATTTACGGTGATGTAGAGATCGATAATAAGACTATAGTTAATTACCAGCGTTGCATAGGTTCCGATATCGCCGTCATATTAGATAAGCCTACGGGTAGCCATATGGATAAACAAGAGGCTATTAAATCTATTGAAGAAACCTTTAGAAGAGCAGTCGAAGCATTGCCCATTATACAAGATAGTGATGCTCTATGGGTCTTACCCATACAAGGTGCTCCCTACAAGGATCTAGTCATATATTCTAGTGTAAGAGCTTGGAGATATCCATATCACATACATGCATTAGGTAGTCCCACAGTACTACTCGAGAAGTATGAATATAGTAGATTAGTTGAACTAGTTGCTTTAGCCCGTATTCATTTACCGCCAAATAAGCCTTTACATGTATTCGGAGTGGGACATCCAATGATCATACCATTCCTAGTAGCTCTTGGTGCAGATCTATTTGACTCGGCCTCCTACATACTTTACGCTAGGGATGGTAGGTACATGGTTAGTGGAGGTACTAAAAGAATAGAGGAACTAAGCTACTTCCCATGTAGTTGCCCAGTATGTTCAAAACATACTCCTCAAGAACTGTATGAAATGAATAGCTATAATAGAATAAAGCTACTTGCTCTACATAATATGTACAAGTTAATAGAGGAGATCAATAGAGTAAAGCAAGCAATCAAGGAGGGTAGACTTTGGGAGTATTTGGAAAGCAGAAGTAAAGAGCATCCCAGTCTAAGAAGTGCTTTTGAAGTTATAAAGAAGTATTTATGGTACATAGAAAAACATACGCCTTATTCTAAGGCTTCAATAAGGGCATTATTATTATACGATTATGACTCCATATATAACCCTAAATTAAGGCTCTACAGAAAAAATGTATTGAAATATGTAGTCAAGACATCTGAAAGGATCTTGCTATTACCTGCAATTTCTAAACCCTATAAGGAACAAGCTTTTGTAGAAAAAGCATTAAAATATATGAGTTTCGGTTATGAAGAAGTGTTTTTCTATAATCCATTTTTAGGAGTAATTCCATGGGGCTTAACAGAGATCTACCCTGTTTTTCAGCATGAAGAACCCAAGATCTTATCTTCGGATACACGTTTTTGCGACAAAATGTATGATAGTATTCAAGAATTAATTAGTAGAACGGGTGCCAAGGAAATATTAATAGTAACTGTTGATGATTGTTGGTGGTGTGAGTGCTTTACAGGACTTATATTGAAAAGATTGTTAGAGCGGGATGTTAAAGTTAGTATTCTAAGAGCCTAGTTACATATACATGGGATGACTTTTTTCACCAACTTCAGCTTTATAAACTTTCTTTAAGAGTTCCTCTTTCTTACTTTCAAGTTCTTCAATAATACCAGCCTCCTTATATAATTGAGAGACATCGATCTCTATATCTAGGAGTTTAGCTATTTCTGTAACCGCTATGGCCGTTGCTCTAGGATCCGGTCTATAGGGTTCAGCATATGGCAAGATCACCACCCCAGGTATTTTATATGCATGTAAGTACATCATTGTAAGAGCTAAAGGACCTACTACATGCCTTTCTTCAAGTATTGGTGCCTCTAAGGTAAAGTTAGCATTACCTATAGGTATCCACCTATATCTTTCCTCTTTACTCTCCCTTACTGCAGGGTCTAGGCCTCCAACTAATATTGCTTCCTTAATACCCACGTCTCTAACCCAGCGGGTTATCGATCTAACATAATATGTTCTTTCACGTGTATCTGGTACGCTATGGTTAACTAGGACAAGTAATTTCTGCCCATTAATATTTTTGTAATAGATTTCAAATGGATAAATTATACCTATCTGTTTTGTATAGAACGTTGATTCCGGCATGTATTTTGTTTCAACGAATCCTATTCGCTGCATCTTAAGTTGGAAAGCGATATGTCTTGTAGCTAAGTATCCTACTAAACCAAAGCCTGTGTATCCAGTTATAAAGATAGAATTCCTGAGTTCATCTAAAGCTAAATCCTCTATTAGCACTATGTTTATCCTCTTCAAATTAGATCAACTCCTTTATTCCTTCTCTAACTCTAACCGCCTCTCCACGACTAAAAAATGACATGATATAACCAGGTAATAAGGCTCTTCCCACAGCGATTACTTCATCATCTTCATTTACAACTATTACTTCATCATAAGGCCTTATTTCGGGATCTGCGTAGACTATGTGAGCCGCAAAAACATTTCCTCCTTCTGCAATGAAGTCGCTATATTTATTTGATACAATGACCCTTAATAATGGGAAATCTAGTATTTTTCTAAGTCTCATACCACCATATATCCTAAGAAGTAAACGATGGTCTGCAGCTCTGAGCGAGGCCAATGGTTTATTGTCTAAATATATAACTCTAATTCTATGTGTTGAAGGGGATCTTTGTACTAGAATATTATCAGGAATAAAATGATCCCCCACCCCTCTAAACTGAAAGGAAGCGATACTCCGAAGTTCAAGGAGTTCAGAGGGGGTGGGACGATATAGTCTCATAAATCATCAGCTACTGGAACAAATAACTCGTCTCACTCTTACTGCCGAGTTTTCTAATAGCCTTCTTAGACATAATCTTCTTTACAGCCTTAACGAAATCCTCCATGGTAACAAATCTACGATTTGCCCTTATGGCATTATAGCCTGCCTCGGTACATATGGCCTTGATTTCCGCACCTGTAGCACCATCAGTTATGCGGGCAAGTTCCTCAATATTAACATCATCTGCTAACTTCATCCTCCTCGTATGAACCATAAAGATCTCTATTCTGCCTCTATAATCCGGTAAGGGTACCTCTATTAATCTGTCGAATCTACCTGGTCTAAGGATAGCTGGATCAAGAATATCTATACGATTAGTAGCAGCAATAACCTTAACCTTATCCAGTGGCTTAAAACCATCCAGTTCCGCTAGAAGCTGCATAAGTGTACGCTGAACTTCACGTTCACCACTAGTGCCTACATCTAGCCGACGGGCAGCAATAGCATCTATTTCATCAATAAATACTATTGACGGGGCCTTTTTCCGAGCAAGTTGAAATACTTCACGGACAATACGGGCTCCTTCACCAATAAATTTCTGTACAAGTTCGCTACCAACAATACTTATAAAGGTGGCTCCGGCTTCACGGGCAACAGCTTTAGCAAGTAATGTCTTACCACATCCAGGAGGCCCGTAGAGAAGCACTCCCTTTGGAGGCTCTATACCTACTTCCTCAAATATTTCCGGGTGTGTTAAGGGAAGCTCAACAACTTCCTTTAATTCTCGAATCTGCTCGCTAAGGCCGCCTATGTCATCGAATGAGACATTTGGTCTTTCAATAACCTCCATACTCTTAACATATGGATCCTCAGAATCGGGTAAAATCTCTACAATAGCTGAACCACGTTGGTTTATTGCTACTCTAGCTCCAGGCCTTAATTTATCCATATCAATTGATGAAAGTATTTTTACTATAAGTATGGGACCTGTAGAGCTTTTGACAACAGCCCTACCATCAGGTAGTACGTCTAAAAGAGTTGCTTCAATAAGTGGAGCTGACATGAGTTTTTCAATTTCATTTTTGTAATATCTTACTTGACTGTTTAGTTTTTCTTTCTCTATTTCAAGGTATTTTATCCTCGCTTCTAGAAACCTGACGTAATCCTCTAAACTCATTCTTGCTTCATATCTATCCTTGGATTCACTACTACTCATAGTATATTGTCACCCAACTATTTATATAGGTTAGAATTAAGGCTAAAAACGGTTCTTACCAATAGACATCATAGAGATATAGGGTGGATTCAAAGGTATGCCGTGTTACTGCGAATTATGTGGTAGAGAAGTAGTTAATGAAAGACAATGTAAGACAGTAGTTATTGAAGGAGCTGTGCTTAAGATATGCCCAAGATGCTATAGTAGACTGATTAATCAGGGTAAAGTAAAAGAGTACAAGCCCCCTATAACAACTTCTACTCAAGAACCTAAAAGAAGAATTAGGAGAAAACCGAGAAGTATTCCCAAACGATTACTTATGGAAGAATACGAGGTTGTACCTGATTATGCTAAAAGAATTAAACAGGCTCGAGAGAGAATGGGATGGTCTACTCGTGTTTTAGCTGAGAGGGTTAGAGAAAAAGAGAATGTTATTAAGAGAATAGAAGCAGGCAGGCTCACTCCATCCATAGAGCTAGCTCGTAGGCTAGAAAAAGTGTTACATATAAAGTTGTTAGAACCTATAGTTGACGAATTTTCTGGATATAGCAGTCATGAAAGTGATGAAGACTATTTCACCATAGGCGATCTTATAAGAATAAAAACTAGTAAAAAGTAACAAGTATAAGGATCCGGAAATGGCTAAACAAGTACTGGTTGCAATACCCAGTAAATATAAAATATTTATTGATGAGGAGCTTTCTCTCGTTAGAGCCATTTATAACTCTAACAGTTACGATATAGACTTCTTCTTTGTTAGGAGACCCAATCCCAAATATTACATCCCATATGATCGTGTTTTAGAGATTAAAGGGAACAAAGATGTAGATAAGATAATTATTATGGATATATTAAAGCCACGGCATTTCATAAATTTGTATAGGATATTAAGAAGAGAGATTATTGATCGAATGCAACTTATATTGAAAATATTTGCTCTTCATGCAGGTAGTAGAGAGGCCCAATTACAGATAGAACTTGCAAGATTAAGACACGAGCTTCCATTAATTAAAGAAGCAATAAGATATGCTAAACTAGGTGAGCTACATGGATTTCTTGGAGGCGGTCGATATGGTTTCGAAAAACATTATACAATGGCAAAGAAGCGTATAGCCCGTATTCGTAAAGAGATAAATGAACTTAGAGAAATCAGAGAGATCAGAAGAAGGAATAGAGAAAAACTAGGATATCCGCATATATCTATTGTAGGTTACACATGTGCTGGTAAAACAACATTATTTAATAGATTGACTAAACAATATAAGCCCGTCGGGCCCGAACCATTTACTACATTATCCCCTAAGGCGTCATCATTAGTATATAATGGTTATAAGATTATATTGATAGATACTGTTGGTTTTATAAGAGATATACCGCCTGAGATAATAGAAGCCTTTTACGCGACATTAGAGGAGGTAGTGTATTCGGACCTGATAATAAACGTTATTGACTCTTCTAGAAGAATTAATGATATAAGAGCAGAAATACTTTCCACAAGGGAAATTTTTAGCCATATAGGGGTTCATGGAAAACCTATTGTCTATGCTTTAAATAAAATTGATCTTATAGATAGTAATCGTGTAAAAGAGATCATGGAATTTATGTATGGAGAACTTGGGATTAAGGAGAAATATATAGTTCCTATTTCTGCCTATAAAGGAGTTAATATCGATAGTTTGTTAGATACTATATATAACATTCTCAGCTATAATGAGGAGTAGGCTGATCATGTATAGTCCTAGATATAGTAGGCAGAGAATATATGTTCTTAGAATAGGGCATAGACCGGGTAGAGATAAAAGAATAACAACACATGTAGCCCTTGTAGCGAGAGCCTTTGGTGCACATGGATTTATACTTGCTGATGTAGTTGATGACAAGGTGATAGATTCTATAAGAAAAGTACTACATAATTGGGGAGGTAGTTTATTTATTGCACAAGGTGTTGATTCATATAAGTATGTTAAAATATGGAAGAAATTTAAAGGGCTCGTTGTTCATTTAACGATGTATGGAATTAATGTTGATGATGTGATCAGTGAAATAAGGAATTCAGGTAAGGACATACTTGTTATTGTTGGTGCTGAAAAAGTACCCAGATATTTTTATGAAGAGGCTGATTATAATGTTGCCATCGGTAATCAGCCTCATTCGGAAGTAGCCGCTCTAGCTATATTTTTAGATAGATATTATATGGGTAAGGAATTATATTTTACATATGAGGGTGCTAGAATAGTAATTGAGCCATCTCCCAAGGGTAAAAAGGTGAAAATTATTGGCAAGAGGCAGTAAGAAGGCAATCAATCAAATTGCTGAGCTTGTAGAGGCGCTACTTGATATGCATACACCTGGGTATGGTAAGAAGGCACGTTTAATATTCGACTATCTCATTGAACAAGGCACGGTTATTCCTGAAGAATATATTAGCAAGAATCTAGGCCTTAAATCTAATGAAGCACGTAGGATTCTGCAAATACTTGCTGAACAAGGTATTATATCTTTTAGGAGGATGGCCAGCAAAGACCGTAGTTTACAAGGTTGGTACATTGATACTGAAAACATAGAGTCTATATTAATAACTAGGCTTAAGAAGGCATTAGAAAAATTAAAGATAAGACTAGAATATGAGAAGCAACCTGCAATATATTATTGCCCGAGAGATAGACTAAGGTTTACAATAGATCAGGCTATGATGTACGACTTTGTATGTCCTAGATGTGGTAGTATATTAGAGGAATATGATGGCTCTCTAGCTGTTAAAATTCTTGAAAAGAGAATTAATGAGATTGAAGAAATGCTTAAGAAATTAGGTGTTCTGAACGTTTGAGCAATAAATACATATTGGTTGATCTTTTCTGCGGTGCAGGGGGTTTTTCTCTAGGTTTTTACTTAACAAATAGATTTAGACATATGCTTGCTATAGACAACTACCCTCCGGTAGCGAGGACATATAAACAGAATTTTTCCAACACTATGGTCATTACTGAGGATATAAAGGATATAAATGGCGATGTTATATTTGATCTCGTTGGCAAAGACATTGATGTAGTTATTGGCAGTCCTCCTTGTGAACCTTTTACCGGGGCTAATCCTAGAAGAGAGAAGGATCCATTGGATAGACTCTATAAGGATCCTATGGGCCGCTTAACTCTTCACTTTATTAGATTAGTCGGTATTTTAAAGCCCAGAGTATTTATTATGGAGAATGTGCCCGCAATTATGGATAATGGTTTAAAGGTAGCAATTATTAAAGAATTTAGAAACGCTGGATATAAAAAAATATATTTCAATATACTTCGTGCTGAGGATTACGGGACACCGAGCCATAGAGTTAGAGTATTTATTTCGAATATAGAGATAAAGCCTCAACGTACTAGAAAAAGAATAGTTGTTGCAGAGGCTTTATCCGGACTACCTGAACCAGGTACATCGTATCCACCAAATCATGATTTGCCTTCAATGCCTAAAAAGAAACTTAAAAGAATTTCTAGGCTTAAATGGGGTGAGGCACTAATTTACTATGAAGGTGCTAGAGGGCGTAGGTTGCCTAATCTAATCCGTCTTCACCCTTATCGTATTGCTCCGACCGTACTTGGTAGTTCACGTTTTATACATCCTTTTGAGAACCGATTCTTAACCGTTAGAGAGCAGGCTAGACTTATGGGTTTTCCAGATACATTTGTTTTCCTTGGTGGCCGTGATGAACAGTATAATATGGTTGGTGAAGCCGTGCCCGTGCCTTTATCCAAGGCAATAGCTTTATCTGTTGCTGAGAAACTTGATAGTGGTGGGATATAGTATGCCTAGAATAATATTTGGAATATATAATGTAGCTAGTGTTCAGAGATTACTTGA
>Ga0180301_10004255_pt1 | contig 11065 bp, 11 predicted proteins | sample GuaBasSediGuay16_FD_121797 | JGI IMG/M metagenome (GOLD analysis project Ga0180301, IMG submission 121797) | Subseafloor sediment microbial communities from Guaymas Basin, Gulf of California, Mexico - Guay16, Core 4569-2, 12-15 cm | ecosystem: Environmental > Aquatic > Marine > Hydrothermal... | reverse complement strand
TCAGATTTTATGCCCAGGTAAATATCTCTCTGGATATTTATAAATAATTTCGGATGTAATGTTATTTTTACTCAAAACATTTTCTTGAAAAACTACTGAATAACTAGGGCAAACTTCGACTCTCATTTTGAAACGTAAGAAGAAAATTTTTTCTTGATGATATTAAAACTTCTACTTAGTTTTTCAATCTTCAGTATAAATAAATACAAAATAGTATCCAATGAAACTTGGTATCTCATTAACCGTTAAAATTCCAGTTAAATTCATAAAAAACAGTAATCTGGTTGAGATAAAAAAATTTACAGAAGACGAAATAACCCACACATTAAAAACCATAAGAACGGGAGAGCCAAAAAGCGTAAGCTTCCATCTTCAGTACCTGGAAAATGGAAAATACATATTACCCTCAGTAGACGATTTTTCCAGCCATATTGAATATTTTTCAAAAGCAGCAACACAACTCAATCCCATAATGATCTCCTTTCATTTTGGACTTTCTTCAAAATCAGTGGTGATAGACGAAAACACATTTGTTGCAGTAGCGAATGGCCAATTACTATCCCGGCACGAAATCATCAAAAATATAGAGAGAAATCTTACAACTCTGAAACAAAACTTTCCCGGAATCGGAGTTCTCCTTGAAAATCTCGAGTACATCCCCGAGTATATCTCAAAAGGAGCCTACAGCTATATACAGGAAGCAAATTTTTTTGGTGAAAATGTCGTGAAATGGCACAAGATGGGGATGGTAGATGGAATGGTACTTGACATATCACATGCAATTATAGCATCCGCAAACCACCCATTTTATAATGGATACATGAAGGCTAATGAAGAGCAAATTGATATTAGGAAACTCGAGGATGTAAAATCAAGCGGATACTCTGAATATCTTAAATCCATTGATGAAAACCGTGCACTTGAGAGCTTTAAAAATTATCTGAGCAGGCTCCCACATGAATTAATCAAAGAGATCCACATATCGGGTTTTGGTAGATTGGATGATGGAACATACGTTGATGCCCATCTAATACCTGGAAAGGTTGAAAAACTGGCATTGGTCCATACTTTAAATGCTATTGCTGAGAGCTCAGAAATCCTTCCACCAATCGTGCTTGAATATTCAAGGGAACCAGAGAGGATCCCGGAAATACTTGAAGACCTCAAAAAACTGCTTGATTCATTATAAATAATGGCTTTTAAAATCATCCTTTTCAAAGATCTTATCTAATTTTTTACATAGATTTTTTTTAAACTTAGATATAAAACAGAATAAAATTTAAAACCTGGAGGTATCATTAATATGAAAACCATATGTTTTGCCGGACTTGGTCTCATGGGACAGGAAATGGCAATGAATCTCCTAAAAAAAGGTTATATTCTAAAGGTTTACAACCGCACCCCTCTTAAAGCAGAACCTCTTGTCGAGAAAGGAGCCGAGCTCGCCCTTAATCTCTCCGAAGGAGTTAAAGGAGTTGATATTATGATTACCATGGTTTCAGATGATGAAGCTCTTGAAAATCTGGTAACCATGGAAGTGCTCAAAAATCTTGGAGAAGGGAAAACACATCTCTCAATGAGCTCTGTAAGCCCCGCCTGTATAGAAAAATTATCAATTCTTCACAGAAAAGCCGGGGTAAAACTACTTTCATGCCCTGTTTTTGGCAGACCCGATGCCGCAAGAGAAGGCAAATTATGGTTGTGTCTTGCAGGCGAGGATGAAGCCAAAGAGACTGCAATGGATATTCTCAAATCTATGGCACAAAAAATATATGATTTTGGACTACATCCATGGGTCGCCAATGTCATAAAACTTGCTGGGAATTTTCTTATAGCTTCTGCAATTGAGGCCCTCTCAGAGGCATTCAGCTTTGTAGAAAAGAATGGTGTCGAAGCCATCAAACTTTACAATATAATGACAGAAACATTGTTCTCATCTATAGTCTATAAAGGCTACGGCAGTAACATTTTGGAAAAGAAATACAAAACCCCGGGATTTAAACTCAGGCTCGGTTATAAAGATATAAGGCTTTTGAGGGATACAGCACGAAACAGCTATACCCCCATGCCTTTTGCATCAATGCTGGAGGATAGATTTTTAAGGGCTCTGGAAGATCAGAAAGGCGACTGGGATTGGTCTGCAATAGCGGAATACCAGATGACCGATTCAGGCCTCAGTTAAACAACTGATCCTTCCATTTTTACATTTTTTTACAATTTGTTTAAAATCCAGAAATACTCACCACCTATATTAATTAACGAGTGAAGTTAAAAAAAATCAAAACTCAGGAGGGTTAAGATGAAACACAAAACTTCAAAACTTCTCGTTGTATTAACAGTGGTGGCTCTGCTTTTCGCCATTGGGGCCTTTGCATTTGCTGACACACCAGGCGAGGCAGAGATCAAGAACTACAGTGGTACCGTTTCTTTTAGATACGGTGGTGGGTTTTTCCTGAAAACAGATACAGGTGATGAGTATAAGCTTGTTCTCGGACCTTACTGGTATCTTGAGAACCTCGGCCTTGAGCTAAAGCAGGGAGACAGAATAACGGTAACAGGAATCGTTGATGACGGTATACTGTTCGCAGGAAAAGTAAAGAAGGGCACCAGAACCTATGAAATTGCAGACCTCACAAACTTTGATGACTTTCACTGCCCAATGTGGGAACATGGCTTTGGAAAAAGGGGTGGACCCGTTCGTGGGTACAGAGGAGAATATGGACCCGGCATGATGAGAGGTGGAGGTTACGGGATGAGAGCACCCCGGAGCATCAGATAGATGAGGCACAGATTAAGTTGTGACAAAGTTCATGCAACTTCTATGCTAAATCGAAAATTGAAAAGGCAGGGGCATATGAAAGGTCCCTGCCTTTTTTTGAAGAATTATTTAAAAAGTAAGGTTAATCAGGCAAAAAAAGAGAAGCTATATATAGAAACCTATCCAAGAAACAAATTGAGAAATAGGAGGCTACAAAATGACGCTATCCTAATAGTTATTCAACAGTAGCAATCGCATCCATCTCTATCTGAAACCCATAGTGAAGTTTTGATGATAAAGGAACCACCGCCCTGGCCGGGCGGTGGCCCCCAAAGTAACGCGAGTAAACTGCATTTACCTTATCCCACAAATCAATGTTTGAAATATAAACCGTTGTTTTCATTACTCTGTCAAGACCACTTCCCGCTGCGGTAAGGATTGCCGAGATATTTTTTATCACCTGCTCTGTTTGCTCCTCTATTGATCCAAGCTTCTTTTCACCCGTAACTGGATCAATGGGCAGTTGTCCTGAGACGAACACCAGTCCCTGATGAACTATTGCCTGAGCATAATGTCCCCTGGGTTCTGGTGCATTCCCCGTCAGTATCTCTCTCATTTTTTCCACCTCTCAAGATCAATCTGATTTTCTGACTTTGCAACTATTGTGGTTCCAGCAAGGTCACCAGTTACATTTACGCTTGTTCTACCCATATCCAGAATCGCATCAATACCAAGTATCATTGCATACGCCATGGCCACCGGAGTACCAGGATCAACAGGAAGTCCAACCGAATCAAGAACCATCAATAGCATTATCGCGCCAGCTCCCGGTACACCCGCAGTACCTATCGAAGCCAGGACAGCTGTAATGATAACAGTCATCTGCTGGGCAAAGTTTAAAGGCAAACCAATGGCGTATCCCACAAACATGGCACATACACCCTGGTAAATGGCGGTACCATCCATATTAATTGTGGCACCAAGGGGAAGGGTAAAAGAATACACACTCTTCGAAATCCCCATATTTTCATCAGCCACTCTCATTGTAACGGGAAGGGTACCGCTGGAGCTTCTCGTCACAAAAGCCGTTATACTGGCTTCCTTTGCCCTGCCCAGAAACTTAAATACATCGAAGCGAAATACCGATAGAAAACCTCCATATATTACAAACATATGGACAATCAAAGCAATGTAGACGGCAAGAGTCACAATCCCCAGGGGACCTGCAGCCTCTGCACCCTGAGTTCCAAATACAACAGCAATAAGGGCAAGAACGCCGATTGGGGCATACTGTAAAACACCCCGTACGATTTTATACATAATCTCTGCCACACCATCGCATACTGTAAGAATGGTTTCTGCAGAATTTTTGAGCCTCTCAACTGTGCTTTCTTTTAAATACGAAAGAGCTATTCCAAAAATAATGGCAAAGAATATGGTTGGCAGAACTTTTCCCTCGGCAAGGGCCTTGAATGGATTGGTTGGGAAGATATTCAGTATTGTATCTATCACCGAGGGTTTTTTCAGCTCTTTCCCCGCTGCCTCTACCCCTGCAAGCTCAAGCCCCATGCCCGGCTTGAAAACATTGGCGAACAGCAATCCAATGGCAACGGCAAAGGCAGAAGTCAATAAATAGTACCCAACAATTTTCAAACCAACCCTCCCCAGGCGTGCAGGACTTATACTTGCCGCTCCCACAACCAGAGAAAAAAACACCACCGGCATAACAATCATCTTCAGAAGCCGGATAAAAACATCCCCAAATGGTTTAATAACCTTAATCCCAGGACCTACAAGGAGCCCAATAATAACACCAAGTACAAGCCCTATGAGTATCCTGATCAGCAGATTGGACTCCAGATACATCCTCATAATACCTTTTCTTTTTTGTTCCATGATTTTACCCTCCTTTTATAATTCAATTTTGATTTTTATCCTGGCCAGAAGCCGATGAGTCAAAACTCCAAAGCGATCGCAGCTTAATGAATAACCCCGGAGTAACAATTGCATATACCACCCCATATAGTTAACCATACTAACCTTTACAGATTAATTTCAATCTATGGCAATACAGGAAGGTCAAAACAGAGGCGGGCATAGCATATTTGGATAGTTTAAAACCTTTTTATATATCTACAACAACAATTTTTCAAGTTTCTTTGATTCCTTAAGTCCATTGCCAGTCAACACAACAACCGCCCCATCTCTCTCCAGAGGAGAAAGTTTATACCAACCTGCCAGAGCAGCAGCCGATGTGGGTTCGACAAATATCCCCATTGAAATAAGGACTCGCATTGCCTGTAAAATCTCATCATCATTAACACTTACAGTCCTACCCCCACTATCCCGAATCGCTTTTAAAACCGCTCTGGCTCTAGGTGGTTTCTGTACGGAGATTCCTTCTGCTACAGTTGGTTTTACCTCAACATCAGAAAAATCTTCAAATCCCTTTTTGAATGCATCATGTACCGGCATACAATTCTCAGCCTGCACCCCTATCATTTTTGGAATCTGCTTATAATATCCAGCTTCCAGAAGTAATTTGAACCCCATATACAAACCCTCGAGAAGACCTCCACTACCCACCGGTACAACTACATATGGTGGAACTTTCCCATCGAGCTCCTCCCATATTTCAAACGCCGACGACTGTATTCCTATCGAGAAGAAGGGATTCCATAAATGGCTGGCGTAAAATTGAGATCGCGCTGCTTCAATAGCAGCGCTATTGGCATCCTGTCTTGTCCCGGAGACTTTTACCACCTTGGCTCCGAATAATCTGATCTGGATTAATTTCTCTTCTGGGGTATATTCAGGAACAAAAACTGTACATGAGATACCCGCAGCTTTTGAATAAGCTGCTATAGCAGCACCCGCATTCCCAGAAGAATCCTCTACTACACTATTTACCCCCAATGCCTTTACTACAGAGATAAGAACACTGGCCCCTCTGTCCTTGAAAGAACCTGTGGGCTGCATAAAATCCATTTTAAACAGCACATTTTTACCATCGATTTGCCTCTTTACAAGGGGAGTTCTTCCTTCTCCCAGAGACACCGGTTCAGCAGCATCAGGTAGTCCAAATGTCTCCCTGTATCGCCATATAGTTGTATCCTTCCTATCTCTAATTTCCTGTCCTGAAAACTTCCCCTGGTGCTCAACAACAAAAAAACCACCACAATCACATTTAAAGATTGTAGTGGCCACAGGATACGTCTTATGACATATATAACATTTATATCTCATTAAACTTCATTTTATACCCAATCTCAAAAAATTGTCAACATATTAAATTTACTCAGATGTGGATTGCCCAACCCTCCGCGGGTCTTGCAGCCTCCATAATAACTTCTGAGAGAGTGGGATGGACATGTATCATCTCGACCACATCTGTTGGCAAAAGCTCAACTTTCTTTACCAGCAAAAGCTCATGGATTATCTCTGTGGCATCATTTCATACGACAGAAGCCTCCATGATCTCTTCAACAAAAAGCTTTACACCATCTCTGCCCTTTTTAATGGATTTTACCCTTGTGGATGTTAATACATTTATTTTTCTCTATTTGAACGCCCTTGTGAGAACAGGTGAGATTTCTTCATCTCCAAGGGGAAGTAGCCTCCCAAGAAGTTCCACAACGGTAACCTCAAAGCCAAAACTGTTCAATATATGGGTTATGGGTAACTCAACCCCAATGAAATCTCCTCCAAGGATTATTATACTATCAGGAAGCTTTTACAATAGAAGTGCATCATCAGAAGATAAAACCCTATTGCCATCAAACTCAAAACTCCTTACGTGATCTTGAACCTGTGGCTATCATAATATTTTTCACTTGTACCTTGCCCTTTCCATCTATTTCAACTGTATCAGATTGCAGCAACTTCCCCCTGCATGCAATTACTTCTGCTTTATTTTTTTAGTAGATAAGCCCACCTTTTGAAAGCATATCGGAAGCTTTTCTTGACTTTAGCTACACATTTTTGTAATCAAAACCGGATAGACCAACCCTTACACCCATTTTCTCCATCTCTTTAAGCCTATTAAAACTCTCAACCTGATGTATAAGTGCCTTTGATGGAATACATCCCACATTGAGACATACTCCACCGAGTTTATCTTTTTCAACCAAGCATTTTTTAAGACCAAGCTGAGAAGCTCTTATTGTCCCAACATACCCACCAGGCTCCCTTCTATAACCAGCAAATCATACTCGTAAGAACCAGACATATTCTCAGACCTCCTTTGAACCCACTGTATTTAATCAACATAACTGGTAATCAATAACTTATGGAAAATGGATTATAAAGTCGAGGGATAAATTATGCATGGAGCCAATACCTCATCCTTCATCCCAATAAATTAAAAATCTGAACAAAGATTTATATATTTTTTCACTATGATTAAACTCAAGCTGCTTTTTTCTCCCTCTTGATATTTTCTAACTCTTTTTAATAGAGTCTTAGCTTTCCCTCATAAAGATTATTATCCATCCATCGATAGCACTCACCGGTTAGCAACATCCGTCTCATCATCCCGCATACCTTTCTTATTAATGCAATCCTTGCTCTCCCCGCTCCTCGGCTCTGTTTTAGTCTATCATAGAATATTCTAAAATAGTGAGAAGCATCTGTTAGATGATGAATTGATTGAGTTAAAAGGGTGCTTGTTAAGTTTCTGGATTCCCTTGTTATATGACCAACCTGGCTCTTTCCTCCACTATCCTTTATCCTGGGAACAATCCCAAGGTAGGTATTCATCTTCCTGAGGGTTCTGAATCGTCTTATATTTCCTACCTCAGCCAAGAATGCCAAAGCTACAAGAGGTGCAATCCCTTTGATCGTAATGAGCAGTTTGACCGCATCCTTAAGCGGTTCACCTGCAAGAAGGATTTCTCCCCTTATCTTTTCCTCTTTCTCTTTTTACCTTCCATACCAGTTCAAGACAGCTCCAAACACTTATCTCACTCGCTCCACTAAGATCAAGCTCCTTTAGCGCCTTCCTCCCGTGTTCCGGAGAAAATAAGCGATTATCCACCTCTTTCCTGCTATCTATGCCATTATCAGACAAAATTGCATGGATGTTGTTCTTCAACATCTTGATCTGCCGGTTCAGCAATTGATATTGACTGAAAAGCTTCCTCAGCTCCCTAATCACCACATCAGGTTTGTATACCTCCGGTATTCCAAACTCTCCAGTAGTAAGCTATGCCCATAAAGCTTTTACCATATTTCGGGAATCCTGTTTGTCCGGCTTATTCCAGAAGTCCTTAATGATCCAAAACCTATGAGGATCAACGATATAGCACTGGGCACCTCTTGATTCTATCCGCTCAGCCCAGTAAAAAGCCCCCGTGAAAGCCTCCATAACCACTGCATCCTCAGATCCAAGCCCTTGAATGTAGCCTTTGAGGTTAAGTGTTCCTAAGTTTGAAATCAATCTCTTTCCCTTTATAATTAAGAACAGCTATGGTTGAATAGCTTTTGTAACGATCAATTCCGTAAAACTTGGTTATCACTTTTTCCTTTCATTTTTTGAGGGAGAAAAATGGTAAAGGTGCCTTGGTGGAGCGACCTGCCGGTGATATTATCATTTATTAATTTACTTCTATGGTTCTTATAATGATTAGAAATGTACTTTTAAACCTGATAGAAAGCTTAAATTTTTCCAATGCGGATTCTTTTCTGGGACTGGTTATTGGTATGCTTAGAAAGGTTTTGCTGTTCGACATGGTTATGATATTTTTATCAAATCATTCCATATTGAACCTCCACAGGGCCATCAGATCTTCATTCACTTATTCTTATATAGAAAAGCTCTTTTTGCTTTTATCTCTGTTCTTTCGGATAAAATATCTCGAATTATAACCAGTTTTTTAGGTGTTTATTAAGGTTATCTGGATATGAAAATACCCTTAGTTTCATGTGCAGGTATGTAATTAAGGTTTTTATTGAGTTATTTAAAGTGAAAAATATTTAACAACTCGATTTTTATTTTCCTGAAAGTTAATTCGTCCCTCCAGGTTTGAGGTAGGCACTCCAGTAACTCATTCCCACAAATACTCCACCTCCTATAATATTCCCTATTGTAACCGGGATAAGATTTTTAATTATGAAATTACCCCAGCCAAGAATGGACATATCAACTCCTTGAGGGAGAGTTAAACCAGCCCACTTGCTCAGAAAGATGCCTGTAGGAATAAAGTACATATTGGCAACACAGTGCTCAAAACCTATTGCTACAAATGCCATTATGGGGAAAAATATGGCAAAAATCTTCCCGATGGTCTGGCGTGCCGCAAGAGCCATCCACACTGCAAGACAAACCAGCCAGTTGCACCCTATACCCCTGAAAAGTGCCTCCCAGAAATCGAGGGTTACTTTACTATAGGCTATGCCTATAGCCTTTATTCCCAGGGCATTCCCCTGTGTTTTCCACAGTCCGGAAAGGTAGAACAAAAGAGCAAGAATGAGTGAACCTATGAAATTAGCAATATAAACCAATCCCCATCTTTTCAGCATGGTTTGGAAAGTAATTTCCTTTGCTAGGGTGCTGGTAACCATCAGGTTGTTACCTGTGAAAAGCTCAGCACCCGCGATTACCACCAGCATAAGCCCCACACTGAATACAGCTCCGCCCATAAATTTGGTAAATCCTAAACCCATTTTTTCTGCCAGGTCAAAAGTGACTGTTGTGGAAAGGAGACCTCCAAATCCAATATACGCTCCTGCCAGTATACCCAGAACAAGAACAGAGAACCAGGGAGAGGTAGTTTTTTTTACTCCCACACTCTTAGCCACTGTGGTAGCAATGGTCTGAGGAGCCTTATCCTCAAGGCTAGGTACCGGGAACTGGATATTCTTTATGATTTTTTCAAATCTACCTATGGCTTTTTTTTCTTCAACTATCTTTCTTCTTAATGCCTGTTTTACCTTTTCAATAATCTCATCCGGAGTAAAAGGTTTTGGCACATAATCCATGGCCCCTCTTTTCATGGCTTCTGCTGCTCTTCCTACAGTGGGATAACCGCTTATCATAACAATGGCTGATTCAGGAGACCTACTGTCTATTTCTTCCACCACATCCATACCATCGAATCCGGGCATCTTCCAGTCGCATAAAACTACATCAAACCTGGAATCCTGAAGTAATTTTAACCCTTCTTCAGGGCTGTTTGTGGTAACTACATTAAAACCTTCTTGTGAAAATATTTTTCGACATGACTCCAGAACCACATCCTCATCATCAATTACCAGCATTCTCTCAGACATACACCTACCTCCCCTTTCATGGATATATATTTTATTGAAATGAAGGTAAAAAGTAATATCGAATAATTAATTTTAAAATATTTTTTACCATATCTCAGCACTTAACCTCTGAATAAGCCATCTTTTCTGAACTTCTGAAAGTTTTCCCACGTGTTCTTCAATCCATGAAATATCACCGGTAAGAATGGCCAGTTTTTCCGGTCCTGTTAGCTGGTACTCCTCAAGAGCATCTGCACCTTTTTCAAAAAGGTTCTCTGAAAAATTAATGTCTGTTCCCGCCCTTTCCAGAACTTTAATAACTTCCTGTTTATGGATTATTTTCTGTTCTTCTGGCTCCATGGTGGCAGTAACTTCAAGTGCAGATTTAACAGCATCTACAAGCTGTTCAGGAGTAAATGGTTTTTCAATGTAATCCACAGCCCCAAGTTTCATAGCCTGAACAGCGGATTGTACGGTTGCATATCCAGTGATTATCATTACTGGCAGGTAAGGTTTTGCCCTCTTTATATCTCTTAAAACTCTCATTCCTCCTATTTCTGGCATTCTTATATCCACCAGAACAATGTCATAATCCTTACTGATGGCAAGGTCTAATCCCTTTTTACTGCTCAAAGAACCCTCAACATCAAAGTTTTCCCCTGAAAGTACTTTTTTCACACTATCCAGCACAATCTTCTCATCATCAATAACCAGAACTTTTTTCTTATTCATTTCTTTTGCTCCTTTTTTAAAACTTTTTGTACACAACCCAGCAGTTCATCTGGAGTAAAAGGTTTAGGGATAAAAAACCTTGAGCCTTTTTCTTTTAGAATTTTAATTGTCTCAGGAGTAGGGTAACCAGTCATAACCAGAATAGGCAATTCTGGCCATATATCAAGAGGCCACTTTTCCCTTATTTTTTCCAGAAGATAAACACCATCCTTTCGGGGCATCTTTACATCCATGATCATCATATCAAAGTATTGACTTTCAAGAGCATCAATAGCCTCTTCAGCATTGGATACAAGTTTTACACCATACCCCTCAGCCTCTAGTATT
>Ga0180301_10004253_pt1 | contig 11068 bp, 12 predicted proteins | sample GuaBasSediGuay16_FD_121797 | JGI IMG/M metagenome (GOLD analysis project Ga0180301, IMG submission 121797) | Subseafloor sediment microbial communities from Guaymas Basin, Gulf of California, Mexico - Guay16, Core 4569-2, 12-15 cm | ecosystem: Environmental > Aquatic > Marine > Hydrothermal... | reverse complement strand
TTTCTCCTTCAACTCATTTGAAATGTTCTTACTTGCTTCTCCCAAAATTTCAATGTTTCTCACAACAGCATCAATGACCATCTCATTTCTCTTAAAATCATCGTAGGAGAGATTCTCCGTGTATTTCATCATTCTCTCGCAGGCAATGAGCATATCAAAAATTCTTTATCACCTCGCTTAGACATATTCAACACTCCTTTTTATCTCTTCTTTAACATGCTCCAATCTTATCGCCTCAATTCCGTCAGGGGTCAGGATGTCAACCTCCCTACCAAAAAGACTTTCAAGGAAATCAACAAGACCGCAGACATTCTTAAACGTAGCTTTGCCTCGCTCAAACTCAACAACAACATCAACATCGCTTTTCTCAGCGACTTCCCCCCTTGCCACAGAGCCAAATATACCGATTCTTTTAACTCCAAATGACCTTATCTTTTCCCTGTTTTCCCTTATCCTTCTTAATATTTCCTCCTTCGTCAGCGTCATACCTCAACCCCCTTAAGCCTTACCTCACCATTCATCAGTTTATGAAGCATGGTCTTAAATAACTCTTTTAAAACCTGCTTTCTCCTTTGCTCAACCTCTATCTTTCTATCTACAACGCTTAGAATGTGGGCGATTTGCTTTTGTTCTTCAATGGGAGGGGTTTTGAAAAAATACTTAAAGATTTCCGAGAAGTGCGGGGGATGGTTGACGATAGTTGACGCCTGTCATTGTGGAAGCAACATCTAATAAAAGATAGAAGACGCATAAAGTTAAAGGTAATCAGGAATAATTTCGCTTTGGTCTAACTTGAATCACAATAATATCTGTTGAACATATACCATCAAAATGAGCTTTAACGGCTCTATCTAGGTAGGGTCGAAGTTACCATATAAAATGCCCCCTATAAAATCTGTATTTCATGCTTTTTATTTTATAATCAAAATCAAATCTGCTAATTCGAGTTTCACCGGATTCCATATGTTCAAAGTCCAAATCTGATTTTCATCCACCAGAAGGTAAAACATGCATTTTAACTCTCTTATGCCTTAACCTTAAACCTGCTCGCATTAAGGATTGTTACTCCGACGAGCTTGTCTTCCCTATATCTCAACAGTATTCCTTCATCTGTAACCTCCATGTCTGTAGCTTTCTGAGGTCTTTACTTATGTAAAGCACATCAGCCTCCTTATCGTAATCAACGTGAAATCTCTTTGCAGGAAAGCCCAGGAGCATGGAGACTACGTCAACCATCTTTTTCACCTCTTCTGCCATGTCACTCCCTCCTTAACACCCCTATCTACCTTCTTAATTGGGAACTGTAATTATAAAACCATTTCTTAAGTTTCCTTGTAAATTGCAATCAGATACTTTGTCGTTGGCCCTTCTTACTGCTAAAAGTTCATCAGTCCAGCCCTTGACTATGAAGTCGGGATCTTCGATGGTTAGCAAAACTTCATTAGACAAACCAGCAAGTTCATCGTGGTTTTCCACGATATGAAACTATCTTTCTTCGGTTAGCCTTATTGGTACCCCATCTTGGATGCAGCTATCTATCATTCTGCCACACCCATGATTAGGTTGTAGTCTTCCTCGGGAATCTCTCGCATTGCCTTTCCATCAAATGACCTGTCCATTTCTGCTTGTTCTTGATGAACTTGAGTTTCGGGATGAGAGACTTGAAATTTACTGGTGTTGAGAAAATCTTTTACAAGTTTCAGCTTTATGCGAAGTGGAAATATTTTGTTGCCCATGCTTGGTGGGGGTTTGAAGATCCTCTTGTTGTCTTTGAAAACTTCTGATCTCGCTTCGTAAACAGCAACAATCCTCGGTTCCATGACTTTGTCTTTATCTCTTTCCCGCTTGATGTAAATTAGAAGTTTGTCTCCGGGTTTAACTTTTGATGGTTTTTTGTTTCTCTGGCACGTCTCGTACGTTTCTCTTTTTGATGACCCTCCAGTTCTCTTCGGTGGTTATGTAAAGCCAGATATCATTAGATTCAATAGTTATGACTCATTATAAACACTGTGTTTTATAATTTTATTCATTCTAAATAGTTTACTCCTTAAAGTCATAACGAGAGTAGTTTCTTTTGCAGTTCATTCTTTAGACTAGTTATCTTACTTCCATCAATACATAGCAAGTCCTTTAACCAATCGTAATCTTCAAGATACCCATAGGGCTGAACGTTTCGATCTACTTCTTCAGTAGTCACCCATACATAAATTACTTTCAATCCCTGTATTCCAATCTGTTTGCAAATTCGCTTTACCAGTCTATTTGCTTTATTTAACTTTACTTCAACATCGTTTGGAACTATTTTCCCTGTTTTGCATTCGCACAAAAATAACCAGTCCCCATGAACCGCCGTAACGTCTACCTCCACAGGCGGATTTGGTGGAACCTTATATGGAACACTTGTAGAAACTCTATTTCCATCAATCTCTTTTGAGATGACCCGTAACCCAACCTCTTTGAAAACTTCCTTGACATATATCTCTAGAAATTGGTTACTTTGTAAACTCTTTTTAACATTCGGACTCAAAATACATTTAAAAATCTTAAAAATCCTACTACCACATTCACATTCGTCAGATCTCTCTTTTGCTCCTACAATTTGTATTCTTCCGCAGCTTTCGCAGTACTCTAGCACTTCTGGAGTTTCTTCAAGAATATCATTGTAAAGTAAGTTCTTTAGGATATCGTTAATCTTAATAGCAATATCATCAGGGAAATTCTTAAACTGCTCAAAATACTTAGCTACAAAATCCAATATGTAGTCATATTTCTCCTGATATAATCTAGAAGCCACATGTTTGATATCATCTAATGGCAAGAAATAGTTTGAAATATAAATAGATTTACCATTGTTTACACTTTTTCTAAGTATTTTATATATAGTTTGCCAGTTTTCTTCTGAGAAAAGAAGTGTAGAAAACCTATTTACCTTTGGGTCTAGCTCTATCCTAATTTTCTCCCTTGATGGTTCCCACGGCCACTCTTTAAACAATTGTAAGATCCTCTCTTCGATGCTCTCATCCATATATATACACCTTCAAAGGGGTAGCCACTTAAATATACTTTCGTCTGGAAGTTCTTTTACCATATCTGCTATTGTATTTGCGATATTTAAGATAAGTGGGTACTTTGATGTTGTTATAGGGGAAGACCAATTTAAATAGCATAGGTCATAGTATTCTCTTACAATGTCTATTATCGGTGTACTACCCATCTCTAGTTTTAATTTCACTGGGATAATAGTACCTTGTTTTAATTCGATTGACTGTTGGTACGAGTTGTAACATAGCACCTCTTTATCGTTTAAGATGATAAATAACCCTAGGGGAACATTGCTTATTTTTTCGTCCTTTAAGTACAGTCTCCTTATATCATCTTTAACCGAGATGAAATTCATATCTTTTTTCGACCAAAACTCTGATTTAGTTATAACCGAGTGCATAACTTCCACCTCTGACGTATACGTGTCTCCTCTTCTGTAAATGACAATTCTGTCAATTCTATCGCCCAAGTTTTCTTTTATGTACATCAAAAGGCTTTCAAACCATGGCTGGGTGATGTATTTCCCCTGAAATGGTGCACCTATTGCCTTCCATTTTAGTTGTAATCCTCTCGCATCGCATAATGCGGCAAAGGAGTTTGCTTTTTTACCCTCTAATGGTTTTTGGGAAAAACCCAACCCAATATATATTGAACGCTCTCTGCCATCTGCAGGGCTTTCCAGCACCCAAAGAGCTTCCCCCTCTTTTAGGAGTTTTGAATAAATTTGAATGACTAGGTTTTTTATAATACCGTATTTCCCCTCCCTCATTTTATCCATTGTTTTTTCGAGTATAATTTGGGTTGGAATATCTCTCAATCTCGCAAATTTAGTCTTAAAATTCAGTCTATACTTCTGCGTTGATAGCTCCTTTGGCAGTATCACGATAGCTATACTCTGATCGTCTCTAGCAATGGGTGTATGTCTGACTATATTTTCTATTCTTTCCACTTTTAATTCGTCTGTGATAGTATAGAAAGTTCTCCCATCGAAAATAAGTTCTCCAAAATTATGTCTTTGGAAGGCTTTGCGCAATTCGTTAATCAAATTCGAAACTTCATCTCGTGATACATGTGTTGGATAAACGACTGAATGTACTTTTACAGTCTTCTCTTTAGAATAAGGACCATATTTGAAAATTGCTCTCGGATCAGAAATCTTATCTTTTTTCTGTCGCTCTTTGTTAAATCTTAAGAGTGGAGGTGACACATAACAAACTCGCTTAAAGTAATCTTTACGCATGAGAAAATCTAGAGTTAGTGGAACTGAATGTATTTTAAGCTTTATAAAAGGTTTGTTAACCTCACAGCTTATTCTGTCTATGAATTCTATGGTTTTGCCGTATCTCTCTGGTGGATTTAAAGCTGTAACTGGCAATTCTTCCAAAATGTGGGAAAATTCATCTTCGAGAACTTTTTTATCAATATACACCACCTGGGCGGGGTATTTAAAAAGAGATTCTCCAAGTTTTACTTCAATTAATGGTTGCTTTTCTATTAATTTAATGCAATGCCTATTTTCCCAGAACTCATAAAATGAGATTTCAGAATTTTCAACTTTTTCTTTGGTCATATTTTTTTCATCAAGCCAGACTCTGGTTATCTCACCAAGAGAGTCGTAAGGAAGAACTCTTACGAATTTTACTGTATTTTTTAAGTAATCTTCAATTTCACCAAGAGTTTTTCCAGATGACTTTAGATATTCTATAAAATCATATAAGTTAAACATAAATTTGTAAATAGGATCAATCCAAAGCAAGTACTCTGTTCGAGACAACCCATCCACTTTAATTTTTATACCAGAAAAAACCTTGAGTACTCCGAGTTTCGTGTACTTTTCGTTGAATGGTACGTTATAGTCTATATATTTATTATTGGGCACTTTTGTAAATCCCTTTTCTTTTAGGATTTCTGGTAGAATTTCGTCTGATATTAATTTGTAAATTGTATTTGTATTTAACCCAACTTTCTGCACATCTATAACTTCCAAAGTATAATTCTCAACAGTATGAACATTCCCATTTACACCTGTTGGAGATAACAAGACTATAGTGTCGTCACTGCTTAGATAAGTTATACAATATCCTAAAATCTGTTTAAAATAATATTTTATCTTACTCATAACTCTATATCTATCGCTAGGTTTGCTAATAGATTTAAGAAATGGACACCTTAATGTGATTTTGTAAAATTCTTTTATGATATCTTCCACAGTTAGGAAGACCGAGTTTGTGATATAGTTTTTTAATTCATCGTCAGGAAGATTAGCTATTCTCACTCCTAGTGAAACTTTACCATTCTTTATTGACTCTTTTAATTTTTCAAGAAATTCATCTCTTTTCTCTTTTTCAAGAGAGATATATTCTATTGCAATTTCCCTAATAAAATCTCTTTCTAATTCGGGTATACTATCCTCTAATGTCTCAATTATCGAAGTCCCTATCGGAGTAAGACTAAGATTGTTTTTCTCTTGAAATATAAACCCTCTCTCAAGTAGATGTGTAATTAAACCCCCAAATTCACTTGACTCAATCTCTTCGCCCATTAAGCTTGAAATTACTACCTTAAGCAGTTTCTCTGAAACAGGCTGATCCCTCTCTTGAAATATCTTTAGGATATATAGACACCACAGTTCCTCTCGCATATTAAGCCTCACCTAGATCGAGGTTATTGTAAAGAAAGTTTATAAATTTTCTTTGGGAAAAACTAATCGATAGTTGGTATAGTTCTGGATGGTGTGGCACGAAAACGTTAAGTTTTGGAAAATCGGGTGAAATTTATGGTTAAATCCTTCAATAAGGCATCTAAAATCTCCAAAGCTAAAAATAGGGTTGTTGAAGTCCTTAAGGAAATTCAGGTAGCATATGATAGAGAATTGAGGTATAGGCTGGAAAGCGAGTTTCCTCATGATGTTGTAGGTTTAGCTATTAGCGAACTTGAAAGAGAGACTGTTATCAAAAGGACAAATGTTCCGGGAAGAAAGGGCTCGGGCGATACTCCTAATATTTTTTATCGTCTTCCTTCTAGCGATTATAGATCTATTCTCCCTCTAATGAGGCGCAAACTCGAATTAGCTAAGGCTATACAAAGTGTCAGCTCCGATATGGGTCGATACGCAGAAGAAGTCTGGTTCAACGCTTTTAAAGAGAACGGATGGGAGACATACCCATCCAATGTTGAAGAAATTGGTGGTGTTAGGGAATTTAAGGGTAAGAAGGCTGGAAATGACATCAAGAAGGACATAGACTTTATAGCATGTAAGGATGGGATTGCTTATGGTGTAGAAATAAAGAATAGGTTTTCCTATCCTGATGATCTTTTCTGGAAAATTATTGTAGCCACGGATCTTGACGTAATCCCGTTAATTATTGTCAGATGGCTGAATCCCTCCCAAGTGAAGGCAATACCTGAACTTGGAGGATTCTATGTTGTTTATAAAACAGCCATTTACTCTCCATCTTTAGAGGGTTTAGTAAATGACGCTGTTAAAGTCTTAAAATACCCAATTGAATGTAGAAGTAAAATTGATGACTCATTCTTTAAAAATAGGGTCGAGAAGATACACGACTATGTTTCAGAGAATTTGGATTCAATCAAAGATAAATTGAGAAAATTTAGAGAGGACATAGCTAAATTTCGATATTGGCAATCTCGTCTTGGATCCGTTAGAAATTAGTCTGTTAAGAAATTAGTTAACCCTACCTAGGCACTATAATATTTTTCTCATTGTAGCCTAAACGCGTCACTTGAAATTAAACGCTTAAACCCGCAAGCTTTTTAACATTCTCAGAATTAGCTAAGATTGGTGTAGCTATGAAGTTCATAGAGTCTGCTAAATTCCCTTTTAGTAACATCAGCGCCGCTTCAGCCGTTAAGAAGGGATCGGGAAGACCACCGCACTGGGAGATGATCTTCTGGTGGACAAGAAAGCCTTTGATATCTGCAAGGGCTGTAATAGCTGGTTGCTTGTTGCCTGAAGATACGGATCCAGATGAGTTTTTGTATAAGATTGGTATTAGGAAATCCAAGTCGAAGAATAAGAAGTACGATCAGTCTCCCCATGGAGTTGAACCGGCTTACAAGTTTAATGGTGTGAAGTTGCTTGACCCCTTTGTTGGCTTTGGCTCCATTCCGTTGGAGGCTTTAAGGCTTGGTTTAGATGCTACAGCTATTGAGCTTATTCCTTCAGCCTATGTGTTTTTGAAGGGATGTTCTGAAATACCCAAAGTATGGAAAAGAGCTGGTTGAAGATGTTGAAAGATGTAGCAGTGAGCCGCTATTGTGTCCCCCAAAAATAAACTATAGGGGGAAAATGTAAAGTGAGTTTGGTTACAGAAATCCAGAAAGTCCATGACTTCTTATATAAAGAAATAGAGGATACAAAAATCTTTGCCTCTAATGCTGACGATATTGGATAAATACAAAGAAAAGAAAAAAATCAGGAAGTACTGACCCAATAAATGACTTAAAAAATGGATTGCAAAGACTAGACAGGAGGATGATGGAACAAACACTGCAAAAAATTAGAAAAGAACACTCAAATCTAAATCCATTATTGGAGCGTTTAATAAACGATTCCTTAAATGCAATAAGTCCTGACAGGCTTCCAGACGCTAAAAATAGAGAGAGCAAAACAAAGAATACTTAGAGCTGACAGTTTCTTAAGAGGATTGGAAAGGGAAGAAGATTTTATTGGTATTCTTTTTGAGACTCTTGCTGCTCACAGCGGAGTGTTTGATAAAAAAAGAGGGACGATTCTTTACTCCGAAAACATTATTCTTACAGTAGTAGAAATAGTTGGTTCTCTTTTTGAGAAAAATTCTGTTGAGTTTTCTAATTTGTCGGTTTGCGATCCCTGCTGTGGCTCAGCCCGATACTTAGTTTACTGGGTAAATAGACTAAAGAGAGTATGAATTGTCTAGTGAAGAAATACAAGAAATTTATTCAAATAAACTTTTTGGAATAGATATAAGCCCAGATGTTGCAAGTTGGGCAGCGTGGAACATGATTTTCCATGGTGACGGAGCAGTTAACATAGAAAATGCAGATTCATTGAACTGGTATGGGTTTTTGGTCTATTGGGACTTAATCCAAAAGTTACTAGAGGAGCTTCCGGGAAAAATAAACAAACTGAAAAGGACGTATCGTCAGAGAGATGTGTTAGAAGTAATCGAGCAAATAAAAGAAATATCAAATGTAGTTCTGGGGTTGAAGGAGAAATACGATGTAGATTTAGAGTCTGAAGAGACAAAAGGATTGTTTGTAATGCTCGACAGACTAATTGACCTCCACCACAAATTAAATTTAGAGTGGAATACTTTAGAAGAACTCAGCCGAAGAAGAGATTTTAAAAGTATAGCAGAGATAATAAAATTAAGTTGGTCATATACGCATCCGGAAATTAAGAATGGTTTTGACTTAGTAATAACCAACCCACCTTTTGGGAGAGGAAGCCAAGATTTGATGGTTACAAATCCGTTTATCCTCTGTCAATACAAATTAGCAACTGAGCTCTGGTTAGGGGATATGAGTAAAGAGATTGCCGAAAAACTTTTAGAGAAACAATTTGGAATGGGTATCGCAGACTTTTACAGGCAATACCTAAGAGAGATGAAAATTAATGAAATAAAAGGAGAGTATGAAATAAAATTCAAAGACCTGCCAAGCAATCTGTTAAAAGCATTAGCAGTTAAATACGGTATTCTAACAAAGGGAGAAAAATCTAGAAATCAAATCGTAGAGGAATTGCAAAACAAACTTAGCTGCGAATTTTTTGATAGATGGTAAATTATCCTTATTAAATTTAAACTCGTTGTCTGATTCCTTTATCAAGAAACTTGCATCCAAAAATTCTCTATGAAAAAGAAGGTGGAAAGTCTAGGGTTGGTGAATTCTTGTATGAAAAGATTAAAGAAAATTAGGAAGAGAATGGATAACAATTGAGGATGTTTATGACTATGCTAAGGAACTTGTTATAAAGGATAGTGCCACCAGTTCTGTTAACTTATTGTTGGTATAACGTTTTGCGGATATGCGAAGTTCGTAAGGGTTTGGGTGAGCGTAGACGAACCGCATATTCACCTGTTAGGCGTGGTGATAGCCCCGAAGTGAGCATAAGCGAACGGAGAGTCAGGTAGTACGGCATTTTTTTAGAGTTTAATGTTAAATATCTCTAATAAAGATGTGTGGTTGGTATAGTGTGTTAGTTTGTATTTTCTTTCTATAAGAAAACTACTAAATGAAAATTTATTCAAATTTATTTTTCCATACAAAAGTTTTCCTTCAACAAATTCATTTGAAATCTCTAATGTACAAAAAGAAAATGGAAAACTATCAATCCTTAATATGTGAATGTTCTTGTTAGAGCAAAATTGAGGATACAGATAGGAACCCTTTTTTGAGAAGACTTTCTCTCCCAGTTTTGAGTTTTTAGAAATAAGCGCTTCAGCTAATCTTTTTGGAGGAAAATACCCTAAACCTAAATGCCCACTTATGATAACTCTGTTTTTCTTATCATGGAATTTATATATTTCATCAACTAAATATCTTAAATGTCTAAGTTCTCCATGTGTCATTAGAATATTAGAATGATGTAGCCTTGAGATAAAAGGTTTAAGCTTTCTTTTCCCTAGATAATTATAAGGCAAAAGAAAAATATTAATTTCATTAATAGTTACATCTAAAGGTTCTTGAATAAAATTTATTCTATTAAGTGGTAAATCTCTAGAGGAGATTATTCGTATGTAATCAATATTATTATCATGATTTCCTGGTAGAATAAATATTTTTTTAACTCCTATTGTGATGCACTTTTCTAAAAAATCTAAAAAATGTTGCGTATGTATTTTTTCTAGAAATTTATTAGAATGAGTATTACCTGATATAACTTTCTTGTTGTCTAATTGGTAAAATTGTCCAGGACCATCATATAAAATATCTCCTAAAAGGAATACATTGCTTGGCTTTATTTCTTGTAAAATATTTTCGGATCCTTGAAAAGTTCTAACATCTGATAAGCACATTATAGTATGACCTTCCATTTTACTCACCTTTTGTTTTTCCAAAACCGCACCGCCCGATTACGCCTAACGTGTTGCGGACATACGAAGTTTGACTTTGCCGAATTTGGGCAGAGGTACGAAGCACCATAGCCGTATGTCCGCTGTTAGGCGAAGCGGCGGACATTTTTGTCACCCTGTAATAAAAACTTTTGTTCTACCCTTTGTTATTACATTTCCCAGTATTGTATAAGGCAACTTCTCATACATTTCTTCATCTCTATTTCTAGGAATTAATTGTTTGAGATCCCGAATTTGAATGCCCCGTTTAAATCTGCTAACAAAACAACAATGCCGGGATTACCATAGCCTAATTTACTGACACATTGACTGTCATTCGGTGGACTGTTCTCCCTTAAGTCAAAACATGTAACTACAGAATCTTTAGATCCAAGATATCTTATATTCTTTAGGGCTCTTTTACCATAATCTGCTATATCCGCCGGTAACTTGACATAAATTTCTAAATTATCTTGAAAAATGGCATACTCTCTCATATGCGGACGACTTGGATAATAGCTTCCTGTTTCGTCCAGTCCTTTTTCTTCCGATTCCACAGCAGGAGGGCTTCTGTATCTTAGAAATGCTTTAAAAGAGAGTGCAGCTTTCGGAGGAATAATTTCATGCATGTTTTTCGCAATGGTTTCTGCTCCGTTTACATCTCCAAGCTGAAAGAGAGATGCTATCATCGCCATTTTTACTGTTAAAGGAGAGGGGACAAAAGGAGTTACTGTTGCAATAGTAGCGCTTTCAGGCATACGGTAATGAAATACATGGAAATGATAGATTGCCCTAAGCCAAATAAACCCTTCAATAGTTGTTCCTAACTTATTAGCTATTCGCTTTCCTGGCATCCCAACTCACCAAATATTTCGTTAATTTTTTCGATTAGCTCCTTCGGACTGTTAAAATCATATTTTTTGTAATGATTGGTAACTTGGTTAACTATATCCTGAAGTACAATTCTGCAG
>Ga0180301_10004252_pt1 | contig 11069 bp, 14 predicted proteins | sample GuaBasSediGuay16_FD_121797 | JGI IMG/M metagenome (GOLD analysis project Ga0180301, IMG submission 121797) | Subseafloor sediment microbial communities from Guaymas Basin, Gulf of California, Mexico - Guay16, Core 4569-2, 12-15 cm | ecosystem: Environmental > Aquatic > Marine > Hydrothermal... | reverse complement strand
TTGACCCATCCACCTCCTGGTCATCTTTCCTCAAATAAAGCTCAGAATTATGCCTCTTGACCAGTTCAACGATTTTCGCTGCTGCTCGGGCATGAAGCCCAAGATTGTTCCTAACCTTTAAGACCTTGCTCTCTTCCATGCCTTCTACTTTTACTCAATACCTTCCGCTCCTTCAAGGCGTCGGACCTCCAAACAAGCCTTATACAGCCTTCTGTATGGAAGACCTGTTTGTTCTGAAAGACGTGTGGCCACCTCCCTAAGCGGGGTTCCCTCTTTTTTCATAAGATGTTTTATGTCTTCCATAACCTTGGGATCCAGCAGATCATCCCTGTCCGCCTTGCTCTGCACTACTAGCACAATCTCCCCCTTTATACCCTTCAGGCCTAATGATGCCAGGATCTCACTGGCCTTCTGCCGCCGGACCTCCTCATAAGCCTTGGTCAGCTCTCTGAGAAGGGCCACTTGGGGATCGTTCATTATCTCCACAATATCGGCAAGCGTGTCTTTGAGTCTATGGGGTGCTTCAAATAGAACCAGGGGCAAGCCCTGCGTCCGCCACCGACTCAATTCCCTGCGTCTGGGCCCTTCCCTGGCCGGTAAAAACCCCAAAAAAACAAAACGTTCCGAAGGAATTCCAGCCACTGAAAGAGCCGCTGTCACAGCGCTGGGACCAGGGACGACTGAGATCGAAATGCCCGCTTCCAAGGCCTTACTTACCAGGAAGGCTCCAGGGTCCGAGATCCCGGGAGTACCAGCATTTGTCACTAAGGCCACATCTCGGCCTGCCTTTAACAGGGAAAGGAACTCCTGGGCCCTCCTCCTTTGATTGTGCTGATTAAAGCGCCTGACCTTTGTCTTGATGCCATAGTACTGGCACAGCCCCCGGGTGCGGTTCACCCCTTCTGCAGCGATCACGTCCACACCCTTTAGGATTTCAACAGCCCTGAAGGTGATATCGCCCAAATTGCCGATAGGGGTAGCCACTACAAACAGGGTCCCACTAAGCTGTGAGCGTGGCTCCATATTCTTCCTGAGAGGGATCAATGACCCATCAAAAGGCTACAGACGCACCTCATGTGAAGTCTTATAGGGGTTCTACCATTAACGGGAGCCCTTCTTTCAATAGGCTAAATCAAAGGCATTCTTTATCACTTCTATATTCGGCCCATCTTGGGTCAGGGAGACAGCTACCACATCAAAACGGGCCTTTACATCTTCATATCCGTATTGTTTCATATATGCTAGGGCTACCTTTGAAATCTGCCTCTGCTTGCGTTGGGTTACCGCCTCCTTGGCATATGCTACCGATCTTCCTTTCCTGGTCTTGATCTCCACAAAGACCAGTGTGTCTCCGTCTTGAGCAATAAGGTCTATTTCACCCAAGGAACACCGGTAATTGCTGACTAGCCTCTTGTAACCAAGCTCTTTTACTGCCTTCAAAGCCAGGGCTTCACCCAGCCTTGCCAGCTCCAGTCTTTCCCTAGTCACCTCATCGAACCCCTCTAAAGGTAAGCCGATGCATGGGAGATGGCCCGAACTTTTTTATGGCCTTGAGATGATCTTTTGTCCCATACCCCTTGTTTCTGTCAAACCCGTACTCCGGGTACATTTGATGGTAGGAATACATGATCCTATCTCGATAAACCTTGGCAATAACAGAGGCTGCAGAAATGCTTCGGCACAACCGATCTCCCTTTTTGATACATCTCTGGGGGATATCAAGGGGAACAGGATGAATGCCATCCACCAACAAAAAATCGGCTCGGACAGGGAGGCTTTCTACAGCCCTTTTCATGGCCTGCAAGGTGGCTTGCAGGATATTCGTCTCATCTATATCCCTGTGGGAAACGACACCCACGCCAACCGCAACATCTGTCCCCACAATTTTCGAAAAGGCCAAATCGCGGGCCTTCTCTGTCATTGCCTTGGAGTCCCTAATCCCTTCCATATCTGTGCCATCAAAGAGCACAACCGCTGCCGCAACCACGGGCCCTGCCAACGGGCCTCTTCCCGCTTCATCAATTCCCGCAATATTATGATATCCGGCCCTTTTGGCTAGGGCCTCGTAGTAAAACGGATCTGCCTCTAGGGACCCCTTTTCTAGATTGGGAAACAGAGATAGCTTCTCAGCTTGACTGGACAATGAGCCTAGCCACCGCTTTACAGGTTATGTCCGTTTCTCTTTAATCCTGGCCGCCTTGCCCCTAAGTCCTCTCAGGTAGTACAGACGGCTCCGCCTCACCTTCCCCCTGGATACGATCTCAATCTTGTCTATCAGGGGAGAATGAAGGGGGAAGATTCTTTCAACCCCTATTCCATAGCTCACCTTACGCACAGTAAACGTGGCCCCTGTCTTTCCTTTTCTCTTCCTGATGACCACGCCCTCAAATACCTGTATCCTCTCTTTTTCTCCCTCCTGGATCCGGGCATGGACCCTGACAGTATCCCCCTCCCTGAACTCGGGAATGTCCGTCCGCATCTGTTCCTTTTCCAAGATATCTAGTATATCCATCTCTGTTGTCCTCCCACACAGAAGTTATCTTATCCTAAGTGAACCTTCCGTTCATCCCTCCAATGGGAGCAAGAAAAGAAGAATCTCTTTGAAACCATTAAATTTGAAATTCCCTCTTTAGGCCCTCACCAATCGGTCAATAATAATGGCTGCGGCTGCCCTGACCGAGAGGTGGTTATAATCGGTCGGGCCATAAACGGGCTCTAATACGTAGTCCGCTTCCTCAAGAACACCTCTGTGAAGCCCCCAGGCTGTTCCAAAATATATAAAAACCGGGCTGCCCCCTCTTACCAGTACACGGGCTTCATCAAAGGTCATCAGTCTTCCCACTGAACCAGAGGCGTCCGTAGCAATACAAATGGGGTCTTCACCCTCGTTTTGTTTAATGTACTGCCTGGCCTTATCAATAGAGTGGGCCACTTGGACAAGCTCAATGGCCTCTTTCCGATCCGGGTTATAGGAGGCACCATAGCCTTGGGTCCAGTGCCTCTTGATTCTTTGCACCAATTCTCGTTGATCCGTCAGCGGGGTAACCACCAGGAGCTGCTTTGCTCCGTATGTGCGCGCCAATCTGCTGATATCATGAATATCAAGCGTGGTTACAGCAGAGGCGATGGTCTCCAGGTTCTTGTTGTAGACCGGAAAATGGATCAACCCCAGATAAAGCCGCATTCCCCCCTTCCATACCTGCTAAATACTTTTACGATTCCTCATCCATGGAGGCCTTCTCGGCCTTTAGTTCACGAAGGATGGCCTTGTCTTCAGCAGTCAAAGCCGCACTCTCTAGCAAGTCAGGTCGGCGCTCCAAGGTTCTTTTCAGAGCCTGTCGTCTTCGCCAGTTTCGAATCCTTTCGTGATCTCCAGAGAGCAAAACCTCGGGCACCTCCCTACCTTGAAATACCCTAGGGCGGGTATAATGAGGATATTCCAACAGACCGTTCTGAAAGGAATCCTCCCTTGCCGACCAATCATTTCCCAGCACTCCAGGTATCAGCCGAGCCACAGCATCCATGAGGACCAACGCAGGCAATTCCCCGCCTGTAAGCACATAGTCGCCTATGGATATCTCCCGGTCAATGCACAACTCCTTTACCCTTTCGTCCACCCCTTCGTACCTACCGCAAACCAAAACAAGCTGGTTATACCCACATAGCTCCCATGCCAAGCCTTGGTGGAACCGCTCACCCTGTGGACTTAAGAGGATGGTGAGGCTCTTTCCTTCATCTCTGTCCACACACTCAAGGGCCTTAAAGATGGGCTCGGGCTTCATCACCATTCCTTCGCCTCCTCCATACGGGCGATCATCCGTGCTTTTATGGGGATCATCAGCAAAATCCCGTATGTTGACCACACGAACCTTTAATAACCCCTTGGTGATGGCCTTGCCCAAGATGCCGCTGGAAAGATAACCTGACAAAAAAATTTCAGGAAAAATTGTCAGAACATCAAATCTCATTAGTGTCCAACATCCCCTCCAGGGGCGATATGGTCATTGTCCCTTGCTCGAGGTCAACTTGGCGAATCACTTCCACTGTGGCAGGAATCAAATATTCCCGCTCGCCCTTCTTGACCACATACACATCATTTGCGCCTGTGGGGATGATTTGCGATAACTTGCCCAGGTATTCGCCGCTGTCCAGATAGACCTCAAGGCCCAAGAGTTCATGCCAAAAAAATTCCCCTTCCGGACTCCTCTGAAAGACCGCTTTCTTGGCCATAATCACCGAGCCCCGAAATCGCTCTGCATCCTCAATGGACCCTATCCCCTCCAGTGCCACCAATAGGGCTCGTTTGTGAGGTCTAGCAGAGACAACGCGATACTCCACTAGTCCCTGGGAGGCATCTTTCAAAAACACGGTCCCTGCCTGTAGAAAGGACTCATGGGACTCGGCATAGGATTCGACCTGAAGAAGGCCCTTCAGCCCATGAGGCCGCCTCACCTTTCCAATGATAATCAAATCGGCCGGTGAAATTCGCCTCAAGGCTACTCGATAATCTCTAACACAGACCGTTTGTTGATTTTAGTGGAAGCCGCGCTCAGAATCGTTCTCATGGCGCGAGCCGTGCGGCCTTGTTTGCCGATCACCTTTCCTAGGTCCTCTTTAGCCACCTTGAGCTCAATCACGGAAGTCTGCTCACCCTCGATCTCTTTCACCTCAACTTCCTCTGGCTTGTCCACGAGCGCTTTCGCAATGTATGCAATCAAATCCTTCATCTCCACTCACCTCCGTGTTTGGGGTCACCGCCACACCGTTTCCGGCCTTGCTAATGAAGGAACTTAGAGTAATCCTTGCTTTTTTAAAAGCGCCTTTGCGGAATCAGAGACTACTGCTCCCTTGCCCAACCAGTAGTTCACCTTGTCTTCATGAACCTTGATAACAGCGGGCTCTTTCATAGGGTCGTAGTAGCCCAAAATTTCAAGGAATCGTCCATCTCGGGGCGACTCGGAATCAGCCGCAACCAGTCTATAAAACGGTTTCTTTTTGGCGCCCATCCGCGCCAGTCTAATTCTGACAGCCATAATAGATCTATCACCCCCTTTGATCGGCTGGCGCCCATCTGGAAAATGGAGCTTTCCTCTCGGACGCGTTCAACATTCAGCTCTATCCATAACCTCTTGTTTTATGGATGCTAAGGGAAAAAGGACGGAATACTCCTTGGGCCCTTTTTGCTGAAACGTTCCATCATCTTCTTCATCTGTGCAAAATTCTTGATGAGGCGGTTAACCTCCTGTACGGAGGTCCCGCTTCCTCTTGCAATCCTCTTCCTTCTACTGCCGTTAATAATCTTGTAATTGCGTCGTTCTTCCCTTGTCATGGAATTTATAATGGCCTCTACCTTTATCAATTCCTTCTCATCCGGCTTGAGCTGTTTCAGCTTCTTAAGCTGCCCCATGCCGGGTAACATACTCAGGATCTGTTCCAAGGAGCCCAACTTTTTAATCTGTTTTAGTTGCCCAAGAAAGTCTTCAAAATCAAACTCGGCCTTCTTCAGCTTCTTTTCCAGCTTCAAGGCCTCTTTTTGATCAAATTCTTCTTGGGCCTTTTCAATAAGCGTAAGCACATCGCCCATTCCCAGGATCCGTGAGGCCATACGGTCTGGGAAAAAGGCCTCCAGGGCATCGATTTTCTCCCCCACGCCAATGAATTTGATGGGCTTGAGGGTAACGGCCCTGATGGAAAGGGCGGCTCCTCCACGGGCATCCCCCTCCATCTTGGTGAGAATCACCCCGGAGATGTCCAGCACCTCGTTAAAGCGCCTTGCCACATTGACGGCATCCTGCCCTGTCATGGCATCGGCCACCAGGAGGATTTCCTGGGGGAGGATCTTTTCCTTAATCCTCACAAGCTCCTCCATTAGGGCCTCATCAATGTGCAGCCGCCCTGCCGTATCAATAATAAGGAGATCAGCTCCCTCTCTGCCTGCGGCCATACGGGCCTCCACACAGATATCCTCTGGCTTGGCCGTAGGACTTGTATCGTATACCGGAACAGAAATCTCGGCGCCCAATTTCTTGAGCTGATCAATGGCTGCTGGCCTGTAAACGTCTGCTGGGACAAGATAAGGATGCCGACCTTTCTTCTTAAGGTGATTGGCCAGCTTGGCCGCAGTAGTGGTCTTTCCCGAGCCCTGAAGCCCCACCAACATCAGGCAATGGGGGGTTCGGCCTGTAAGATTAAGGGGTGCCCTTTCTCCCCCCATTAGTCGGATTAACTCTTCATTGACAATCTTGATGAACTGCTGTCCAGGGGTCAGGCTTCCCAAGACCTCCTGGCCAATGGCCCTGGTTCGAATATCCTCGATAAGCCCCTTGACGACCTTATAGTTGACATCAGCCTCCAGCAAGGCCAGCCTTACCTGCCTTAGGGCATCTTGGATATTGGACTCCGTGAGCTTGCCCCGACCTGTAAGGCGCTTGAAGGTGATGTTGAGTTTTTCAGTAAGATTCTCGAACATATTAGCCGCCAAAAACCAAAAATATTTAATTTACGCTTTTTTTGCCATATGTGTCAACAACCAATTGACTTCCTTGACCTTGCCCCAGGGAATCTTCTGTCTATGGAGACCAAATACTAATTAAATAAAATTCTATCACATTTTTTGCCCTTTTCCAGTAAAATATTTTTACATAAATTCCATAATTCTAGATAATTATGCCCATGCCCGGGCCTCCTGTGCCCCAGGAGGGGCCATTTTCCAAAATACAGATTAAGGGTTGCCAACAGATCCCTTTGTTTTCTAATATGATCATCCCGTTTGAGGTAACCCTTCAGCGGTTTTTAGAAATTCCCTTGCAGCACCTTGCATTACACCGGGAGAAAAACTTGGTGTTGGAACCTTCATCGACCGAAAAGAAGGCAGACATGCCCGTGGAACAAGGGATTATTATTCCCAAAAAGACCAAACAGGATCCCTCTGTGGGACCAGAGTCCCTCATGATCCTGATTCCCTCGGAGGTTCATTATCTGGTCGCACGCACTAGTGCGCAAAAGGTTCCGATCTCTGATATATCCATGAGCCGGATATTCCTTATAAAACAAGCTCACTCCCATCCCGTATCCCTCTGTGGCCCTTTCCTTGGGGCGCCCCAGGCCGTTATGGCAATGGAAAAACTGGTGGTGTTGGGGGCCAAGAGGATTTGGATGCTAGGCTGGTGCGGCTCCCTTAATCCAGACCTGAGGATCGGGGACCTGGTGCTGCCCACCTGGGCGGTCTCAGAGGAAGGCACCTCTCAACATTACCCCATATCCCAAAGCCCTCCCCGGCCTAGCAAAGAATTAAACCGGTCCCTTGAAAGGGCCTTAGAGAAAAGAGGTATAATCCCTTTCAAGGGACCGGTCTGGACCACGGATGCACCTTATCGGGAAACGGAAACCAAGGTGAAGATTCATCAAGATCGCGGAATTGTGGCCGTGGACATGGAATTGTCGGCCCTGATGACAGTGGCACTGTTTCGATCTGTGCAGTTTGCCGCGGCCTTGATTGTATCTGACGAACTTTTCGACTATGTCTGGCGGCCCGGATTTGGTGATCCAGTGTTAGAACAAAGAACCAGGGTGGCTTCCCAGGTCCTTTTGGAACTGACAATGGACGCGGAGTCAAGGAGTAAGGTATGAGGCACGAGACAGGGAGCACATTTGCAGGCCCTGGCCTCCACAATGGTGTCCTGGCCATGGATATAGGCAGCGGGACCCAGGACATCTTGGTCTGGACAGATGGCGTTGCTATGGAAAACTGCCCTAAAATGATCCTCCCATCCCCGACCAGTATTGTTGCTAAACAGATTCGCAAGGCCATACACCAAAGACAGCACCTATTTCTTACAGGAAAAACCATGGGGGGAGGACCCTGCACCGCGGCAATAAGAGACCACCTCAAGGCCGGCTTGCGGGTCTTTGCATCTGAGCAGGCTGCTCTCACCTTTCATGATAACCTGAAAAAGCTCTCGTCCATGGGAATTGAACTGGTGCAGTCCAGACCAGATATCACCCCTTTAACAGAACTCAAGATGGGAGATGTGGACATTGAGGCACTTAGGGAAACTTTCAAGCGCTTTCATATTCCCATGCCCTCTACAATTGCCATAGCAGTCCAGGACCATGGTTTCTCACCGCAGGCCAGCAATCGGGCATTCCGGTTTCAGATGTGGAAAAAGGCGCTTGATGCTGGAGGTAGCCTGGAGCAAATGCTCTATTCCGCTCCACCTCCTTATCTCACCCGTATGAGGGCAGTACAAGAGTTAGTGCCCGGTGCCTGGCTCATGGACACGGGGGCCTCTGCCATACTGGGTGCCTTGCTGGATCCGTGGATCGCTCAACGCAAGGCCGAGGGCATTGTGATCGTGAACATCGGAAACGAGCACGTGGTGGCAGCCCTCATAAAGGGCAACAGGATGTTTGGTATCTATGAGCACCACACCTCTGTTGTGGGCCCACCCAAGTTAAAAGACCACCTGGATCGTTTCAGAAAGGGCCTCCTTACCAATGAAGAGGTCTTCCAAGACATGGGCCACGGGTGCGCCATCACGCCCGATGCCACACAGGTAAGCGCGTTTGCGCACCTTGGGATCACTGGACCAAATAGGGGCCAATACCAACTCCTCAATGGACATATGGCCGCCCCCTTTGGGGACATGATGCTCACAGGATGTTTCGGCCTCATTGAGGCATTAAGGCTTAGGAAGGTCAAGGAAGATGCAAGACATTGAAAGACGCATCCAAGAGCTGAGGGAAAAGATTCGGTACCACAACTATCGCTACTACGTGCTTAATGACCCTGAGATATCAGACGCAGAGTATGATCGCTTATTTCGGCAACTTGTGGAGCTTGAGCAGGCCCATCCTGAACTTATCACACCCGACTCTCCCACACAGCGTGTAGGAGCTGAACCCAAGGAGGCCTTTGCCCAGGTCACCCACCGCCAACCCATGCTGAGTTTAGAAAATGCCTTTGGGCCACAGGAGCTTATTGATTTTGACGCTAGGCTAAAAAGATATTTAAACCGGACAACCCCGATAGAATATACGGCTGAACCCAAGATAGACGGCCTGGCAGTGGAGCTTGTATACGAAAACGGCCGCCTTACTGTGGCCTCCACAAGGGGAGATGGATACGTGGGAGAGGATGTGACTCCCAACATCAAGACTATTTTAGCCGTTCCCTTAACCCTTATGGAACCCAAGCAGGGGCCACCAGTGCCTGAGCTGCTCGAGGTCCGGGGAGAGGTATATATGGAGGTAGAGGCCTTTGGGGAATTAAACCACGAGCGCATCAAGAAAAATCTCCCTCCTTTTGCAAACCCCCGAAATGCCGCTGCGGGTTCCGTGCGCCAGCTTGACCCCAGGGTTACTGCCAAACGGCCATTGAACATATTTTGCTATGGAGTGGGAGAGGTAAGAGGGGCCTCTTTTGAGACTCAAATGGAAATGATGCTAACCCTTCAGCAGTGGGGCCTTAGAGTGAACAGGCAATACATAAAGCTATGCAAGACAATAGAGGAAGCTGTGAGCTATTGTGAGGAGCTAGAGAGAATCCGTGAGACCTTTCCCTATGAAATAGATGGTGCGGTCATAAAAGTAAACAGGCTGGATCTTCAGCATAGGCTGGGGGAAAAATCCCGGAGCCCTCGATGGGCAATAGCGTACAAGTTTAAACCCACCCAGGAAACCACAAAGCTCCTGCGGATAGATGTTCAGGTGGGGCGCACCGGTGTCCTCACCCCAGTTGCTCATCTCGAGCCGGTGGAAATCGGCGGCGTGATAGTAAAAAGGGCGACGTTGCATAACGAAGATGAGATCCAAAAAAAGGATATCAGGGAAGGAGACACAGTGCTCGTGCAGAGAGCAGGAGACGTAATTCCTGAGGTAGTAATGCCCATCGTCTCAAAGCGCACCGGCAATGAGAAAAAATTTGTAATGCCCAAAACTTGCCCTATCTGTGGAGCCGAGGTCATTCGCAAACCGGGTGAAGTGGCCTCCCGCTGCCCCAACCCCAACTGCCCGGCCCAGGTCAAGGAGGCACTAAAACATTTTGTATCAAAGGCCGCCATGAACATTGAGGGGTTAGGGGACAAACTGATTACCCAATTGATCGAAAAGGGCCTTGTGACAGAGCCGGCAGATCTTTACGAGCTGACCAAAGAAGATCTGCTAACACTAGATAAGGTGGCAGAAAAGTCAGCTACTAATCTACTCCAGGCAATAGAAAAGAGCAAAAAGACAACGCTCGCCAAATTCATCTATGCCTTAGGAATAAGACACGTGGGAGAGCATATCGCAGGTGTATTGGCAAGCCACTTTGGTAGCATTGAGGCCCTTAAGAATGCCTCAGAGGAAGAGTTCATGGCCATTGAAGAAATAGGCCCTGAAATTGCGCAAAGTATAGTTTCATACTTTCAGGATGAGGAGAATAGACGGCAGTTAAAACGTCTTCTGGACTCTGGTATTGAGCCGGAAGCCCCTGCTAAACTGGCCGAATCACCTATTGCTGATAAAACCTTTGTGCTCACTGGGACCTTAGCAAGCATGACGCGCTCCCAGGCAAAGGAAATCATTGAAAAATTCGGTGGCAGGGTCTCTTCATCAGTCAGTTCTGCTACCGATTATCTGGTGGTGGGAGAATCCCCCGGGTCCAAACTGGCAAAGGCTAGAGAAAAAGGGGTTTCCATTTTGAGTGAAGAAGAATTCTTGAAGCTGATAGGTGGAGGTGAGCATGAGTAACGTCCGAGTTAGGCTAATTATCGAAGGAAGGGTTCAGGGGGTATGGTTCAGGGACTCCACTAGACGGGTAGCAAATTCATTAGGAGTGACCGGCTGGGTGAGAAACCTGCCTGAGGGCAGTGTCGAGGTAGTGGCCGAAGGCCCGGAGCCAGAGGTAAAAAAGCTGGTGCAGTGGTGTCACCATGGGCCTACCCACGCAAGGGTCACTAACGTGCAGGAGTTTCAAGAGCCATGGAAGGGAGAATTCCAAACCTTTGATATTCGTTTTTGAGGCAATGGCCTCTTTTATTATGAAGATGCTTTGGCCATAACCAAGCGCCCTTTCCTGTTTTCTCACA
>Ga0180301_10004250_pt1 | contig 11071 bp, 7 predicted proteins | sample GuaBasSediGuay16_FD_121797 | JGI IMG/M metagenome (GOLD analysis project Ga0180301, IMG submission 121797) | Subseafloor sediment microbial communities from Guaymas Basin, Gulf of California, Mexico - Guay16, Core 4569-2, 12-15 cm | ecosystem: Environmental > Aquatic > Marine > Hydrothermal... | reverse complement strand
GTGTAAGATTGAGTGTTAGAAAGAATTCAGATTATTTTTTACCTTCTGTTGTTATTCTTGCAGCAGGAGAATCAAAAAGAATGGGAAAGCCAAAAGGATTATTATTATATAAGGGTACTTTTTTTATCCAACACCAGATCAAATCGTTAAAAGAGATAGGTTTTAAAAACATAGTTGTTGTCTTAGGAAGAGATTACAGCCGTTATGTTGAACTAGTACCAAAATTAAAGAATGAGATTATTGTAAGAAATTTACAAACAGAGAAAGGTCAATTTTTTTCTATTCAATGTGGATTAAAAAAAGTTAGGGAATTTAGTGGTGATGGAGTTTTTATTTTACCTATTGATGTTTCTTGCCCAAATAAAGAAACTTGGAACAAGATTCTTGAAAATGTTAATGGTGTATCAGCAGTTATTCCTAGTTATAAAGGAAAAAGGGGTCATCCTGTATTTTTATCTCCTAAACTTATTGAACATATATTATCTTGTACTAGTGATCACAGATTAGATTATGAATTGAAGAAACTAGAAAAAAAGAATAAAGTTCGTATTATTGATGTTAATGATAGAAAAGTTACACTCAATCTAAACACTTTAGAAGAATGGAAAAAGTACGTGAATGAGAAATGAAAGAAACAACATTTATTCTTAATGGAGAAGAAATAACAATAGAATATGAGGAAGGAATGAGTTTATTAGATGTTTTGAGAGAGAAATGTAATATCACAAGTTGTAAGGATGGGTGCTCAGGACAAGGATATTGTGGAGCATGTACTGTTTTAATCGATGGAAAAGCTATGACTTCTTGTAATCGTGATCCTTCAAATGTAAAAGGAAGAAGTATTGTTACTATTGAAGGTCTTGAAAAAGAAGAAAAATTATTGTTAGCTAATGCACTAGTAAAAGAAGGTGGAATACAATGTGGTTTTTGCACTCCTGGAATAATGTTGAGGATAAAGTCTTTTCTTGATACTCATCCAGAGTCAACAAGAGAAGAAAAAGCTAGAGCGCTAAGCCCAAATTTGTGCAGATGTACAGGTTATCAACGTATTTTGGATGCAATAGAAACTGCAGAAGAACATTGGAAAATAAAAACTCCTATTAATGTTGATGCCCCTCCACGAAGAGCAGATTTTTTTGGAGAAAAATATGGTTTAAAGAGAGAATATGAACCAAAGAAAGATGGTGTAGGATATAGTACAAAAAGATATCGTGGTTTAGATATGGCTCTGGGCCAAAAGCCATATATTGCAGATATGAAAGTAGAAGGGATGCTTTATGGAGCTTTTTTGTTAAGTGAATATCCCAGGGCAAAGATAAAGAAAATTGATTTAACAGAAGCAGAAAAAGCTTGTGGAGTAGTAAAAATATTTACTGCTAAAGATGTTCTTGGAAAAAGATTTATTGGTCATATTATTCCTGATTGGCCAATTTTTGTAGATGAAGGAGAAACAACTCGCTATGTTGGCGATGTTATAGCTATGGTAGTAGCAGATAGTAAGTTTCATGCACGTGCGGCAGTAGAAAAAATAAAGGTGGAATATGAGGTTTTTGAACCATTAGACGATCCGATAAAAGCTATGGAACCTACAGCAGAAAAAATACATGAGAATGGTAATATACTCAGCAGAACTGTTTTTAGTAGAGGAGATGTAGAAGAAGCTTTTAGGAATTCAAAATATTTTGTTAAACAAGAATTTAGAACTCAAAGAATAGAACATGCGTTTCTAGAAGTAGAAGCTTCGCTTGCTATACCTACAGATAAAGGAGTTCATGTTTATAGTCAAGGACAGGGTGTACATGAAGATCAGAGACAAATAGCAGAAGTGCTAGGATTAGAAAAAGAGAATGTAATAGTTGAACTGGTAACAAATGGTGGAGCTTTTGGTGGTAAAGAGGACCTCTCTGTCCAAGCCCAAACAGCTCTTGCAGCTTATCTCTTGAAGAAACCAGTGAAAACAGTTCTAACTAGGGAGCAATCTTTGAGAATGCATCCTAAACGCCATCCAATGACCATGCGATATGAAGTTGGAGCTGATGAAAATGGAAAGCTAACTGGAGCAAGGATAAGGATAATAGGTGATACTGGTGCTTATGCTTCTGTTGGAGGAGCAGTAGTTGAACGTGCTGCAGGGCATTCATGCGGGCCATATTATCTTCCTGCAGTAGATGTAGATGCAACAGCTGTTTACACCAATAATCCTCCTTGTGGAGCTATGAGAGGATTTGGGGTAAATCAGACCTCTTTTGCAATAGAAACATGTTTGAACATGATTGCTGCAATGATGAGAGATGATGGAAAAGAAATAGATGATTTTGATATAAGAGAACGAAACATCTTGAGAGAAGGAAAACGTTTTGCTACTGGACAAATAATGACAAAAACAGTTATTGGTTTACAGAAATGTTTAGATGCAGTTAAGGAGCAGTATAAGAATTATAAAGGACCAAAAGGTATCTCTTGTGGGATCAAGAACACAGGAATAGGTAACGCTCTCGAAGATACAGGTAGAGTATTAATCCGTGTTCTTGGAGACGAAAAGTTGGAAATATTAACTGGTTTTACTGAAATGGGACAAGGATTATTTACTGTTTTAACGCAAGCAATTAGCGAAATAACAAATATCCACCCTTCAAAGATGGATGTAAAATCAATAAGTTACGATAAAACAAAGTGTGGAATGACAACTGCTTCAAGAGCTACAGCACTTGATACTATGGCAGCAAAGTATGCTGCAGAAAAACTTGCAGAAGACCTAAGAAACCACTCTCTTAAGGAATTAATAGGAAAAGAGTATCATGGTGAGTATGTTACCAACATAACAGTTAAGCCAGGTACCCCAGTAGATAACCCAATTACACATTTAGCTTTTAGTTATGCAGTTCAGGTAGCTTTTCTTGATGAAAACGGGAAACTAAAGAAAATACTGGCTGCTCACGATGTGGGTAGAGCAGTAAATCCTTTAGCTGTTGCAGGTCAGATAGAAGGAGGAATACATATGGGTTTAGGTCACACTTTATCAGAGGACTTTCCAACAACAAAGAGTGTTCCAGTTTCATTAAAAATTAGAGATCTGCAAATATTAAAGGCTAAAGATACTCCAGAAATAGAAGTAATAATAATTGAAGAACCTGAAGAAATTGGTGGTTTTGGAGCAAAGGGTGTGGGAGAAATAGGTTTAGTACCAACTGCAGGAGCAGTAACAGGCGCGTTCTATCAATATGATAGAAAGTGGAGAACAGAGCTCCCTATAGCTAGAAAAAAAAGATGAGGGTTAAAAATGAAAGATAATGTAATGGAAAAAGTTGAAGAATACAAAAAAGATATGTATAAATTTCTAAGGGATATGATTCGCATTCCCAGTACAAGCGGGAAAGAAAAAGACTTAATTGAACGTATAAAGCAAGAAATGGAAAAATTAGGTTATGATGAGATAAAAATAGATAAAATGGGTAACATTCTAGGAAAGGTAGGAAATGGAAAACATGTTATAGCTTTTGACGCACATATCGACACTGTAGATGTGGGAAATAGAGAAAATTGGACACACGATCCTTATGAAGGATATGAAGACGACGAAATAATTTATGGAAGAGGAGCAAGTGATCAAGAAGGTGGCTTTGCTTGTATGGTCTATGCTGGAAAAATAATCAAAGATTTAGATATAGGCGGAGACACCACTGTTTGGATAGTAGGCTCTGTTCAGGAAGAAGACTGTGATGGACTATGTTGGCACCATATTTTGACTGAAAAAGTTATTGAACCTGAATTTGTAGTTTTAACTGAACCAACATCCTTGAAAGTAAATAGAGGACAGAGAGGGAGAATGGAAATAAAAGTAACAACTACAGGAATAAGTGCTCATGGTTCTGCTCCAGAAAGAGGAGAAAATGCTATCTATAAAATGGCTAAAATCATTCAAGAGTTGGAAAAGCTACATGGAGAACTAAAAAATAATGAATTTCTAGGAAAAGGTTCTTTAACTGTAACAGAAATATTTTCAAGTTCACCATCAAGATGCGCTGTAGCAGATGGATGTAGTATATCAGTAGATAGAAGGTTAACTTTTGGAGAAACTAAAGAAACAGCTCTAAATGAAATTACAAATCTTCCTTCTGTGAAAAAATACAACGCAAAAGTAGAAATGTACACATATAATGAACCTTCTTACACTGGTTATCGCACTCTAGTTGATAGTTACTTCCCCACTTGGGTTTTAGAAGAAGACCATCCTCTGTGTGGGATGATGGTAAAAACCGCAGAAGAAGTAATGGGAAAGAAGCCACTTTTAGATAAATGGACATTCTCCACAAATGGAGTATATATTATGGGAATGCACAATGTTCCTTGCATAGGCTTTGGTCCAGGACATGAGGAAGAAGCTCATGCACCTAACGAGAAAACGTTTAAGAAAGAGTTAGATATTGCTACAGCGGTTTATGCATTAATTCCAATGAAATATTCTGAAATGATGAAGAAAGAATAGAAATAAAAAGAAAAAAAATAGGTGAGAAATATGAGATCTAAATTAAGAGGAAAAGATTTTATCACTTTACGTGATTGGACAAAAGAAGAAATAGATACCTTACTCGAAGTGTCTTTTGAGTTAAAAGAGAAATTCTTGAAAGGAGAACCTACACCTTATCTACCCTATAAAACCATTTTTTTGATGTTTTTTGAACAATCTACAAGAACCAGAAACTCTATGGAAGCAGGAATAGCCCAGTTGGGAGGACATGCTAATTATCTTGATACTTCTACAATGCAAATATCTCATGGAGAAGTAGCAAAAGATACTGCTTCAGTACTTTCAAGATATGGTCATGCAATAGCTTGCAGAAACTGCTTCTGGGGAATAGGAAACAAGTATTTGAACGACATGGCTAAACACTCAAGAGTTCCTATTATGAGTCTTCAAGATGATCTTTATCATCCAATGCAAGGAATAGCTGACCTTATGACAATTATTGAGAAGAAAAAAGAAACAAAAAACCTCAAAGTTTCAATAATCTGGGCTTATGCTACATCACATAAGAAACCCATTTCAGTACCACTTACACAATGTTTACTTTTTCCAAGATATGGGATGGATGTGACTTTAGCTTATCCTGAAGGATTTGAGATGCCCGATTGGGTAATAGAAGAAGCTAAAAAGAATGCTGAAGAAAATGGAGGATCATTTAGAATAACTCATGATATGGAAGAAGCTTATAGAGACGCAGACGTAGTAATACCTAAAAACTGGGGAAGCTGGAGTGGCAAAAAAGGAGATGTAGAAATAAGTCAGTTTAAAGATTGGAAATGTACTGAAGAGATAATGAAACTAGCGAAAAAAGATGTAATCTACATGCATGCTCTACCAGCTGATAGGGGAAATGAAGTAGAAGATTCAGTGATAGACGGTCCTAATTCAGTTATCTATGATGAAGCTGAAAACAGACTACATACAGCAAAAGCAGTTATGTGGCTAACGATGGGATAAGAAAAATAAACTTTTTTCTTTTTTTTGTTTATATTAATCCCACTTCTTCATTAAATTGATTAATCAATTCATCAATTTTATCAGGGTAAGTGCGTAATTCTTTCCAGTAGGAGTCGTTGTACCACTGTTCATTAAGTTCTTCTAACTGCCTTCCTTGTTGCTCAATCCAAGTGAAATATTTGAGGTTGTGTATCCTTCTTTTTTGTGGATAAGTAAGTTCAAGTAAGTTATCTAACTTTTGACCATGTAAACTGAGATGAAAGTCTTTAATTGCATCTCTAACGTTGTAATCTCCATATTTTTGTCTCATCTCTAAAATCCTAGACTGGTAAAGTTCCATGCTATCCGTGAATACTGTGAGTACAACATCTTCTCTTGTAAGTTCATAATATTTTGAGAATTTTATTGCCATAAGCATGTTAGCAATACTGGATAGACCCAACAAATCAAGTTTACTTACGATTTCTTCTGAAACTCCTTGTTCAACCAGATATTTCTTTCCTTCTTCTTTATTGAAAAGACGCATAATGGACATTACATCTCTGTCATCGATTGCAATAACCATGTCTGTGTTTTTGACATTATGAATCCATGGAATGTGTTTATCCCCTATCCCCTCAATTGAATGCGCTCCAAAGCCATTTAGTAACATTGTTGGACATTGTAAAGCTTCTCCTGCAGCAATTTTTGATGAAGGATATAATTCCTTGAGGAAATCTCCAACAGCAATAGTTCCAGCTGAGCCAGTTGTTAAAGTAACACCACGATACCTTCCTCCACCAAGTTCTTTGTTTAAAACTTCTTTGAAAGCATTTCCAGTGACATCATAGTGGAATAAAGAGTTTCCGAATTCTTCGAATTGATTAAAAACAAAAATATTTTCTCTCTCTGCTCTTAATTCCCAGACTTTGTCGTAGATTTCTTTCACATTACTTTCTGAACCAGGAGTAGCAATAATCTCTCCAGCAACAGTCTTGAGCCAGTTAAACCTTTCTTGAGACATTTCTTCTGGAAGGATAGCTATAGATTCACAAGCTAATAAAGAAGCTACGTAAGCTCCTCCTCTACAGTAATTTCCTGTACTTGGCCATACAGCTTTCATTCTCTTAACATCAAAAGATCCAGAAACTAAATGAGGTGCTAAACAACCAAAAGTTGCACCTACCTTATGAGCACCTGTGGGAAAATACTTTCCAACCAAAGCAATGATTCTAGCTTCAACTCCCGTTAATTCAGGAGGAAGCTCAATGTAGTTAGGTCCTCCAAAACCTCCTCCGAATTTAACAGGTTCATTTTTCCAAGTTATTCTGAAGAGATTTCGTGGATGAATATCCCATAATCCTATCTCTTTTAGTTCTTCTTTAATAGAGGAAGGTAAAAGTTCTGGATTCCTCATTTGTGCAAAAGTAGGAATAATGATATCTCTCTCTTTTATTCTTTCAATGTTCTCCTTTCTGGTTTCAGAGTTAATATCTAAAGGAATTAATGTCATTAATTGTTAAAAATAAAATCTATATTAAATAGTTTGTATTGAAAACAGAAACTCAACCAAAACTATATTTGTGGAAAATTTAAAATCAAATTAATGTATAGTTTAGGATTAATAAATGGCTTAGTTTATAGAAATGGTTCATTAACTCATGAAAATATCTACATAGAAGGAGAAAGAATCAAGAAAATCACATCAAACAAGGAAAAGCATAACTGTAGTGAAGAAATAAATTGTGAAGGAAAGATAATTCTTCCAGGTTTTATTGATCCTCATGTACATCTAAATTTAAATCTTGGAGAGTTTATCTCTGCTGACAATTACGAAAGTGGTTCTATTGCAGCATCTTTTGGAGGAGTTACAACATTTATAGACTTTTTAGAGCCAATAAGTTTTGTTTGCGAATTTAAAAAAAAGTTTGATCAAAAAATTGAGGAGTCAAAACTTTCTCATATTGATTTTAGCTTTCATACAACAGTAGGAAATTATAAAGACAAAGTGGATGAATTAGCAAAAATTTCCCTAAAACATGGTATACCCTCAATTAAACTCTTTACTACTTACTCTGAAAGTGATAGAAAGATTTCAGATGAAAAACTAAAAGAATTGTTACAACTTTCCAAGGTTGAAAATTTATTAATCTTAATTCATGCAGAGAACGACAATATAATCTTAAATTCAAAAAAATATGAAATATTAAGCCAATATGAAAGTTCCAGACCTATAGACGCAGAGTTAAAGGAAGTTGAGAAACTTTCAACTTTAATTAAAGAAACGGAGGGAAGAACGTATATTGTTCATTTAACTACTGGCACAGCTTTAGAATTTATGAAAGAAAATTGTAATGATTTATTAGGAAAAAACCTCTTTTTAGAGAGTTGTCCGCAGTATTTTTGGTTAACTCGGGAAGTGTACAAAAAAGATGATGGAAGACTGTTTTTACTTGCTCCTCCTCTGCGTTCAAAAGAAGAACAAGAAAAATTAAGGAAAAACATTGATCTTATTCATGCTATTGGTACTGATCATTGCCCTTTCACAAAGAAAGAAAAGTACAGATATTCTGAAGTTAGTAAAGTTCCAAAAGGAATAGGAGGAATTGAATATAGTTTCTCACTAATGTACAACCTTTTTGGTACAAGCATTATAGATAAATTCACTATAAATCCTGCAAAAATTCACGGTTTTTATCCCCAAAAGGGCGTTATACAAGAAGGTTCTGATGCTGACTTGGTCATTTTTGATCCAAACAGAGAATTAACTATAGATGCAGGGCACTCTAAATCAGATTATAGTCCTTATGAAGGAATAAAAGTTAGAGGAATTGTAGAAAGTACGATTCAAAGAGGACAATTTTTAGTTAAAGAGAGAGAATTTGTGGGAAAAAATGTTAGAGGAAACTATCTGAAAAGAAAACATTATAATTTCTAAAACTATCGTGATGTATATGATAGCTGTTGTTAACGTGAAAATCTATGACTATGATACATACATTGATGACGGTTATTGCTTGTTTAATGAAAAAATAGTTGAAATAGGTTCAATGAATAATTTCAGAAAAAATGAAGAAATAGGGCAAGTAATAGATGGTAGAAACAAACTACTCCTACCTGGTTTGATTAATTTTCACACACACGTTTATTCTACATTAGTAAGAGGAGCTTCTATACCTTTCAACCCCACAAGTTTCAAAGAATTATTAGAGCAACTTTGGTGGAAGTTTGATAGTCAATTAGACAACACTGCAACCTACAATAGTGGGCTAATTTATGGAATAGAATCACTGAAAAATGGAGTTACATCTCTTATAGACCATCATGCAAGTGGAATAGATATTAAAGGCAGTTTAACTGAATTAAAAAAGGCAATAGTTGAAACTTTAGGAATGAGAGGCATTTTTTGTTTTGAAACAAGTGACAGGTTTGATGTTGAGGAATGTATAGAAGAAAATCTCACAGGATTAGCTTTTAACTCTTCAGATGCTAAAGGAATGTTTGGTTTGCATGCTTCAATGAGCTTATCTAATGAAACTTTAGAGGAAATAAGTAAAATAATCGAAAAAAATCCCATACATGTTCATGTAGCAGAAAGTAAAGAAGATGAAGACGATTCTTTATCTAAATACGGTAAAAGAGTGGTAGAAAGATATAATGATTATAATTTGATTAATGAAAAATCGATTTTTGCCCATTGTGTTCATATTGATGAAAAAGAAGCAGAAATAATGAGTAAAAAAGGAGCATGTATAGCTCTTAATCCAACTTCTAATCTCAATAATGCTGTGGGATTTTTCAACTACACACTTTACAAGAAATTCAATATTCCTATTTTGATAGGTACAGATGGTCTGGGTACAAATATTGCAAAGGAGTGGACAAATCTGTTCTACTTGGGAAAGGCAGGGATGAAAAATCCTGTGGGAATAAGTTTAGATGAAATAAAAGAATATATTGTTCATTCTTACGAATATTTTGGCCAAATGATGGGTATAAAAATAGGAAAAATAAAACAAGACTTTGTAGCTGATTTACTATTGGTTGACTACATTCAGCCTACAACATTGGATGAGAATAACGTTTTTGGTCATTTATTCTTTGGCTTATTCGATAATTTTAAACCTTCTTGGGTATTTGTAAAAGGTAAACCTCTAATAAAAGAATACAAAAGTATTTTCGATGAAGATAGAATCTATCAAGAAGCAGTTGAAGTTTCTAAAAAACTATGGAAGAGAATAGAAAAAATAAATTAATTGGAAAGTGAAAAAATGGATTTGTCAATAGAGCTATTGGGAAAAAAATTTTCTAATCCTCTAGGTCCCGCTGCAGGACCTCTATGTGAAGGATTAGAAAATATGCTATTTTTTAATGATAATTCTTGTGGGTATATGGTTTCAAAGACTATTTCAATAGAAGGAGCAATAGTGAAGAAACCTTGTATAGCAGGTACATCAAACACAATTTATAACAGAGAATTATGGTCAGAACTACATTCTGATGAGTGGATAGAAACTATTTTACCAAAAGTTTTCTCAGAGAAAAAGAAACCGCTAATCATAAGTGCAGGGTATAAAGAAGAAGATTTCAAGTATTTAATTCCAAAACTTGATCCTTTTGCTGATTTCTTTGAAATTTCTACACATTATGTAAAAGAAAATCTTGATGGAATTGTAAGAAGTATAAGGGAAAATACTGATAAACCAATTTTTATGAAGCTCAGCCCACATGTAACAGACTATTTGGGTTTCGTAAAGAAAGTTATTGGTGCTGGAGCTACAGGAATAGTAGCAATAAATTCTTTAGGACCAGCTACAGCAGTAGACCTAAAGAACCGTTCTCTCTTACTCGGAGATGAAGTATGGATAAGTGGACCGGTATTCAAACCTATTGCTCTACATAGAGTATATCATATAAGAAAAGCTTTTCCAGATATACCTATTATCGGAGTAGGAGGAATAGCAAAAGCTGAAGATGTACTAGAATTTATTTTTGCAGGAGCTGACTTGGTTCAAATGCTTTCTTCTGCATTAATTAAAGGGAGATATCTTTACGATAAAATAGTGAAAGATCTACCTAAAGCATTGGAAAAGTATGGTTTTTCATCAATTGAGGAAATAAGAAAAGTAAGGAAGGAGACTATTTTCAAAGTTGAAGAAGAAAAAAAGAATAATTTTCCAGAATTTAATGAAAACTGCACATTATGTGGTCTTTGCGTGAAAATATGTCCTGCTGGAGCATTATCTGAGGATAGAAAAATTATTGTTGACAAAAACAAATGTATCCAGTGTGGTTTATGTGAATCTCGTTGTCCTTATGATGCAATTAGTGGAGTTTTAATATAAAAAAAAGAGGAATTCAAATGAACAACTACTTCCTTCGTTGTATCTCTTGTAAAAAAGAATATGAACCTAGACCAGGACTCTACTTCTGTGAAAAATGCGGTCCTATAATGGGAACACTTGAAGTAATCTATGATTATGAAAAAATAAAAGAAAATCCTGTCGTAGTCCAGAAGAATTTTAATAAAAAAGCTTCAATGTATCAATTTGATTTTCTCTTACCAACAAAAGCAAAAGGAAAATTTGATCCCTATATAGGAGGTACTCC
>Ga0180301_10004249_pt1 | contig 11075 bp, 14 predicted proteins | sample GuaBasSediGuay16_FD_121797 | JGI IMG/M metagenome (GOLD analysis project Ga0180301, IMG submission 121797) | Subseafloor sediment microbial communities from Guaymas Basin, Gulf of California, Mexico - Guay16, Core 4569-2, 12-15 cm | ecosystem: Environmental > Aquatic > Marine > Hydrothermal... | reverse complement strand
TGTTGGTGTTATCTCTCTATAGGCAGCCATAAAATCATCCATGGTTACAACCATAGACTCTAAAATGTTTTGAGGAATTTTTTCCTCCTCAAGGTTTATGTTTGGCAGATACCTTCTAAGAGCTGGGTCTAAAACGTTTGGAACGTTTGTTGCACCAATAACTATGATGTTTCCTCTGGACTGTAAACCATCCATCAAGGAGAGAAGTTGAGCAACAACCCTTTTCTCAACCTCACCAACAACTTCCTCCCTTTTTGGTGCTATTGCATCAATCTCGTCTATGAAAATTATTGATGGTGCATTTTCTTGAGCCTTCTGAAAAATCTCCCTAAGCCTAGCCTCAGACTCACCATAAAACTTACTCATAATTTCTGGTCCATTTATACTAATAAAGTAAGCGTTAGACTCGTTAGCAACAGCCTTAGCAAGCAAAGTTTTTCCGCATCCCGGGGGACCATAAAGTAAAACACCTTTAGGTGGGTCTATACCAAGCCTTTGGAAAAGTTCAGGGTGCCTTAATGGAAGTTCAACCATCTCCCTAATCCTTTGAACCTCTTCTTTAAGCCCACCAATATCCTCATAGGTTACTCTAGGTATCCCCTTCCTTTCAGGTGTAGGTTCACTTAAAACTTGAAAGCTTGTTGTAGGTGTCACCTTAACTATTCCACCAGGTCTTGTACGTACAACCGTAAAAGGCATAGCATTCCCAAAAACTGAAAGCAGTACAATATCACCTTGAACAAGAGGCATTTCTAGAAGCCTTGATTTAACAAAGTTTGTGAAGTCCGGGTCAAACTCTATCCTAGCATCAACAGGTGCTAGGGTTACAGAGTGGGCGTTTTGAACGTTAGCTTTTCTAACAAGAACATAGTCGTTTAAGGATACATCAGCATTCTTCCTAATTATCCCGTCAATCCTAATTATGTCCATTCCTTGGTCTTCAGGATAGGCTGGCCATGCGATAGCACATGTAACCCTTTTACCTCTAATTTCTAGGATGTCTCCAGCCATAACACCTAGAATATCCATTGTTCTCTGATCTATCCTTGCTTTTCCCCTTCCAACATCACGTTGTTTCGCTTCAGCAACCCTTAATTGGACTTCAGCCACCATTTTTTCTATTCCACCTTCCCATATCCTAAAAGCCTTAAGGTAAGCGTAAAAAAGCGATAATACAGTGTTAGCATGACGCTGGTAAACATTATTATGCGGTTAAACATATTCTAAGTAACTAACCTCTACATCGTTGTTACTTTTAGGCTTATAGATTTAGTCTACTTACCAATTTAAAAGCTTTTAGCTTAAAATTTAGACCAAACATGTCACAAAAAAGATTTTCAATAATTATTTTTTTAGGATAAGAATTGATTAAACATGTTAACACAAGCTATATATACCATATCCAACAATTAACTAAAAATTGGATTTAAAATGGCAAAAAAATCTAAAAAGAAGACTGTAAAAGCAAAAGCGAAAGCAAAGAAAAAGAAAAAACCTAAAATTTCACCCCAAATTCAAGCCTTACAGAAGGATGTAGAAGAACTTAAAACAAGGATTCAGGAGCTTACAACAAAAATTTCAGACCTAGAAGCCAAAATTACTATGCCAAAAACTGAGGAGGAAACCCCAAAAACAGAGGAGGAAGTAACAACAACAGAGACAACCGAAACCACAACCGAAACAGAATCTGAAACTCAAACTCCTACAGAGTAAAACATAAAACCTTTCCCAACAACTTTTTCGGTTATTGTTTATGCTATTTTTAACCTTTTCAGCCTTGTTATATAGCCTGCAACCTGATCCTTTATCTTTTTTGAGTCAACAACCAAAACCTCATTAACAATTTTTTTGTTTGTTTCAAAATCATCTGTAAACATGTTAGGATATTTCTCAATCAAGGTTTGGGATATTCTTTTAATCAACGTTGTTTTTACTCGCCCCACCTTCCACCACTAGTTTCCCAATACTCCTTTTTATGAAGTCTTACTCCAACTTTTATATTACTTTCCATATTATAAACAAAATTTTTAAGCAAACAACTTAAATAGTTTAAGGAAAAATAAAACTTTAACGTGAGAAAAATTGTCTGAAAGAGAGATGTCTCTTGCACCCTTACACCGTCTAATCAAAAAGGTTGCAGGCGGAACCTATAGGGTAAGTGAAAACGCAGCAGACGAATTAAGAAAAGCTTTGGAAGAAATTGGAACAAGAATTGCCAGAGAAGCCATAGACTATTGTGCTCATGCTGGAAGAAAAACCATAAGAAAAGAGGATATAGAGCTTGCAGTTAAAAAGCTATTAAAAGAATAATGCTAAAAAATAAATCAGGTATTGTGAAAAAGAGGGAAAAAGGCTAAACAAAAAATTTTCATGGTTGAAGCTTAATAAATAAGCTAAAATATCCTATTTTTTGTAGCCCGGTGGTGTAGCGGTCAAGCATAGCGGGCTTTGGACCCGCTGACGGGAGTTCGAATCTCCCCCGGGCTACCATCCTTCCCTTGCTAGATTAAACTCTATGTTCATTCACGATTTTTGGAGAGTTTAATCACCATAGATTTGTGAAGGGGAAGTAGTTTTATTAGGTGGAGAAGTTGGAGTTGGATAACCTAAAACGGATTAGCCAAATTCAAGCAGATACTATATAGCTTTTTTGCTATCTATATTTTCGCCTATAGCCAATGTAGATTCTCAAATCTAAAAAAGTAAATGTATTTTCTTTAAAAACCATTTTGAAAGCCTTAATGGTAACCACAAACAATAAATATTAACGTTAAGCTAAAAAATTAATTTAACCAAAGAAACTTTCATCATGAAAATGGAGAAAAGGTGATAGATGTGGCAATTCTGGAAGAACCTATTAAAGAGGTATTAACCATAAAAAACTATATTAACGGAGAATGGGTTGAATCAGAGTCTGAAAAGATTTTAGATGTTGTAAACCCAGCCACCCAGAAGGTATTGGCGAAAGTTCCGGTATCAACAAGCAGAGAGCTTGATGAGGCTGTAAAAGCTGCAAGAGAGGCTTTTGAAAGGTGGAGAGAAACTCCACCGCTTGCTAGAGCAAGATGTCTTTTTAGGCTTAAGGAGCTTTTAGAGGAACATTTTGAAGAGTTAAGTAGAATTCAAACTATGGAGCATGGTAAAACTATCGATGAGTCTCGTGGTGAAACAAGACGTGGGATTGAAAATGTTGAGGTTGCTACAGGTATTCCATCTCTAATGCAGGGATACCTATCAGAGGATATAGCTGTCGGTATGGATGAGTTTGCATATAGGCAGCCTATAGGTGTTTTTGGAATAATAGCCCCATTTAACTTCCCATTCATGGTTCCCCTATGGTTTGCCCCTTACGCTATAGCCACTGGAAACTGTATAATTATAAAGCCTTCAAGTGAAGTACCCATAAGCCAGTCAAAGCTTGCTGAACTAGCGGAGGAGGCGGGAATTCCTCCGGGGGTATGGAATGTGATTAACGGTGGAAGGGAAGTTGTTTCAGCTATGCTTGAACATCCAGATATTGATGGGATATGTTTTGTAGGTTCAACACCAACAGGAAGATTTATCTATAAAAAGTGTGGGGAGACTGGTAAAAGGGTTATTGCTCAGTGTGGTGCAAAAAACTTTTTGCTGGTAATGCCTGATGCTGTTTTAGACAGAACCATAGCAGCATGTATGACTTCATTCTATGGTAATACCGGTCAAAGATGTCTTTCAGGTGCAAACCTAGTTATTGTTGGTGAAGGTCTTAACGAGCATGAGTTTAATGCCTTCTACGACAAGGTTGTAAAAGCGTTTGTTGAGGCAGCCTCAAAGATAAGGGTTGGATATGGGTTAGATGAGAGAGTTCAGATGGGTCCTCTACGTGATAAGGAGAAAAAGCAGAGGCTGGTAAGCTATATAGAGAAGGGTATAAGTGAAGGTGCAAAACTTATGCTTGATGGTAGAAATGTGAAGCTGATTGGAGATTGGCCTCATGATGCATTCTTAAACCCAACAGTGTTTACTGAGGTTACCCCAGACATGTTTATTGGTAGGGAGGAGCTTTTCGGTCCAGTAGCCTCTATTATGCGTGCTAGAAACTTTGATGAAGCAATAGAGATGATTCATAGTAACCCGTATGGTAATGCCTCATCGATATTTACTCAAAGCGGTAAGTGGGCAAGAGAGTTTGTATATAGGGTTAAGACTGGTGGTGTTGGTATTAATGTTGGTATAGTTGCTCCTATGGCATTCTTCCCGTTCCCAGGTAAAAAACAATCGTTCTTTGGGGTTCTCCACGGTCAAAGGGAGTCTATAGACTTCTTCACAGACAGGAAAGTGGTAATTCAAAGGTGGTTCTAATGGAGCTTATCACAGCCTCAGCCATCGTCAGCTATACCACAAAAATAGAGGATGACCTAGCAAAATTTTATGATAATCTAGCAAAAAAATATCCTGAAGCCAAAGAGGTTTTTCTTTCTTTTGCTAAGGAAAACAGGTCAAATAAAACCTCTGTTGAAAGAACCTATTATGGTATTATCAGCGATAAGCTTGAGGCATGCTTTGTTAAAACCCTTAACACTGACGACTATTCAATTAACATGGAGTTAGCTGAGAACGCAAGCTATACTGATGCCTTAAAAAAGGCTTTAGAAGTGGAAGAAAAAACTCAAAGATTTCTTCAGGATGCTGCTGAATCCACAAAGGCTTTAGTGCCAGATGTTTCATGGGTTCTTACAAGGATGGGTAAGAAAAGGGGAGACAGAATAAATAAACTAAAATCTCTACTAGAAAAAGCTGGTAGGTGAAGTTATGGCTAAGGTTAGGCGGGTTCATTGTAACATAAAACATATTGATGCATACCTGATTGAGCATGAGGATGGTCGTCTTACCATTAAATGTCCCCAACGACCATATTGTTCTGAGTGTCCTTTTGAGAAGGGGATAGAACCCAAAAGACAAAGAATCTAATCTTTAAACACTTTTATTTTTTGGGTTTAGAGGTTGGAGTTTTTAGTACTTGGAGATGGGGAGGTTAGAGCTCTTTTAGATGTTGGTGAGGCTATAAGGGCTGTAGAAGAGGTTTTTAAGGAAAAAAATCTTGGAAGAGTTCAAACACCGCTTAAGTCTTTCCTTTTCTATGAGAAGTATAATGGAGACCATAGGTTTATGCCAGCCTACATAGAAAAGCTTAATGTTTCAGGAGTAAAAATAGTTAATACTCACCCTGAAAATAGGGTTAAATATGGTCTTCCAACAGTTGCAGGTATAATCGTTCTTGCAAACCCTGAAAACGGTGTTATAACAGCGATTATGGATGCAACATGGATAACAGCTGTAAAAACAGCGGCTGCCAGCGCTGTTGCCACAAAATATCTTGCAAGAAAAGAGGCGAAAGTTTTAGGGTTGGTTGGAGCTGGTCTTCAAGCCATAGCCCATATTGAAACCCTTAACCAGGTTATGAAGCTTGATAGGGTGAGGGTTTGGAGCAGAAACCGTGAAGTTGCTGAAAAATTTGTTGAACGCATGGTTAAGCAATATCCAAACATAGAATTTACTGTTGTTGAGACTGTGAAAGATGCTGTTGAAAATAGTGATGTGGTAGCAACTTTAACACCTTCTAGAATCCCCATCGTGATGGAAAAGTGGATAAAGCCTGGGACTCATATAAATGCAGTAGGGGCTGATGCACCAGGAAAACAGGAACTTGAACCTTCAATCTTGAAGAAGGCAAAAATAGTTATTGATGATTTAGAGCATTGTAGCCATAGTGGAGAGATAAATGTCCCCCTAACCCAAGGTTTAATTTCTAAGAAGGACATTTATGGGGAAATAGGTGAAATTATTTTAGGCAGAAAACCTGGTAGAACCTCTCCAGATGAAATTACTGTTTTTGCTTCAACAGGAGTTGCTATCCAAGATATAGCTACGGCTGAGGTAGTGTATGGGAAGGCTTTAAAACAGGGTTTTGGTTTAAAAATAGATTTATCGGGTCCAACCCTAGAGTTAATACGGTAAAATGTTGACATGAGTTTAGAAGAGGTTTTTAGAAGGCTTAAAGAGGTAGAGTCTAGACTTGAAAGTTTGGAATGTAGGTTTGAGGCTTTAGAAAAAATTGTGAAAAGATATGATGTTAGGTTAACAGTTGAGGTTCCAAAGGTTATTCTTGAAAAAAAGCCTTTAGACATAAGGATTGGTGAGGATGAACTTCTTGGAAGGATTGTTTTGCTTGTAAAGGAAGGGTTTTTTGACGGTGGGAGAACCGCAAGTGAGGTTGCAAATGAGCTTATACGTCGTTGTTGGCATCCTAAAGACCTACAACATATAAGACCAACCCTAGAACAGTTAACAGCTTTAGGTGTGTTGGATAGGGTTAGGGAGAAAAAACAGAGGGGAAAAGGCTTAAAATGGGTTTATAGGAGGGGGAGAAATCTAAAGTTTTTAGAGCAGACTAACAATAAATAGAGACAATTAAACCTATTTTTCCTCTGGTTTTGGTAGGCTTAAAGCCTCTTTTACATATTTAACCTTAAAAAATGTGCTTCCACATTTTGGACATGGGTTATCTCTTGTAGCCCTATCAAGCATTTCACCACAGTTTGCACAGAAACATATCGGTTTTAAATCCATTTTCTGGTTAACCCTGTTATGGGATAGGTTCAGCTAGATAAATATTGTGTTTAACTCTTAAAACTCTAGCCTTAACGGTTGAGTTTAGTGGTATGTGGTTGGCTTTGATAAGTGTAAAAACTCTGTCTTGGTTTGGTGGTAACGCAAGTTTTTCACCTTTAAGCCAACCCTCACCAACAATTCTAAGTTTAACCTTTTCAAGTCTCCTGTAGGGTGTGGGTAGCATTGGAAGCTTATAGATTCCAAAATCTTTCGGGTTTAAAACAAGCTTAACCCTATAGGTTTTTTCCATCTCTCTAAGCTTATCGTAAAAGGTTTTCCATGTGAAAGTTTTAACTTTTTTTAGTTTTCTCCCATACCTATGAATCTCATATTTTTGGATTCCTAGGGGAGGGTAATGTTTTCCAGCGCCAATTTTAATGGCTAACTCAACTATTTTCGGTATTTCCTCATCGTTAATTGTTGGTATCCAAACAGGGGCTAAAAGCAGGTCTATAGCCGTATTTTCCACCATATACTTAGCTAACTCTATAATCCTTCCTACATCATAATTTTCCGTGTTGCTTAACCATCTGGCAAGCTTTGGATTTAAAGCATCTATTGAAAGGTTTATTCTTGAAAGTCCAGCGTCAGAAAGCCTATCCAAAACTTTTTCGTTAAGCAGAAAACCGTGGGTTTGCATAGATATTGTTTCTACACCCTTAACGTTTTTTAGCTCATGAATCAACTCGACAATTTTTGGGTAGGTTAATGGGTCTCCAACAGTGTCCACATGAGCCTCAATATTTTTTTCACCCTTAAACCTAACAAGTCTCCTAAACCCTTCAACAAGATAATCCAGCGGAACAATATACTCTGTCTGTCTTATGGTTGATTTTGGTCCTGCATTGGTTGAACAAAAAACACATGAGAGTGGACATGTGGATATTGGTCTTACCTGAATTAGGTTTGTCCCCCTATCTATTAAACCAAAAGCTATACATCCAACTAGAGGAATTGGAGGATTTACCTCTACAATCCCTCTTTTTTGTCCTATCAAACGTTTTCACTTACTCATTATAAGGATGCTTTCTAAAGCTTCACCAGTTTTAACGGTTCTATTTTTTGTTGCAACCCTCCTATTCACAATAATTCTTTTATCCACCTTAAACCCTATCTGCTCAGCAACCTTTCCCATCAAAACATCAGCCTTAACAATCCTATCTGGAAAAACAGCTTGACCCACCACCATTACAACCTTACCATTCTTGGCTAAAACCCTATACATTTCACCCAAACATGTTTTCATATCCGCAAAATAAACCTCAGCCTCTTTAGGCAAATCCTCCTCGGGAAGAGGATTTTTTAGGTTGTCTAGGTTTGGGTTAAACCCAATATAGTTTCCCATAAAACCTTTCCTAGCATATTCTGGTAGAAGTTTTTCTTCAACGGTAAAGGCTTTTATGTATTCAGGTTTGTTTAGGTATGGTGGTGATGTAACTATAAGGTTAAACATTTCATCCTCAGCAAAACTAAGTCTTCTTGCATCAGCCATTAAAACATCAGTTCTGCAAGGTTTAAAATTGGCTTTTTTAAGATGTCTAATAAACCTTTTAACCGTAGCCTTAAAAACTCTTCTTAGGGGAGGATGTCCCCTCCTAAAAAACCTTACTACAGCCCCATCCTTAAAAACATAAGATATTTTCATAGCTGAAACAATCAATGTAAAATCAAAAAAACTACGTTCAACAATACTGTCGATACAGCTTATCCTTGACTTAAAAAACATTATATCTTCTAACGCTGGACGTGAAAAAGCCTTTTTAAGGATAGGTTCAACCTCACCAATATCTGTTCTAGCAAACTTTTCTGAAAAAATCTTTTTGGCTGTAAGCTTAAGTTTTTCAAGATTATAGTCTTGGATTTTAACCTTCGCTGTAAAGACTAAAAAGGGGTTTAAATCGGAGCCTAAAGCATTAACACCAAACTCTTTAGCTGTTAAAACTGTTGTTCCCACACCACAAAAAGGGTCTAAAACCCAACAGTCTCCCCCAACCTTAAACCATTTAAAAACTAGGTTAACAAAGTCTCTTGAAAAACCCTCCTTAAACTTAAACCAGTTATGGATTGGAATTTTCTGGTTTGGGGTAAAGGTTACAAGTTTTCCAAGCTCATAACGTTCCTCAAGCTTCAACTTCCCCACCTAAACTAGCCTAAGACCTTTTATTAGGCTTACCCAAAATCAACATAGTGAAAACAATGGGTAAAGAGTCTTCTAAAGGTTTTTGGAGGTTTAAACCTAAAAACCTCCCAATATTAACCCTTGAAACAGCATCCAAAATCCTAAACACAAAAAACGGCTTTTTAAACATAAGCCTAAACCTAGGGTTATCAGAAGAAAAAATTCTTGTTAAGGATAGCCATGTAGAGTTTCCGAATGGATCAAAAATTCAGAAAAACCTACTAGGAAAAATTGTGAGAGACAAGTCTAAAAGTGTTTATGTTGTTGAAAATTCGGATATTAAAAAAATTGAGATGTGGAATCCGAAGGAAAAAGCCTACTATAAGCTTAAATATGTTGAGCCCTATACAGCTCCAACCCTAGAAATCAACGGTATCCATATGCATAGGATTGTAGGTATAACCCCATGGCAAGACTCTATAAGCAAAGTTAAGCTTTTAAGGGTTAGGTTTGATGAAAAGGTTTTGGATGTTTGTACGGGTTTAGGTTATACAGCGGTTTTGGCTTATAGGATGGGTGCAAACGTTGTAAGCATAGAAAAATCTGTGGATGTTTTAAGAATTGCAGAATATAATCCATGGTCTAGGGGGCTTGAAAAAATAAAGGTTATTCTTGGAGATGCCTTTAAAACTGTTAAAAACTTTGAAGAAAAGGCTTTTAACAAAATTCTTCACGACCCACCAAGATTCTCCTTGGCAGGAGAACTTTATAGTCTAGAATTTTATGGGGAGCTTTACAGAATTCTTAAACCTAAAGGTTTACTTGTCCACTATGCTGGTTCTCCGGGCAGATGTAGAGGTATAGACATGGTTAGAGGTGTGGCGGAAAGGCTTAGAAAAGTAGGTTTTAAGGCTTATGTTAATAGGAGATTGGAATGTGTGGTTGCTGTTAAGGAAAAATGAAAAATATGTTTTATAACGTTTTAAATCCCATAATAAAATTTGGTGTTAGGTTTTCTTTTGGAAAGAGAAAAACCATCGGTTACGAGGCTTTTCTAGGCTTAGAGATTTTCATGGTAGAGGGGTAAGTTCAGCAATATAGAAAGTGTGAAAAGCGTAGCCTTTTTTATCCATTCAGGCTTGGGAGAAAAGTTTTCTAGGATGGCTGTTAAAGCGGTAAAACATGTTTAAAGCCTCTTTTCCATTTCTAGGGAAAGCTTATCAAAAGCAGACCTAGCATCTTCCACTACCACAACAAAGAGACCCTCAATTTTTTAACGGTTTTTCTTTTTATTTTCATTCTTTTTAGGCTCCCAACCCTAAAAGAAGAGGGAGGTTTAAAGTCTATTTTACTCCATTTTCCAACGTTTAAGCAGTTTAGACTCTATGTTGAACAAATCCAAAATTTTTCCAACTATCTGGTTTACAAGGTCATCTATTGTTTTTGGTTTATGGTAGAATGGTGGAGATAAAGGAAATATTATTGCTCCAGCCCTAGCCAACCTATACATGTTTTCAAGATGTATCTGGTTTAAGGGTGTTTCACGTGGACAAATTACAAGTGGACGTTTTTCTTTAAGCATAACCTCAGCAGACCTATGGATTAGGTTTTGGGAGTAGCCGTTGGCGATTGCAGCTAAAGTTTTTGTGCTACATGGGATTATAACCATACCTGAGGATGGGTAGGAGCCGCTTGTTATTGGTGCTGAAAGGTCGTTGACGTCATAAACGTAGGTTGCCATCCTTTTAACCTCTTCAACCTTAAAACCAGTTTCAAATTCGATGTTTTTTTCAGCCCAACCACTTAAAGTAAGATGGGTTTCAACACCCTCATCTTTTAAGGCTTGAAGAAGCCTAATCCCGTAGATAACACCAGAAGCCCCTGACATTGCTACAATCAGACGCATAAAAGTTATCCTCCCATAAGAATCATTACCACAATATAGTTATTTGCTTAGTCTTCTTAGCTTTTAGGCTGTTAGAGAATATTTTAAATAGTTGTTTTGATTTGTTGATTTAGCTTTCAGGGAGGTAGATGTTTGGCTTCCGAAACCTACAATTATCTTTTACCGCTTGAAACCCTAATGGTTTCAGGAATTCAGATTGGAACAAGAATTAAAACTAAGGATATGGAACCCTACATTTATAGGGTTAGACCAGACGGACTATTCATAATCGACACAAGAAAAACCGATGAAAGAATTAGGGTTGCAGCAAGGTTTTTAGCAAACTTTCCACCTGAGTCTATTGCTGTTGTATCTTTTAGGCTTTATGGTCATCAGCCTGTTAGAAAGTTTTGTGAGGTT
>Ga0180301_10004248_pt1 | contig 11075 bp, 10 predicted proteins | sample GuaBasSediGuay16_FD_121797 | JGI IMG/M metagenome (GOLD analysis project Ga0180301, IMG submission 121797) | Subseafloor sediment microbial communities from Guaymas Basin, Gulf of California, Mexico - Guay16, Core 4569-2, 12-15 cm | ecosystem: Environmental > Aquatic > Marine > Hydrothermal... | reverse complement strand
TTTCTAGGCCAAAGTTCCCACCAGCTATGTGCAAAGCTTGAAAATATAGCTTTTACATCATATTTACTGATGATAGATAGAATTCTATACATACTCCTCATATATCGAATTCTTTCATTGATATTATTTATTGAATTCTTTGATACACAAAGTAGCTCTCTAAGTGAAATTTCTGCAATACAGTCGCTTTCTACAAGTAAGCGAGCTTCACTCTCATCGAAAAATCTTATGTTACTTTTGTTAAATAGAATTATTGATCTTTTTCTAAAAATAGGAATCCTCCTAGCTGAAGGTGTATCCACAGGTTTGTATGCAGGTAGGCATTTCGTAGATTCATAAGTTCTTCCTTTTACCTTACCTTTAACAATTTCAAAGATACAACGAGGGATTATTCTCATATTCTTTGTAGCAGCAGTTGGTACTTGATTCAAGATCTCTACTGGAATTCCTATACATTCTATTCTTAATTTTCTAGCAAAGGTTAATATTTTTTCTAATTGCTCTATATCTGGACGAACTAATAAATCAACACTCATTATTTAACCTCTATCTTGAATTCATGAGTTCTTTGAGAACTTTTTTAGCATCTTCAACACTTCTAACTCTACGTAATGTAATTACGACTCTAATTACATCATCACCATCAAAAAGGACTACAGAGCCTAAGTATGCATCTTGTTTACTGAAACGTATGTATAATTTACCTGTCCTAGTGTCTAGTCTATTATCAAGTGTAGTGAATAAGATGTTACGTTCTGATGAATCGATTAGTGAGAATATGTATTTTGCAACTTTTTCAGCTTCCTTACCTTTGAATTTCACTATAAGTCGAGTTATTGGATTTTTATAATATCCCTTAGCTTGAAGTTGTTCAATTCGTACATTATCTTTAATCTCTTGCGGAATGAATTTTAACAATGCATTTTTTACTCTTTCAATATCCTCTGTTGCATGGCATATAGTTGAAATCTCAATGTCTGAAACCTTTGTAACCACTATTCATTACCTCGCTAAGTCTTAGCACCAAGATTTATTACCTTAAATCACCATAATAAGCCTGAGTGAAGCTTCATGTATATAGAAATGGATATCGATGAATTCAAAAAGAAATATCCACATTTAGCAAAAGAAATCCTCAGTAAAAAGCCTCAGCTCAAGGTTAAAATCCAAGATCCTCTCAGAGGATTTCAACCAAGTGTAGTTGATTTCATAAGGAGAGCTAATACAGTGGAAGAAGCTGAGGAAGTAATTAATTATTTAGAGCAAAGAGGAGAAATAACTAGTCAAGAAGCTAGAGAAATCAGAAAACAACTTAGGGAAAAGGGTCTTGAAAGTTTTGGTCCTAAGAAAAGACCTGGTTATTACTTTAGATATGCTGCTGGTTTAGAAGAGTAGTTATTTAATGGCTGAAACTACCTTTATAACATCGTTATGTTGTAGAATGTAGTTCTCTCCAATTCTTTGCTTAGTTTTTGCATTAATTGCATAGAGAAATCCTTTACCTAATTCAGTGTGTACCATATATGCAAGCTCCTTTGCTGTAGTGCCTTTTTTAACTAAATAAGCATCAGGTAGTATGAAGCCTTTACTATCTATAAACTTATTAGGATCTTCAACAGGATAGACAACTATCATTTCTAATACATTAAAGACAGCTGTATTAAGTGCTTGTTGAACACCTGTTGATCCCCATTTCCTTAATAAGGATTTCACAATGTTAAGAGCCTTTCTCTGAGCTGATGTTAATTTTGATTCATTAATAACTTCGAAATCAGGATCTCCTGGCAAATATTTTATTAAACCTTGCTTCGATGCTTTTCTTAGTAACAATTCAGCTAATGAGGAAGTGGGTATAATTACTCTTCCTGGTAACTCCTTTAGCATTCTCTTAATATTATCTTCTGCTTCAGGGATATCAGCTTTATTAGCAACTATAACTATAGGCTTGGAGGCTTTCCGAAGTTCAACTATGAATAAGCGTAATTCCTCTTCACGCCATGTACTTGGTTTTGAACTTTCAAGTTTTGTAGTTTTTAGAGCATGTATAACATGTTGTCTCTTTATTGAGAGACCTGAAAGCCTTTGTGCCAGTGTTTCAATCATGTGGGAATAATCCATATGATCAAGTGTCCTAGCTAGTCTAGGCCAGTCTTTGGATATTATTGAAAACATCCATTCATCTATTTCACGTTCAATTTCTATAACATCATCTACAGGATCTCTATAACCTGGTCTTACAGGTCTTCCTTCTTCATCTGTAGAGCCAGCAGCATCGACTATATGTAACAGTACATCTGCTTGTCTAAGATTATCTAGAAATTTATTACCTAAACCTCTCCCTTTATGAGCACCTGGTATAAGACCTGCTACATCCATAAGCTTTACTGGTATGAATCTCTCACCTTGAATGCATAGTGAATTTCTTGGATTGCAATTCTTAAGCCCTAATTCTTTATGGACACATTTGGATCTTACATATCCTATTCCAATATTTGGCTCTATAGTTACAAAAGGTCTATTTTCAATAGGTACTGATACTAATGTAGCTGCTGTGAAGAAAGTGCTCTTACCGACATTAGTCTTCCCAACTACACCTATTAGTATTTGGGGTGGTGGCATTGATACTCCCTTATCTCTTCTCAATACTTTGAGAGAACTAAGACTTTAAACCTCTCCTAACTAAAGGCTTGGAAGGTAGTAGGTGTTAGAAAATGGCCAGATCTATGTATCACTACATATCTCTATGGTGGAAGAGACCATATGAAGGAGATCATGGAGATCTAATGCGTAGGAGACTTATAGAGTGGAGAAGACAACCATCAGTAGTTAGAATTGAGAAACCAACTAGATTAGATAGAGCAAGAGCTATAGGTTATGAAGCAAAGCAAGGCTTCATAGTAGTCCGTGTAAGAGTTCGGAAAGGAGGTTTGAGAAAGCCAAGACCAAGATCTGGTAGAAGACCTAAAAGAATGGGTGTTTACGGGCATTCACCAAGAAAGAGTCTTCAATTAATAGCTGAAGAGAGAGCAGCTAGAAAATATAGCAATTTAGAAGTTCTAGGTAGTTACTACGTTGGTGAAGATGGTCTCTACAAATATTACGAAGTAATACTTGTCGATCCACATCATCCAGCTATAAAGAATGATCCAGATATAAACTGGATCTGCGAACCGCAACATCGTAATAGAGTATTTAGAGGTAAGACTGCTGCTGGTAGAAGAATGAGAGGTTTACTTAAGACTAGAGGACTTAGAGGAACTCATAAGTATAAGTGGAAGAAGAAAATTAAGGAGAGAAAGCTTAAGAAGAGACATGAAGCAAGTAGAGGTGCAAGGCTAATAGCGCCTCAGGAGAAATTAGAGGAACTAGGTCTATTCAAATAATTTAGATAATTGTACAATATCACTTATATCAACACTTACTAATATAGGTCTCGGATCAGGTAATATTCTAACAACAGCATCTCCTCGAGTCATTAAGGTCGTGAACTTTTCAACATCTTCCTTATTTAGTTTCATATATTCAGCAACTTCATACCAGAATTTCTTACTGGTACTACTTAGAGCCGCGAGTAATGCTACATTCTCTGCATATAGACTCCAGTTATCACCTAAATCTCTAAAGCTTTGAGTAGCCATAATGACTGAGACACCATAACCTCTGCTTAGTCTTAAGAGTGATAAAGTTAAGTCAGAGTGCTTTATACTACGTAAGGCAAGCCAAATCTCATCAATAGCTATAACAGCTCTAACAACTTGTTTATAATCTGGTTTAAGAGCTGATACCTTATTTATAAGATCTTGGAATGTCATAAGACTTATGAGATTTAAGATTTCAGCTCTCTCTTTAGGTATAGGTCTTAAATCAAAAACTATTATTTCATTCTTTAATTTCATTAATGGATGAGATGAATTACCATAGGGATCAATAATTTCTAATTCCTCAAAAATTCTCTGAATAATTGATGCTTCAATATGTGATTTTGCTTTAGATCTTGTAAGAGTTATTAAATCATCCCATGAGGGATATGGGCATAGCTCAAAACTAAGTTTCAAGACTTCGTAAAGTAATGATAAAGTTTTATGATTATGACCTATGTACCAACATTGAGTTATTGCATCAGCTAGTTGAAGAGCTCTTTGTTTGGGTAGAACATGAAAAGGATACAATAGGCCTAGAGGATCATAGCCAGGTCTTATCACCTTAAAGTTGAATTCCCTATTTCGTAATCTTGATAATATATCACCCTTTACATCTATAAAAACTACTGGAACATTGTATATATTATGAATTCTTAATGCAAGAGCTAGAAGTAGCTCTGTCTTACCAGAGCCTGTTGGACCTACTATTAATGCATGTGGATTAAGAGATTCATATATATTCCAAAAAATTGGTGTATTAAGCTCTTTGTCCTTTCCTATATATATACCATAACTTATGAGATCAGATCTAGGTCTCTTAGGCAACATATATGGAACTGCAAACATCATCAGAGAATACAAACTTATTATTGATGGATAATTATAATATCCAAGACCCTTAAGTAAAGTTCCCATCTGTAGGTCGAAAAAATGAGATTAAGGCAATAAGAGCTTGTCGACCTTTGAGTTCCTCAACATATATTCCGGAGCTTTGTAATATTGATTTGAGACTCTTAATTTTTACTTTCAATTCGCTAATAGCCTCATCAATTGTTTCAGCACTTGTAGTAATTGAGAATATAACCTTTATCTCATAAGGTTGGAATCCTTCAAGCAATTTCTTCTTTAATTTTTCTAACTTTGTAATTTCTGTTTTCAATTTGGCATTAGATGGATCATGTTCTAATATTACTAGCTTTTCTTGTAGACTTCTATCAATGTCTTTTAGTAGTTTTTCCCTATTTACTGGTTGTATGTAGACTTTGTAAGCTATAGGAATTCCTATATTAAGTAATCTTAAATATAATTTGCTTAAGTTAATTATATCACTAGGTGTTAGATCCTCTGAAGATTTTAAAACTTCCTTGAGAACTAGAAATCCGTGAGCATAGTACTTAGTACCTAGCTTTCCTATTATAAAGTCCTTATAGATATCAATATCTTCAACTCCTAATAGTTTCTTTGCATTCTCTAATAATGTCTTCTTAATTATACCAAGCAAATGTCTTCTCCTCCATAATATCTTTAATTTTTAAAATGAGTCTTTGAATAAGTTCGAAAGCCTGCTTAATACTAAATTGTAATACATATTTCCATGTAGCAGATCCATCAGTAACTATAATCTCTGTTCTTGGTGATAGCGGATCTAATAGAAACTCAAGTTCAGCTTTGCCTGGGCTAAGTCGCTTAATATCAATATTATCATTATTTAGAAGCATAACGATGCTACTTCTACAAACTTCAGCAATGAGCTTAAGGAATATTTGATGCTTCTTGAGGATTAATAAAGCTTTATTTATCAATATTGGTGGATTTCTCTTAACTATTATTTGAGGAAGTTTTGTCACTATTCCGAATTTACTTATATTTTTATACGATACTTCGACATCATCTTCACAATATTCGCCATGAATTTTAGGACTTATAATTACAGAGCCAACATCTTTAATTCTAGGTAGTAAACTGAATCTTCTTATCCACTCAAATTCTTGATCGTTAACTTGAATAACTAATAATGCTGGAGTTTTGCACTCATTGATCATAATTTTATCACTTTCTGCTTTTAGCATTTTATTACTACAGATAATCTCTACATGAACATCATAGCCTCTTTCTCTAAGGTTAAGTAAATCTTTGCTTAATTTTAATACACCTTTACCATTAGGTAGCTCTTTTATACTCCAAGACCTAAGGATTTCTTCAGGTATGTCATGTAATGTAAAACTAATAGGTATCTCTACTGATGATAATTTCATTGAATATTCATCAGTTATTGTTAATCTTAGAATGCCCTCCTTCAAATGTCTAGGTATTTCCATTCTTATCTTATAATCATTTATTCCTGGGAGTAATTCTTTTGCTAATGAAGCTATTGGATCTCTGTTATTATCCTGTGTTTTTATTTGAGCAATAAGTTTAAGATTTAAGTCCACATGAGGGATACCGATACAAGTTATAAACTCTATGTATCCCTTACATCCATCTTTAGATTCTCTTAGCTTCCCATGGAATGAAGATTTAGCCTTGATTTCTTTAATACTCAATATTCTTGGCTGAATTATTCTAAATGTTAATGGATACTCAATGTGTTTAAGTCCTGTATCGATACTCATTACAGTATCTAAAATTGGAGGGGTAATTATCTTAGGTTTTACATCAATTACTACCTTATCATTTGCTTCAATCCTCAAGTTTGTGACACTTGTATTCTCTATATTAATTATTGAGTATTTAGGAGCGGTTATTTCAATTAGAGCAGAGTTCTCATAATCGATGATTCCTCTCAAGACTTCATATCCTAATTGGATAGCATTAGATAATTTTGCAACTATTACCTCTCTATTTGGATTTAAACATATTAACTCATCCCTTAGAATTGTACAATCAATTTGAGGATCCAATTCATACTTAGTACTCAACTCATTATTCAATACAAGTAGTTTGTCATGAAATCCTATAGCAATATCATGTAAACCTATAGTAATGAATCTAGGCCTAGTAAATAATTCAAAATTCCACCACATCCCCAAATCGAATACCTTAATCGATTTTTTAGATAGCACTACAGGTATTGAATCATTTAACCAACCCAATGATCTTGGTTTTTGATCTAGATACGTTAATATATTTGTAGATTTACCATCATATACCGCAAGCCAGTTTATATTAGGAATCCATAGAAGTACATGATTACGGGCTGAAACAGATAAGGCTTCTGCATTCATCTTAAGTATCGTAATGAGGCCTTTAGAAGTATAGATATGAGTGGAATCTTTGAATTGAATTGATACTACATTAGTACTTATCTGTACATTCTTAACATTATTCCAGTCTATTATGTAAACTTTAGGAGATTCAAATCTTGAACCTATAACCAATAGTGATTTCCTTCCTTTAACACATAATGCATATGCAGTATCATAGTATTCAGTGACATACACATCTTTACATTTATGCACAGATTCGTTACTTAGTATTAAAAGTCCTCCTTTATCATATGTTAGAATCACTATTCCTTCATTACTGAAGAGTAGGTTATAATGCTTATTTAATTTTTTGGAATTGATTTTAGTTATTTCGTGGTGTTCATCATTAAATACATCATATATACTTAGTTTCCCATTTTCCAAAAATACTAATTTTCCATGACCTAGCCATCCTATGACATTTTTATTTAGTTCTCGTCTTAAATTATCGTGGATGAATAATACCTTATTTCCTAGATTTATAACCCAATCTGTATCTGAAGTTTGAAACTCTTGATTTTCTTCATTAAAGAAAATTAGTGGGCTTCTTATAACATTACCTTTACATACGAGAGCTGCTTTGTTAAGTACTTGATTTGATATGAGTTGTAGAGTTCCGTATTTTATTAGTGATGTTATGTTTTCTAATTTTTGTCTCTTGATTATTTGAGGATGAATGTAGTATTTCGTTACCAAGGTAATAACCCCGAGAATATGCATAGCTCAAAAGCTGAAATTGTAGGAAGTAATGTATTAAGTGGATCATCAAATGAATATTGTGATGCGATAATGCTTGAGAATATTGAAGAGAGAACTGCTATTAACCAGCCCCATAAGACCTCAATTCTCATTAATGAAAGAGCTGATGTCACTAACCAAGGAGTTGCTAAAGCGACACATATCACTATGCCCATAGAGACTAGATATTCTTTGAAATTTAAGCTCAGAATTGCTATAGTGTCTCTTAGAGATTCTAATACACTATGTTCAATAGTCCCAACAATATCTACAAACTTCATTAATAGTAAAGAGAATTTAGCAAGCCACGATCTAGGGGAGCAATTAAGATCCTTACATCTTGATAAAACAGAATTCTTTGAAGCTTGCAAAGCACGTTTAGCAGCTTTATTGGCATTTCTTAGTACAAGAATATTGTCACAGAACTCCTTAGTTATTGATGGTGTTTCAGCTATTTCACGACATCCTTGAATGAAAATATATGTTCTGTAAATACCTACAGTGAGAGATATGGCTATAGCTAGGATTATATACATTAATTCTGTATTGATGAGAGCAAATACTAAAAAGAAAAGAGAGGCAATAGCTATGACATCAACCATGTGTGAATTAACTTGGATCTTTAAATGTAATGGTAAACGTGGAGCTGCTAATACTCCTAATAACACTATCATTACTTGTATTGTAATGAATTGCAGAAGTAGACTCTTATAAAATATAGCAGCAATACTCAGTACTAAGACAGGTAATAGACTAGTAATGATCATCAATACTATTGCTATTTGAGTTCTTAAATTTAATTTTAGTTTGCTCTTCATAATAAGTTCATTCATTTCATCTCTTGCTACAGATAGAATCCATAAATCTTCAGTTCCTCTAAGTAGACTCGGAATATAATTAGAGAGTTTTCTCTTGATATTTGTTGAAGGTATGTATTTCAACATTAGTCGAAGAGCTTCATGAGCAGTTAACCACTTTCTAAATACTTTAATTCGAAGAGCCTCCTTCTTAAATTCTTCAAAGACCCCATTATCTACTAGGGGTAGTAATTCAAGAAATCTTAACAAACCAATACCTAATGGAGAAAAACCTGCTGAAGCTATAATTATGTAGCTTAATTCATTATCTAATTTTTCCTTTCTACTAAGTACCTTAAATACAAGTAAGCATAGTCTAAGTAGTAAGCCCAATGAAATTAAAAGTGATAGAAATACCAATAATGAAGGAATATAGATTATTGTTGATAATATCAATATAGTGGCTGTAAGAATAATTGGTAAAATTATATGTAGTAATGCATATAGTTTCAATTTCCTTAATGCAGGTCTGGAGAATCCTGCTTTTATAAATAATCCAGCTATAAATTCCTGTAATGGAGTAATTAGCTTCATACTAACCACCGTTTTGCAATTTCTTTAATCATGTAATTTAGTGAGGATTTATCAATTCCTAATCTTTTCGCAGCTTCATTCAATCTGATACTATTTTTAATTATTTCCTCCGAATTCTCAGGAAGTAATTTCATCCTTGAACTATCTCTTGAAAATATTCTTCTTAGTACTATCTTATCACCTTCAGGCACTATTTCATCTATTTCATCAATTATCCTAAGAAACTTACCTTTGAAATCTATGATCTTCATTAATACAATACACCATATCATAGCTACTTGGTATTCTGAAAGATTTATAGGAGGACTTTTCAATCTTACTATTACTTCCTCTGCTGAACCACCATGAAATGTTGTTAAAGCTCCCATTCCTAGATTCATTGCTTGTGCAAGAACTTGAGCTTCTGCACCTCTCGTCTCTCCTATGACTATCACTTTATTAGCTGAAGCTCTTAGTGCAGCTTTAGCTAATATGAATTGATCTATAACATTCTTTCCTTTCTCCATTGTTATGTATCTGACCCAATTACTTCCAGGTGGTGGATCAATTTCTGCTGTATCTTCAATTATAACGACTTTCCAGCTTCTAGGTATGAATCCTTCGAGAAGTGCTCTTAACAAAGTGGTTTTACCACTACTTGGAGGGCCTGCTATTACTACTGATCCTCTTGCACGTAATACTAGATATAGATATGCAGCTGCATATGCTGTTAGGACATTTTGTGTAATGAGCTCTTTTATACTTATAGCTCTATTGATGCGTTTCCTAATAGTTATTTCAGGTTTCCTTCCAGTTATTTCAGGACCTACTAAATGAATTCTATGTCCTCCATCCTCCTCTGGAAGCTGGGCATCAACTATAGGGTTAGACATTGATATATGTACGCCAGCTTTTTGAGCTATGTACTTCTGAAGCTCTAGAACTTCTTCAAGACTATCAATTACCAGATTTGTTGGTATATAATCAGCTTCTGAATCTAATTCTAGGACTTTCTTATGTCTAACCCATATGGGACCTGGTCCGACAATCGTTATGTCTTCAACATATGGATCTTCTAATAACTCCTGTAATACTTTGTATTTGAGCTCTTTCTTCACTAAATGTAGAGCTAATGGTATATACTCATTACTTACGCCAAGAGCATCCTTTACAACTTCTACTATATCATTTTCAGTTATTTCATTCTTAAGAGGCAGAGATGTTAATATAACTTCATGATTCTCCTTAATCTTTCCTATAAGCTCTGGAGATGGTTCAGGTTCTAAAGATAGCATGTATAAATAACTATTCTCAGATCTCACTATTCTTATTCTTGATGCACCTACATAGTATTCAAATAACACCTTTCCTTTCAAAATATCACCTTAAAAAATAATTTATTATTAATTTATGGAATTAGTCTTTAACTAGCTCTAACTTCAAATACAGAGTTTGAAGTTATGTCATAGACCTTTAGCATCATGCTAGTTATAGTTACTTGCTGTGCTATACTAAATAATACAACTTTACTTGATTTAGGCTCTATTGTTAGTGGAAGAGTCTCATTTACTGGTGATACTTTAGTTAAAGTTCCTGAAGGTGTTATTACATATGAGTCTATAATATTAATTGGATTATCGCCATTGTTTCTAATATTGACTAGTATGTAAGTAGTACCAGTATCAACATTGAACCATTTCTTTTCAATATTTGCACTTACGGATGATACTTGCGGTAATACACCTGCTTGTTGTGTAAGCCAGCTTTGGACTATGAATGCTATAGGTATTGCTATAGCTAGTAATACCATTATAACTACGAGCTCACTTAGTCCTTTTCTAATGCGTTTGGATAGAGCCACTTTTCACCTCCCGTAGGTATAGGGGGTTTAAAACGAGTTAGATCATAGAGAATTGCAATTAGTGATTTTTATTAACCATTGTTGGTGGTGGAACATAGTAAGGTATTTTTCCATTTAGGAAATCACGAATTAATGCTCTAGCAGCTTCATCTAAATTAGGTTCATGTGTAGTTTTGTAAAACCAACCTCTCTTAACAGCTATGAATTCTAATAATTTAAT
>Ga0180301_10004247_pt1 | contig 11076 bp, 13 predicted proteins | sample GuaBasSediGuay16_FD_121797 | JGI IMG/M metagenome (GOLD analysis project Ga0180301, IMG submission 121797) | Subseafloor sediment microbial communities from Guaymas Basin, Gulf of California, Mexico - Guay16, Core 4569-2, 12-15 cm | ecosystem: Environmental > Aquatic > Marine > Hydrothermal... | reverse complement strand
GGGAGGAAACGCCTCAGGTCATAGAAGTTATTGAGGAATTGAAGAAGAACGGATACGATACCGTAGTCGTAGAAACCGTGGAAACCAGCAAGATCGCTTCAGCCCATGGATTAAACCCAGTAGTAGATCCCGGCCATGCAGGGGCTGTAAAGCTTCGTGAGAAGATAATGGAGTACGCGGTTGACTCAGGCTTTGCTAAAGATGGCGAGGAGTTCTATAGAAAGCTACACGAAATAATGCTTGAGCTCACGCGAAGAAAGCTGAGACGAGAAGCTCAGAAGAGAGACCTACTCGCAGTCCAAGCTATTAGAGCAATAGATGACATTGATAGAACTATTAACCTCTACATGGCTAGACTACGCGAGTGGTATAGTCTGCACTTCCCAGAGCTCGACGACTTAGTGCGTGAGCACGAAGACTATGCAAGAATAGTCTACGAGATCGGGCTTAGAGGAGAGTACAGCGTAGAGAAATTAGTAGATCTAGGTTTCAGCAGAGAAAAGGCTGAGCGAATAGTTGAGGCTTCGAAGAAGAGCATAGGAGCAGAGCTAAGCGATTTCGACATGGAGTACATAAAGACTCTAGCAGGCATTATACTCGAGCTCTACCAGCTGAGGCGTACGCTGGAGAAGTACATTGAAGCTGTAATGAAGGAAGTAGCTCCAAATATTACTGCTTTAGTAGGGCCTAAGCTTGGAGCAAGACTGCTAAGCTTAGCTGGAGGCTTAGAAAACCTCGCTAGACTGCCAGCAAGCACTATACAGGTACTAGGCGCAGAGAAAGCATTGTTCAGAGCTCTTAGAACAGGAGGCAAACCACCTAAACACGGAGTCATATTCCAGTACCCAGCAATACATAGAAGCCCTAGGTGGCAGAGAGGAAAGATAGCGAGAGCTCTTGCGGCAAAGCTAGCTATAGCGGCGAAGATCGACTACTTCACGGGAAGGTTCCTAGGAGATAAGCTAGCAACAGAGCTCCAGAAGAGAGTAGAGGAGATAAAGAAGCTGTATGCAAAGCCTCCGAGGAGAGAGAGGAGAGAACCGCGTAGAAGAAGGCGTGGAAGGAGGTAAGTAGTCAGTAGAAACAAAGATATTGATGTTTCCCTTAACTTACTGTATGGGGGGTGAATAGATTGTCTCAAGTAACGGGCATCAAACCCCACGAGAAATACTATGGAGTATACGTTGTAGAACTAGAGGATGGCAGCATCAGGCTCGCTACAAAGAACCTAGTACCAGGCCACAGAGTATATGGTGAGAGACTCTTTAAATGGGAAGGTGTAGAGTACCGTGAATGGAATATGTATAGAAGCAAGCTTGCCGGCGCGCTTGCTAATGGTCTTGCTGAGCAACCGATTAGGGAGAAGCACAGAATACTCTACCTAGGCGCAGCTACAGGGACTACTGCAAGCCATGTCTCAGATATTGTTGGAGAGAATGGAAGAGTCTATGCTGTAGAGTTTGCACCACGTGTTATGAGAGAGTTCATACTAGTAGCTGATACTAGGAAAAACCTGTACCCAATACTGGCTGATGCTAGAAAACCCCGCGAGTACAGGCACGTTGTTGAAATGGTTGATGGAATCTATGCGGATGTAGCGCAGCCAGAGCAAGCAGCAATAGTTGCTGATAATGCTGACTACTTCCTCAAAGACGGGGGCTTCCTACTACTAGCTATAAAGGCTAGAAGCATAGATGTGACTAAAGAGCCTAGCGAAGTATATAGGAGGGAGATAAATACGTTAAAAGAGAGAGGATTTGAAATAGTCGACGTAGTACACTTAGAGCCCTACGATAAAGACCATGCTATGGTCTATGCAAGGTATAAGAGGAAGTAGCAATACATACTATATGGAGGCTGAAACAGGCATACTAGCTAAACACGAATAAATGGTTTATTTAGGTAAACTTCATAGCACACCCCCAGTAGTGGGGGTTTAGTTCGTGTCCAGAGAAGAGCTTGAAGAGCTACTAGAGGAATCGCTGGATATACTCAGGAGAGCCGGGTTCATAGCTGAGACTATCTCCTATCCCGAGAATAAGCGCTCCATAGACATAGTAAGCGCCAATGATAAGTACCGATTATTAGTTAAGATAACCGTAAATACTAGAGAGCTATCAAGCATAGAGTGCATCGACTTAAAGAAAGCGGCAAAAGCATACTCTGCTACACCACTCATAGTCTCCAGGCTTGACGACAAGCAGGAGATAGAGGATGACGTAGTGATTAAAAAAAGCGGGATAAACACTGTAACCACTACACTTCTACGTAACTATCTTTTATCCCGTGAAAAACCACTTGTTTTCAAGGAGAGAGGCGCTTACCTTGTCAAGATAGATCCTAAGGAATTTAGGAGAAAGAGAATAAAGTATAACTATAGCTTTGGCGCCCTAGCCCTCGAACTAGGAGTTTCACGCAGAGCTGTATACGGGTACGAACGCGGTACTACAGCTGTAACCGTTGATACGGCTATAAAAATAGCCGAGATCCTTGGCGAAGAAGTGCTAAAACCCATAGATATCCTATCATACGAAGCTAGTAAAGGCTCTGTCAGCGATGAACCGATTACGAGGGTGGAGAAAGCGTTAACAAGGCTCTGTACGAGTAGGGAAGAGTGCGAGTTCTATAAACTAGTTAAGACGCCGATAGACTATGTAATAAGAACGGAGAAGAGCATTCTATCCATAGTGTTTAAGCGTGAAAGCGATAGAGAGTTTAAATTCAAGATAAGAGAGGCTATGAGAATAGCCCAGATCATTAGGAGTAGGGAGTACGTAATCCGAGACAAAAAAGACATTGATACCCTCCAGAAACTAATAGGGTTCTAGCTTAGCATTGACTAGCTGTATATAGCCGTAGGCTAAAGTTACCATACTTTCGGTCCGTCGAGCTAGAGCTAGGTGTACAGAATGGTTCTCTACATTATAACCGGGAGACCTGGGATAGGGAAGTCCACGCTGTTCACAAAGATCATAGACAGGCTTAGAGAGAGCGGTTTTATAGTGGGCGGGTTCAAAGCGCCAGAAGTAAGGGATCGGAGAGGGTTTAGAATAGGGTTCAAAGTAGTGGATCTCATGGATGGAGAAGAGGCATGGCTTGCTAGAAAGAACTACTACTCCAATATAAGAGTTGGACGCTACGGAGTACTAGTTGAAGAAGCTAGTAGAGTAATCGCGAAAGCACTACGTAATGCCATAGACAGAGCACAGGTAATAGGGGTAGACGAAGTCGGTCCTATGGAGCTCAAAATACCTGTTTTCAGAGAAATGCTGGACAAAATACTTGAGATAGATAAGCCGAGGGTCCTCGTCGTACACTATAGGCTTAGCGATCTAGGAATAGTCCGTAGAGGGAAGAAGTACATAGTTACACTAGCTAACAGGGATTCGCTGGCTATGAATCTACCAGATCATATACTTGAAGCCGTTAAAAAGCACTATAGTAGGCGGCTGCAGTGAAGCCTATAGTTAGGGACTGGGAGGAGGTAGTTGAAGAGGGAAAGGCTAGGATCATAATACCGAAGAGATCTCTATACGTGAGAGAGGATTTAGTATACGAGCCAGCATGGTCTCCAGTATTTTACAACCCCGTTATGAGAGTTAGTAGAGATCTAACGGTTCTAGTAGCTAGAAGCGTATATGGTAGTAGTAGCTACTTCTTCATAGACGCACTAGGCGGTACTGGTGTTCGTGGAATAAGACTAGCTCTTGAAACCCAGGGATACGGAATAGTAAACGACGTAGACCCTATAGCCTACTACTACATATCTAGGAACATAGAGTACAACAGAGTAGAGAATAGAGTTAAACCGCTTATGTGCGAAGCCAACGTGCTTTTAAACAACTATACGTTTTCAGGAATACCAGTTGACTACATAGACATAGACCCATACGGATCACCTATTCCATTCATTGATTCAGCTGTTAAGCCACTAGCTAAACAAGCTCTATTAGGAGTAACCGCTACGGATACGGCGCCTCTTGTATGCAGCCATGCTAGGAAAACTCTGAGGAGATACAATGTAAACTGTGCTAAGGTAGATTTTGAAAAAGAGCTCGGTATAAGAAACTTGATATTCAACCTGGTCTTTAGAGGAGCTGCGCAGGACAGAGCTCTAAAACCTATTCTAAGCTACAGCCATAGACACTACTTCCGCGTATTCTTTAGAACAGAGAGGAGCGGTAGCAAATCATACGAGCTAATGGAGAGGTGTAGAGGCTACATATGGTTCTGTCCATCAACGCTTGAACGAGGATATCTCAAGAATCCCGCCGACAGAGTAGAGTGCAGTAAACCCGAAGAACCACTTATCCTCGGCCCTACCTGGATATGCAGGCTCGGAGACCCGGAATTCGCTAAACAAGTACTTGCACTAGCTAAAAAAGAGGCAGATGCACTAGTTAGTAGAGAAACTGTTAAGATACTAGAAATCTTAGTCGATGAGTATAGAATAGTCTCTCCCTATGTGAGGTATGATAAGCTATTTGGTGTTCTAAAGAAGAATATGCCCCCTATAAGAGAGTTCATCAAGTACTTGAGGGAACATGGATTCGAAGCGTATAGGACGCACTTTGATCAACGCGGCATTAAAACTAGTGCTAGCTTAGCCGAGCTATATGAGATTCTCGGGAGAGATGAGTATGACTAGCTTTTACGCTTCTCTTAACCCAGCTTAGAACGAGGTCGCAGTTGGTAGGATCATAGTAGCCGCCTTCATAACACATATCTATGTATGGACAGGACATACACGGGATCTCCGTAAAACTATCGAGAAGGATATGAGTTCTCTGAGGACGCCTTTCTCTCAATGGTTCTTTAAGTGCTTCCAACGACTTTCTTATGGCAATCACTTTAAAGGTTCGCCGACCATTATATACTATAGGCTCTCTCTTAACTAAGCCTAGTTCTTCGAGCTTCTTGAGAGAACGAGATGCATCTCTACTCGTTATATTCAGCTCTTTCCATAGGATATTTTGTGGAACTCCTTTACCGCCTTTATCGAGCAGGTATTCGTATATCTTTTTGTCCAGCTCGGTTACTTTGCGCGGCACTATTGTTCACCAGGCTGTATGCAGTGTACTGCTATGATTGCTTACGGGGTACCGCATGCTTAGCACGATTAGCGCTTTTTCAATGAATGTTTTAACCTTAATAGAATATATCCTTTTTCTTCAATTTAGTGGGATAATGGTAGGAGTATATGGCTATGCGCGTTATTAGTAGCTATTGTTAACAAACTGGTTCTTCCCTATACATAAACCGTTATATCAAGCGCTTCAACTAGTTCTCCATACCTGTTCCTAATCGTTACATCGGATACATTAACGGTTTCAGCGACCTGGATCTGTGTTCTCTTCTCGTTTAGTAAGATTGATGCAAGGTATACAGCGGCAGTAGCTAATCCAACAGCTGGCTTACCTATATCTAGCTCTAGCTCGTGGATCTTAGTAAGGAGAATATTGGCTAGCTTCTCTACGTTATGCGAGAGTTTGAGCTTGTTTACTATATATACTACATAGACGCTTGGTTCTTCCTTCTTAACCCCTATTCTCCCCACGCTATCATAAATCTTTTTTATAGAGTGCCAGAGCTCTTTAAGCGATATGCCGGCTTCTCTAGAGAATAGCTTAGCAGGCTTCGGCCTCCCATGTGCTCTTAGTGCAACATATATTGATGCTATTGCTAGGTTTTTGAGCGTTTTATTCTTGTAGTTCTTACCCTCAACTGCTTCACGCAGTATCTTACCCGCGGTTTCCGCCACGTAGTTCGGTATGCCGAGAACCTTAGCGTAGTGGTTCATAAATCTCAACGCTTTCTCTATAACGCGCTCCTTCTTACTCACACGTGCCCTCTTCTGAACTCTAGCGATCTCGTGCCACTTTACCCCCCTACCAGCAGTAGATACGTCTAGCTCAGTGCTCCCAATACCGTGATCGTGTACTTTGTGCGTACTCGTTCCACTAGTACGTGGTATTCTGTTGTCGAATAATCTTATCTCGAGCTCGTAGCTCACCGGTCTATCTTCGATCACGCATCCGCACTTAGTGCATACATATGCATAAACTCCCTCATCAAAAACTATTTTACCACCACACTCTGGGCATAGGTCGTGTTCGTGGAGTATAAGCTTAGCCATACGGTTACACCTCTCTAGCGCCTACTCTTTTTTCTCGTACCCCCTCTCCTCCCGGGTCTTCTCCGAACACCCTTCCGCCTAGGTACATGGTAGTATAGTACTGTGCTTGGTTCAAGCACTTCTACGAGGGCTGGATCATCGGGTTTTACTACAATATATGGCTCGTCGACTCTACCTATAACGTCTACTACTACTCCCACTCTTTCCGTAGAGCTACGGTAAACAACCGCATTAATCGTTTTAACAGGATTTTTAACAAGTGATTTAAGGACTAACAACCCGTTTCTAGCCTTAACGTGGAGTATCCCAAGTCTCTTCACATAGAGCACCTCGGGAGGAGAGGGGTTCAGTTAGGTATTTTGATGCGAACAAAGTTAAAGCTAATCACTCATGAATCACCGCTGGTAGTACCTATTTTGTTTCTTAAACATTTAACAGTTTATTTAAAACGCCAAGTAATACATTTATGCTAATATGCTAGCCCAGGCCTCGTAGCTCTCTTATCTTAGACGCTATCAGCTTTAATGTGTATAGTTTGCTCTTAACTTTTCTAACTACTACTCTACTGCTACCCTCCCACCACGCACGCGGATAACGGGCTTCTTCGACTATAGGGTCTAGCTCTAAGCTTTCAGCAGCTCTCACGATCTCGTCTACCTGGGGATTGGGTATAGAATCTTTACGCGGTATTCTCCTGCCTCTGCTCCTACTCTTCCTCGAGTCGAGGTACTGGGGATAAACTATTATGCGCCTCTCTTTATAGTCTCGGCTCAAACTATATCCCATTCTACCTTGTACTGCTCTCTACTAGAATACCGTTTAGAGTACCGTCTTGCCCCGGCCTAGAAGTTATCTTTACAATACCGATCTCCGTGCGCACAATCGTGCCCTTTGTTATAATGTTCGACTTAGCATACTGCGGGTTAGATGGTGTCTCGATAACGTCTAGTATTTTGACCTTCCTAGACCTGCCTTCAGCAGGTATTGCGACGTTTACATAGACTGCTTTCTTAAGCCTGATCTTATGGTTTCCTCCACGTACTCTAACGAATCTCCTCTCTTCGCTTTCCCCGAGCTTTGTAAGGGTAGGAGGCCTGCCTAGCTCGTACTTCCTCTTCTTCCTATATCTTCCTTTTTCTCCACCGCTAGGTTTCTTCAAGTCACTACCCTGGTACCAAGACACGGCACTACACCCTGGCTCTAGGCTAGCGCTGTTAAACGGTTAGCGATGTTATTATAAGCTCTCAATCACTCTTTTTAACATTTCCACTAACTCGCTGTATGCTGGTAGCTCGTACTCTGTCTGCGGGTTGATCCAGGGTAGTATAGCGCTAAGAACTGCTTGAAACGATAGCTCGGTTCTAGTCATTAAGCCTTGGCTAAAATACCCTATAGCGCCTATTCCTTCAGCTATACCCTCAATGCCCGTTGCGTTCTCCATTATATCGCCTAGTTCTCTACCCCGTAGTACCTCTCCGTAGAACCGCTTAGGGAGCGGGAAGAAGCTACTAAAACCCATGCTATACCTAGTACCATCTGTTATAACTGCTATCTGCCCACTAAGCGGGATGCCCCGGAATACAACGATACCAGCCTCTACTCCTACGCCAAATCCCTCTTTACCTTTTAGGGCATTGAGAGCCTCTACGGCACGCTTAGCCGCGCCTATAAAGGTTTCGAAGACTCCAATGGGTTGCTCCTTAAAACCCTTTACTGGAACTTCTACAAACTCTCTTGCACCGATTAAGCTAAATGCACGCTTAACTCCTCTGATCTTAGCTTTGTTCTTAGACCCTATAGCTACTACTGGAGAGCTACTAGTCACGCCTATTCACCGCATACACTAGGTTATGTACTCTATATCGAGGTAATAAAGAATATATTCTGCTCAGCTATACCTAGCATATGGGTATAAGTATATGAGGACTATCGAGAAGTTTACGCTAAAGATAGGCAATATCCTGATCAAACCTGTCTACAAAGTCTACGAGAAGTGGCTATGGCTACAGATAAAGCGTGGGCCATTCCCACAGCATATAGCGATTATTCCAGATGGCAACAGGAGATGGGCTAAGAGAATAGGGGCAGAGCCCACTGTAGGACATCTATATGGCTACGAAAAGTTCAAGGAAGTACTAAACTGGATTTGGGAAATAGGCATACCATACGTAACGATCTACGCTATGTCTAGCGAGAACTGTGTATATAGGTCTAAGCGCGAGAGAGAAAATCTCTTCAACCTCGTTAGAAAAGGCTTGAACGAACTGCTCAACGTAGGGGATATACACGAGAAGAAAGTCCGCGTAAAAGTATTCGGTAACCTAAGCCTGGTTCCAGAAGATATAGTCGTACTTGCACGCAAAATCGAAGAAGCCACTAGAGAGTATAGAAACCACCAGCTCAACATAGCACTATGCTACGGTGGGCGCCAAGAGATAGTAGATGCTGTCAAAAAAGTAGTTATGGATATTCTATCTGGGAAAATAAAGCTAGAACATATAAATGAAGACCTGTTCTCCAAGTACTTGTACACAGATGACTGTCCAGACCCAGACCTAATTATAAGGACCAGCGGTGAAGAGAGAATAAGCAATTTCCTGCTATGGCAATCAGCTTATAGTGAGCTCTACTTCTGCGAAGCGTTCTGGCCCGAGTTCCGTAAAATAGATTTCTGGAGAGCTATTAGGAGCTACCAGCTTAGAGAGAGGAGATTTGGTAGATAACATCTACGCATCCTTGCTGGAGCTCCCTTCTCTAAGAGATCGATACACGCGCTTATAGAGGGTAAAGGTTTGCACGATCTAGGTAAAACTGATCCACACGGCTACTATGTACTATTGTTCAAGAATACCGTTCGCGACAAAATTAAGCAACTAGAGGGCGTTGAAGTAGAAGAATATGGAGACTTAGTGGTTGTCCGCGTAAAGAGCAGGAATGTGGCAAAGAAGCTGTTAAAGAGATTCAACAAGTACTTAGCCAGGCCGTAAATCGCCTAACAGCTAGTACAACCTAGTTCACGGAGCTTGCTTCAGCACCCTAGGTAGCTCTGCTACATCCTCGATTACTGCGAGAACTCCGCACCCGCTACCGAGGATAGAGGAAGTGGAAGACCAGCTTCTCGCTACTAACACGAACTTTACGCCAGCATTGCTAGCTGCAATACAGTCTACTAGAGAATCTCCTACATAGATAGCTTCACGAGGACTTACTCCAAGCTTCTTAATAGCAGCTACTAGTACATCTGGTTCAGGCTTACCGCTCATTCCTTCCTCTAGACACTGCACTACATCAAAAAGCTCCGCTACCCCGGCTTGCGCTAGTAGAGCTCTAGCTCTTTTACATGAAGAAGAAGTTGCTACTCCTAGCAGCAAGCCATTCTTTTTCAGCTCTAGTAGAGTCTCTTTTACTCGTGGAAATAAGAGGTCCTTGCTCTTCAAGCGTTCCTCAAAACACTTGTTAGCGTAGCTTCTAATAGATGAATGTAGCTCTGGATCCTCTACACCTGTGTACATTTTCATTATAGTTACTGCGGGGAGTCCAGCCGCTCTATATATATCTTCTTTACTAACGCTGTATCCATGCGCTTTGAGAGCTTGAGACCAGCACTCAGCTATGAGATCCATAGTATCGATTAGTGTTCCATCCATATCGAATAAAACGGCTCTTACCACGAATCCACTCCTCACCGAATCCTAGAGCATGTTAGCCTACTAGAGTAAATAGGGGATTTATAGAATTCTCTCTGGAGCAGACTAGTAGAGAAAAACGCTTCATTCTTCGACTAAGTCTTCTATATCACCATAGAGTACCATTAGCTCTTCAAGAGTTAATTTCTTCTCGCCCTTCTTGATCTTCTCTTCAACCATTCTACGCTTCTCTCCAACGATCTTTGCTATCTTCAATCGTTCTATCTGCTTATTAATCCTGCGTAGCTCGTTGTAGAGCTCCGTGAGCGTGTTGCGCAGCTGGTGCTGTACATCGTTTATACGGTTTATGCGCTCCTGCCTCTCGCTGATAGCTTTGTTTAGTTCCTCGATCCTATCGCTCAGCTCCGCTATCTGGCTTCTTAACCTGCTCCTCTCGTCATCAAGCCTCTCGATCTTCTCTCTCAACTCTCCAATACGCTTCTTCAACTCGTCGATCTGTAGCTTGATCGATGTAACCATAGCTCTTAACTCTAGGTATTCGTTCTTCTCCTGTTTCGCTTGCATAGCTTTTTGCAGTAGATCGCCTAACCTCTTTAGTCTCCTAATATACTGGTTCTCCTGTTCAGCGGAGAGAACAGATGTCTGGAGTATCCACTCTATACGCTCGATCTCGCTTCTCAGGGCTGAGAGAGGTATACGTACTTCTCTACCTAGTACTTGGAGCTGTGCTTTCTTCTCGCGGATGATGTTGATGAGCTCGCGGTACTCGTTAAGCTTCTCGTTCTTTTCGCTCCTTACTCTCTTGATTTCTTCGACCAGAGATCTTCTCTCTTCGTTAAGCTTGCGGTACTCTCCTCTCAGCTTCTTCAGCTTCTCGATGAGCTTCCTCTTCTCACCGCGCAGCTCTTTTAGCTCGCTGATGAGGATGGTTTTCTCCCTGCTAATCTCTTGGAGCTGATGCCTAGTCTCGGTTATACGCTTGTTAATAGCGTCTAGCTCGGCTTCAAGTCTTGATATAGAGGGGTTTCGGCTATCCGGGTTCATGCCTAGATTACCTACTTCAAGGTGCTACCTGTTCTTTTCTGAGCATAATCCTAGCATCAGCTACGATGGCTCCGCTGGGATAAGCCATTACGGGGTTTAGGTCTATCGAGTGTATCTCGGGGTTTTCGAGGAGAATACGGGAAACAGCAACTACTATTTCAGCGAGAGCCTTTTTATCTACTGGAGGATTATTCCTGTATCCCTCAAGTATCTTCTTCGCCTTAACCTCACTGATCATCTCTAGTGCTT
>Ga0180301_10004246_pt1 | contig 11076 bp, 5 predicted proteins | sample GuaBasSediGuay16_FD_121797 | JGI IMG/M metagenome (GOLD analysis project Ga0180301, IMG submission 121797) | Subseafloor sediment microbial communities from Guaymas Basin, Gulf of California, Mexico - Guay16, Core 4569-2, 12-15 cm | ecosystem: Environmental > Aquatic > Marine > Hydrothermal... | reverse complement strand
GGGAGAAAAGGGACCCCTCACCGAGGTCGCGACCCCTTCCCAGCGGACGGTGGATGAGGTTTCCAACTTCCTGGGCATCCCGCCGGGACGACTGGTAAAGACCCTGGTATACGTGAGCCCCGACGGACCGGTGATGGCGATGGTCGCTGGGGACGACGAATTGTCCGAGTCCAAACTTACAAGGCTGGTCGGCGGGCCGGTGCGTCCCGCGCAACCGGAGGAGGTGATTGAATGGCTGGGCGCCGAAGTCGGCTACCTCGGCCCGCACGGCGATCATAGTTTTCCGGTTTACGCCGACCTGCGCCTCGAGGACGGCTTCGGTCTCGCCACCGGCGCGAACCGCGATGGGTATCACGTGACCGGGCTCGATATAGCACGCGACGTTCACGTGGATGAGCTCGTCGATCTGCGCGCCGTCAAGGCGGGTGAAGGGTGCCCGCTGTGCGGTGAAAAACTGCGGGTCGTCAACGCCATCGAGTTGGGACATATCTTTAAACTGGGAACCAAGTATTCCGAGGCGATGGGCGCGGTGTTCCTCGATCGGGAAGGACGGGAACATCCGATAGTTATGGGAAGTTACGGTATCGGGATAGGACGCATCTTGGCAGCGGCGATCGAAGCCCACGTCGATGACCACGGCATCCGGTGGCACAGCGAACTTGCGCCCTTGGACGCGATAGTCATCCCGCTGGGCGGTGATGAAGACGTCGCCGCTTCGGCTGAACAACTATACCGGGAACTCGGTGCGTCGGGTCTGACCGTGATGATAGACGACCGAAAAGTGCGCCCCGGGGTGAAGATGAAGGATGCCGACCTGATAGGCGTGCCAGCGCATGTGGTGGTCTCAACCCGTAATCTCGCGGACGGAAAGGTCGAAATCAAAAACCGGTGGAGCGGTGAACGCCGTTTCGTCGCACCGGACAACATCGTCGCCGCGGTTGAAAGGGTGCTCGATGAGTGCCGGTCGTCACAGGATTAAAGACCTCCGAAAGGACGCCGGAATCGAGAAGTGTTCAGGCGAGTCAGATTGCATCCAAGGGGGGTGTGCCATTATCATTAAGTCAAAACGAGAGTTCGATGGAATCAGCACCTGAAGCACCCAAGGTCAAATCGAAGCCGGAACAGACCGATGGAAGCCTCAAGTTCGACTGGGAGGCATTGCTGGCTTATATCCCGGTTTTCTGCCTGTATCCGTGGTCGTTGCGAAAAAGTCGCCCCGACCTGCTCAGGCACGCTCGGCAAGGGATGATACTGTTTTCCATCGAGTTGGTGCTTATTTTGATCACCGTCCCGCTCATCTACCGCTTGCTGTGGCTGGGGGTAATCGTGTTGGCGGTGGTGGGACTGATCTCGGTCCTGAACGGAAAGCCGTATCGACTACCGGTGTTCGCGGAACTGTATGACCGCATCTTCGGACCGTCCGACCGACAGGGTGAGTCCGGCGGGTGATGAAACACCAGAGAGCATCGATTTGAGGATCCGCGAGCGAGGCGACCGGTTCACCGCTGCCGACGAGGTGCGGGCGAAAGGGTTCTATCCCTACTTCAGGCCGATCGATTCCGACCAGGACACCGAGGTTTTGATCGAGGGCAAACGGGTGCTTATGATGGGCTCGAACAACTACCTCGGTCTGACCAATCACCCCGAAGTCAAAGCCGCGGCGATCGAAGCCGTCAAACGATATGGGACCGGCTGCGCCGGATCCCGCTTCCTCAACGGCACCCTCCGCATCCACCTTCAACTCGAAGAGGAATTGGCGGACTTCTTCGGCAAGGAAGCCTGCCTGCTGTATTCAACCGGGTTTCAAGTAAACCAAGGAGTGATCTCCACCTTGATAGGCCGCGACGGCGCCGTCATCATCGACCGCACCGACCACGCCAGTATCATCGACGGATCGCGGCTCTCGTTCGGAAAGACCGTCAAGTTCGAGCATAACGATATGAACGCGCTCGAACGGGTTCTCGCGAACTTGAACGGGATGAACGGCTTAATCGTTGTCGACGGTGTATTCTCAATGGAGGGGGATATCGCCCGCCTGCCGGAGATCGTCACCTTGGCGGAGAGATACGAGTGCGACGTGATGGTCGACGACGCGCACTCGATCGGAGTGCTCGGACCGAAAGGCGATGGAACGGCGGCGCACTTCGGGCTGAAGGACCGCGTCCAGTTGATTATGGGCACCTTCTCCAAGTCTCTCGCCTCGATAGGGGGATTCGTCACCGGAGACCGAAGCGTCATAGAATACTTGAAGCATCATTCACGGGCGTTGATCTTTTCCGCGAGTCCGTCGCCCGCTTCGGTGGGCTCGGCTCGGGCTGCGCTCAAGATCATCCGCCGCGAGCCGGAGCGCATCGAACGACTGTGGGCGAACACTCGGCATCTGTGGGAAGGGCTGCGCTCTATCGGGATAGACATCGGTCATTCGCAGACTCCGATCGTTCCGGTATCCACCGGCGAGGATATGAACGCCTTTTATGCCTGCAAGCGGTTGCAGGAAGAGGGGGTGTTCGTCAACCCGGTGGTCTCCCCCGCAGTCCCGCCGGGGAACTCGCTCATCCGGCTGTCGGTTATGTCCACCCACACCTTCGACCAGATAGACCGCGCCGTGGAAGCGATCGACCGGGTGCTCGCCGAACTGAACATCGAACGGATTACAGAAGACGCTAACTGAAAAGCCCAGCGCGTCAACCTACGTATCGGTCGAACGCCCCAGTTAGATAGAACCAAATCCAGCAACTAACAGGCTAAGTGCCGCTATAATAGCATTAAATACCGGAAGCAGTTCACCTCCCTTACACCCCTCCTACTACGTAAGGGGGGAGTAAGGGAGGGTCAGGTGTTTGCTCTTAAGATTTGGGTAGAACGCTCCACCCCGAACATCGAATTTTTTGTCAGGAGTTGTAATGAATAAGAGGCATATTTCCCGCATATTGGGTCGATCGACGGCTCTCCTGTTTGTTTTGACATCGATGCTGACCATCACACCGCACAAGAGTGCAGCCACCCAGCCCACCACCGAGGTCGTCCCGCTGATCCCGCGCGCGACGTTCTTCGGAAATCCGGTCAAGTCGTCGCCCCAACTATCGCCCGACGGCGCTTCGCTCGCCTACCTCGCGCCCGACGGCGGGGCGATGAACATCTGGGTAAAGACCGTCGGCAAGGATGACGACCGGGTGATAACCGACGACCGTCATCGCGGAATAAGGGCGTATTTCTGGGCTCCCAACGGCGAACAGATCCTCTACATCCAAGACAAGGACGGCGACGAGAACTGGCGCATATATGCGGTCCCGGTGCTGGGCGGAGAGGCGGTCTGTCTGACGCCGCTGACCGGCATCCAGGCGCGCATAATCGCGGTCGATCCCGAGTTTCCGGACGAGATCCTGATCGGGCTGAACGACCGCATCCCCCAATTTCACGACGTATACCGGCTCGACCTCAAGAGCGGCAAGCGAACGCTCGAAGCCAAGAATGAAATGGGGATCGCCGGTTGGCTCGCGGATCACGACTTTCAACTTCGCATCGCGATGATCCCCACCCCGGACGGGGGGATGATGTTGCTGCACCGTAAAAACGCCGCGGACCAATGGTCACCGGTGAAGCAGTGGGGCAACGAGGACGCCCTCAGCACCGGCGCCTTCGGCTTCGCCAACGATAACCAGACCCTGTTTATGATCAGCAGCGTCGGTGCGAACACCGCCGAACTACGCACCTTCAACGTCGCCACCGGGGAGGAGAAGGTCATCGCTTCGGACCCGACCTACGACGTAAGCGGCCTTATGATCCAACCCCGCTCGCGCAAGTTGCAGGCGGTCAAGTTCTCTAAAGACCGCGCCGAATGGCAGGCACTGGATCCCGGAGTCCAGCCCCACCTCGACGCCCTACGCAAACTGTGCCGCGGCGATTTCGGGATCATCGACCGCACCCTTGACGACCGACATTGGCTCGTCGTTTATGATGTCGACGACGGACCGATCAGATACTACGCTTACAACACCGACAGCCGAACGGGCACCTTCCTGTTCACTTCCCGGCCGGAACTCGAGAAACTGCCCTTGGCGAAGATGAAGCCGGTGGTCATTTCTTCGCGTGACGGGATGGACATCCACTGCTATTTGACCCTGCCCACAGGCGGAGGAAAACTCTTGCCGACCGTGATGTTCATTCACGGCGGTCCGTGGTGGCGCGATAGTTGGGGCTACAATTCGGTCGCCCAGTGGCTCGCCAACCGGGGATATGCGGTTATGCAGGTCAACTTCCGCGGTTCTACCGGTTACGGCAAATCCTTCGTCGCCGCCGGTGACCGTGAATGGGGCGGCAAGATACAGGACGACATCACCGATGCCGCACGCTGGCTCATCGCGCAGGGGATAGCCGACCCCGACCGCATCGGTATATTCGGCGGCTCCTTCGGCGGCTTCGCGGTGCTCGCCGGATTGACCAAGGAACCCGACCTCTACGCCTGCGGGGTCGATATGTTCGGCATATCGAACATCATCACCTGGCTGAAGACCATGCCGCCCTATATGGAGATGTTGAAACCGCTGATCTACAAGCGCGTCGGAGACCCGGAAAAAGACCTCAAGATGTTGAAGGATCAATCACCCCTGTTCCACGTCGACCGGGTCAAGGCGCCGCTGCTCATAGCCCAGGGCGCGAACGACCCGCGCGTCCCCAAAGAGGAGAGCATTTCCTTCCGCGACGCCCTCTTAAGCCGCGGGATGAAGGTCGAATACATCGAGTTTCCCGACGAAGGACACGGCTTCGCCAAGGAGTCCAACCGCTTGAAGTTCTTCGGGATCGCGGAGCGGTTCCTCGCCGACCATCTCGGCGGCAGGTGCGAGCCGGAATCGACCGAGTAAATGGAGGCACCTGATAGTTATAGTGCGAAGTTCTCACTTCCCCCCTACATAGTGGATGGTATGATGTCCCTCATTTCCCCTACACAGTGGGGGGAGTAGTAAGGGGGTCAAAAGAGATACAACTATAAACCGCCCCCATTAATAATGGTAAACCGAGCGAGCCTCACGACGAATCGAACCGGGCGTGACGGGTGTTCACGCTTGGTTCCTCGATCAAAGTGTAATTACCGGTAAATCCATCATCGGAAAAGTTATGACCCCAACCGGAGAAACGGTCAGCGGTTTCCGTCTCGTGGAAGAGCGGGAAATCGACGAGATCGCCTCGAGGGCGAGGCTGTTCGAGCATATCAAGAGCGGCGCGAGACTGCTGCACTTGAAAAACGACGACGACAACAAGGTCTTTTCCATAGCCTTCAGGACCCCCCCGACGGACAGCACCGGTGTGCCGCACATTTTGGAACATTCGGTGCTGTGCGGTTCGCGTAAATACCCTTCCAAGGAGCCGTTCGTCGAGTTGTTGAAGGGCTCGCTCAGCACCTTCCTCAACGCGTTTACCTTCCCCGACAAGACCGTGTATCCCGTCGCCAGCCGAAACGAGAAGGACCTGTTCAACTTGGTGGACGTTTATCTCGACGCGGTGCTGTTCCCCCAACTTCACGAAACCCCCGAGATACTGATGCAGGAGGGATGGCACTACGAATTGGACGAGAGCGGCGCGCTCGTGATAAACGGCGTGGTTTACAACGAGATGAAGGGGGCGTTCTCTTCACCGGAAGCGACCTTGATGCGGAAAATCCGTTTGAGTTTGTTTCCGGATACGCCCTACGGCGTGGAATCCGGCGGTGACCCTGACGCCATACCGAACCTCACGCAAGAACGGTTCACCGAGTTCCATAAGCGATTCTATCACCCATCCAACAGTTACATCTTCGCATACGGCGACTTGGACCTCGCGAAGATGCTCCGGTTCCTCGATGAACAGTATCTCGTGAACTTCGAGCGCATCGCGGTGGAATCGCGGATTCCCGACCAAGCGCCGTTCGCATCCCTAAGGGAAGTCACCGATGAATATCCGCTCGCACCCAATGAAAGCGAACGGGACAAGACCTACCTGGGAATGAACTTCGTGGTTGGTTACGCCGTCGATCCCGAGTTGTCCCTCGCCTTATCGATCCTCAAGCATATGCTTATCGACACACCCGCTGCGCCGCTGCGCAAGGCGATAGTTCAAGGCGGCATCGGCAAGGACGTCCTTGGTATGTTCGAAAGCAGCATCAAGCAGCCCATTTTCGGGGTCATCGCGAAGAATTCCAATTTGGAGCTCAAGGACGAGTTCCGCGAGGTCGTCTTGGACACTCTGCGCGACCTGGTCCGCAACGGAATCGACAAACGGATGATCGAAGCGTCGATAAACCACCGCGAATTTATGCTGCGCGAAGCTGACTTCAGGGGATTCCCCAAAGGACTGGTCTACGACCTCACCTGCCTCGACAGTTGGCTCTATGATGATGACCCCACCGTTCACCTGCGTTTCGAGCCCGTGCTGGCGAAAATAAAGGCTGCCCTGAAGACCGATTACTTCGAACAAATCATCGAGCGATACCTGTTGGAAAACCGCCACGGCAGCCTGTTGACCTTGAAGCCGAGCAAAGGACTTCTGGAAAGCCGGGAACGTGAATTAAAGGAGAAACTCGACCGGATAAAAACCCGGCTCAGCGACGCAGAGTTGAAAAGCATTGCCGACGCCGCCGCAACGCTTAAAAAGCGGCAGCAAACCCCCGACCCCCCTGAAGTGGTCGAAAAGATACCGGTGCTCGCCCTCGAAGACATCGACCCCCAAGCGGAAGAACTTCCACTGATCGAACGGGAATTAAGCGGCGTCAAGGTTTTGTCGCACCCGATGTTCACCAATGACATCGGCTACCTGAACCTGTATTTCGACACCTCGACCGTCCCCAAGGACCTCATCCCGTATCTCTCGCTCCTCGCCGACATATTGGGCAAGATGAGCACCGACCGCTATGAATACGGCGCGCTTTCCAATGAGGTCAACATCCATACCGGAGGGATAGATTTCTTCTGCGAGGCGTTCTCGGAGAAGGATGACGACCATGAGTACCATCCCAAATTGGTGGTGAAATCCAAGGCTTTGATGCGGAAATTGCCGAAATTGCTGGAACTTATCGCTGAGATCACGACCGGGACCCGGTTTGACGACCCCGGGCGCGTGAGGGAGGTTGTCAACGAGGTCAAATCCCGCTTCGAGATGCTAATTATGACGGCCGGTTCCGGCTTGGCGGCCAGACGGGTGCTGTCGTATATCTCTCCGCTGGGGAGATACCGGGAGTTGACCGGCGGCATATCTTACTATCGGTTCATCGCTGACCTGGCGAAGGATTTCGACCGCCGAGCCGCGCAGGTCGTCGAAAACCTCCGCCGAACCGCGCAGTTCGTCTTCAAACGCGACGTTCTGCTGACGAGTTTCACCGCCGCCGAACCCGACTTCGCCGAATTGCAGGACAGGTTCGACCTCCTCCTCGAGCGGTTGAGTGATGAGAGACACCCCGCTATGCGGTATGATTTCGACCTCGCGGTGGAGAACGAAGGCCTGTTGACTCCCAGCAAGGTCCAATACGTCGTCAAGGGTTACAACTTCAGGCGTCTCGGATACGAATACACGGGAAGTATGTCTGTAGCCGCCAATGTCATCCATCTCGAATATCTGTGGAACAAGGTTCGTATGCAGGGCGGAGCATATGGTGCCTGGCCTCGTCTCGACCGCAACGGAACCTTGCTCCTCGCCTCCTTCCGCGACCCGAACCTGAAGGAAACATTGGAAGCGTTCGACCAAACCGGCGCTTTCCTGCGTGGGTTCGACCCCTCGCCGCGCGAGATGACCAAGTATATTATCGGCACGATAAGCGATCTCGACCGTCCGCTAACGCCCTCGATGAAGGGTGAAATCGCTACTTCGCGGTTCTTGTCCCATCTGACGCAGGAGGAAGTCCAGCGCGAACGGGAACAGGTGATGGAAACCGACCGATACGCGGTGACGGGTTTCGCGGATATGGTTGACCAAGCGATGAGCCGAAACTATTTCGCGGTCCTGGGTGGCGACGGCAAGATACGTGAAAACGAAGGACTGTTCGGTCGGTTGGTGCAAGTGTTCGAGTGATTATCCCGGCACGTTTATCCGGCAAAAAAAGACCCGGAGTTGTCTCCGGGTCGATCTATGTTAAAGTGCGCTTCACGAAAAGCGCATCTTGCATTGAGGGTGACTATCCTTTACTCGTCCACGACTTCGTAATCCGCGTTCTCGACTTCACCTTCGGTTTTCTTTTCTCCCGAATCCGTTTCGGAGCCACCTCCGGGCGGTGGACCGGCTTGCGTTCCGGCCTGACCCCCGGCTTGTTGCTGCTGGACCCTTTCATACATCTTGGTCGATACCTCCTGCCAGATCCGGTCCAGGTCTTCGGTGGCGGCCTTTATCGCTTGGACATCGCTCCCCTTTAACGTCTCCTTAAGGCGGTCCAGACCGGCTTGAAGACGGGCTTTCATTTCGGCGTCTATCTTGTCGCCCAACTCGCCGATCTGTTTTTCGGTCTGCCAGACCTTCTGGTCGGCGAGGTTACGGGTATCCACCTCTTCTCGCCGTTTCCGGTCATCCTCGGCGTGTGCCTCGGCGTCCGCTTTCATCCGCTCTATCTCTTCCTTGGTCAAACCGGATGACGCTTGAATCTTTATATGCTGCTCCCGTCCGGTCGCTTGGTCCTTGGCGGACACCGCCAGAATCCCGTTGGCGTCGATGTCGAAAGTCACCGCAATTTGCGGGATTCCACGCGGTGCGGGAGGGATTCCGTCGAGTTGAAACCGGCCGATGGTCTTGTTGTCGATCGCCATCGGACGTTCGCCCTGTAGAACGTGAATGTCGACCGTCGGCTGATTATCGGAAGCGGTGGTGAATATCTCCTCTTTTCGCGTCGGAATCGTGGTGTTGGCGGGGATCAGGGTCGTCATAACCCCGCCCAAGGTCTCGATGCCGAGCGAAAGCGGGGTGACGTCGAGCAGGACGATGTCCGAGACATCACCGGCGAGCACGCCGCCTTGGATAGCCGCTCCCATCGCCACCACTTCATCGGGATTGACCGAGTGGTTCGGCTCCTTGCCGAAAAACTTTTTGACCGCTTCGATAACCGCCGGGACGCGGGTCGACCCACCGACCAGGATGACCTCATTGACGTCCGAAGGCTTTAATTTGGCGTCCTTCAGCGCGATCTCGCACGGTCCGATGGTCCGCTGCACCAGGTCCTCGATCAACCGCTCGAACTGAGCGCGGGTGACCGTGATGTCGAGGTGCTTGGGTCCATCCGCCGTAGCGGTGATAAAAGGCAGATTGATCTGGGTCTGCATAGAACTGGAAAGTTCGACCTTCGCCTTTTCGCAAGCCTCCTTAAGCCGTTGCAGAGCCATCGGGTCCTTTCGCAGGTCGATCCCCTCCAACTTCTTGAACTCGTCCGCCACCCAATCTATCAACCGCTGGTCGAAATCGTCGCCGCCGAGGTGGGTGTCGCCGTTAGTGGACCGAACTTCGAACACCCCCTCGCCAATCTCGAGAATCGAGATGTCAAAGGTCCCCCCGCCGAGGTCGTAGACGGCGATCACCTGGTCTTTCTTCTTGTCCATACCGTAAGCGAGCGACGCCGCGGTAGGCTCGTTGATTATCCGCTCCACCTTGAGACCGGCGATCTCGCCGGCGTCTTTGGTGGCTTGACGTTGGGAATCGTTGAAGTAAGCCGGAACAGTTATAACCGCTCGGGTGACCTTTTCCCCCAAGTAATCCTCGGCGGCTTGCTTCATCTTCTGCAGGATCATCGCCGAAATCTCCGGCGGTGAATATAGTTTGCCGTCGAGTTTCACCCGCGCCAAACCACCGTCGCCGCGAACCACTTCATACGGCACCTGTTCCCGCTCCACGGAAACTTCATCGTATCCGCGCCCCATAAAGCGCTTGATCGAATACACGGTCTTGTGCGGATTTGTCACCGCCTGCCGCTTTGCGGGTCCGCCGACCAGTCGTTCGCCGGTCTTTGAAAAAGCGACCACCGAAGGGGTGGTCCGGTTTCCCTCGGAGTTCGGAATTATCGTCGGCTGCCCCCCCTCCATAACCGCGACGCAACTGTTGGTGGTCCCGAGATCGATGCCTATGATCTTGTTGCTGCTCATTAATCCGTCCTGAACTTACTGAAACTGTGTCACTTTCCCCAGTATACCCGTGCCCATTGAAAACGATGGAACACGTCGGGTTTCACTTGTTACGGTGATTCGTCCAAAACCGGTCGGAGGAATCCGATTTCTCCGATGATTACCGCAAATCCAATGCCAAACTTCCCCGCAGAATCCCCGATATGGACTCAACTCTAATCAGACGCTCGTTAAAATGCAACTGATTAATATTCAAGTGGATGGCTTTACCTGTGAATGATTCCAAGCATCGAGAGACAGTTTCCGAACCGTATACTCGACCTGCCGAAATGGGATGAGACCAAGATGGCACTGTCGTATTGGCAGTATGCCTGCCGTTATGACTGTTCAAAGGTGGACACGGCGCGTTTCACAATCGACCGCGCCTTGAGGGTATGTTCGCGTCCCGCGATATCGGCGGTCACATCGAGGGCGCGGTGGAGTTGCGCGGACGTTGCACCGAGCCTCAACGCCCCCAAGGCGTGGCTCAGCAGTTGCCGGGGGCGGTCCTTGACCGTCAACATCACCACGATGCACAGTTCGCGCGTCAGTATATCGATGCCGCCGCGGGCGAGGACCTTTCCGTAGCCCTCGACGATCATCGCATCGGACAGTTCCGGTGCGAAGCTTCGAACCCGTTCCATCAGCGATGCGAATTGAGGACCGTATACCGCGCGGCACAGTTCCCGACCCCGCTTCCGCCAGAGTTCGACAACTTCGGAGTCATAGACTATTTCATCGCCCGTTATCGCGGGATTCCCCTCCATCCGCGCCCAGAGGCGGAAGCCTTCCAGTGCCGTCGGGTATCCGTCGAAAAGGTAACTGGTCAGAATAATTTCCCGCACCGCGACGGCTGAGGCTCCCCCCGCGAGCACTTCCGCGAAAGCTTCGTGTAGCAGAGTGTCATCACCCCGGCACAGCGCCGCCGCAACGCGGAACAGGCAAGCGTCCGCCTCCCGAGAGACCACTACTG
>Ga0180301_10004245_pt1 | contig 11076 bp, 12 predicted proteins | sample GuaBasSediGuay16_FD_121797 | JGI IMG/M metagenome (GOLD analysis project Ga0180301, IMG submission 121797) | Subseafloor sediment microbial communities from Guaymas Basin, Gulf of California, Mexico - Guay16, Core 4569-2, 12-15 cm | ecosystem: Environmental > Aquatic > Marine > Hydrothermal... | reverse complement strand
GGTAGTATTTCCAAAGCTTTTGTCTTTTTCTCACAAACCCTAGAATGGTTTCCAACGTTGTTTAATCTAGCCATGTTTAAAGATTTAAACTTCAAGAATCCCCATAGCATACAAAAGCTGAATCCTACCCTCAACAGACGGAAATCTTTCAAGTTTTGGACCGTAAAGCCTTATTAGACTTTCATAAACAGCACTATCTTTTGGTATCGGTGGGATTTCTGAGCTTATAACACCTTTTTCCACAAGCTTCTTGTAGGCTGTTTTAACATCACCTTCAACAGTTAAAATTTCTTTTGCCTCACTAACAGCCTCAACCTGAACCACACTATATCCTGGAGGCTCAATAATCTGGATTGTAACCTTTCTTTCCGTTATTATTTTTGGTGTGTTACCGTAGGCTGGTGGATGGAATATCTTTGCTAAAACCTCTATACCGTCAACTATACCAGGTCCAGGTCTTTCAAGCATACTTGAAGCATCACCAATCAAAAGATAGATTTGGTCGTTTTTTACAGCGTTTGTAGGCTGGAAAAGCTCTTTAATCTGAGACCTAATCTGTTCACCTGAACCTTGAATAGACATCGACGTGTAAACTATTATGTCGGGGTTTTTTTCTATGACAGCCTCAGGACTAACAGATTTCCAGCCACTAAGCTCCGAGAAAACGTTAACTCCCCCAGCAATGTTTATTGCACTATCCATAAAGGTTCCACCTCCAGCAACCCATACGGGTGAAAGCCAACAAATATAAACAACCTTAACCTTTGTAAGACCTATAACCTGACTTTTCACAGCGTCAATTCTTGTTTTCATCTGGTCTACAAGAGCCTCTGCCTTATCATAGGTTCCAGTAGCCTTCCCAACCATAAGTATATCATCGTATATGTCATCTATCGTTTTTGGGTCTAAAACTAGGACAGGGATATCCTTCTCCTCAAGTGTTTGAAGATTGTTTTGACCCATCATCGTGCTTCCAAGTACAAGGTCCGGGTTTAAATCAATAATTTTTTCAACACTCGGATTCCAATAGCCACCAACCACGGTAATCTTACCTTGGTTAACCAAGTCTTTAACCTTTGATGGATAGTCACAATAGCTTGTTACACCAACAACCTTATCATCCAAACCCAAAGCAAAAAGAATCTCCGTGTTTGAAGGAGCCAAGGAAACTATTCTTTGAGGTAGACTTTTAATTGTTACCGTTCTACCAGTATCATCGGTTAGGGTTACAGGAAAACCTTGAGAAAAGCCAACCAGAACGTTAAAACTTGATAAAAACAAAACCAGTGTTAACGTTAGCATAAGAAGTTTGCCTCTCATCTTCTTACCTCCTAGTTGGTGGTTGGATTATCCATCCAGAAGTATATAAACTTTCCCAAAAACATGGAAAACTAGTTTAGGGTTAGTCCTCTATTTTTCCCCAGCCTATAAGTCTCCATTTTCCAGCTATTCTTCTGCTTAAGGCTACTCTTGAACCTGTTTTTGCGCATATGGGTTTTCTTAGCGATATTTCAAAGCTGTCTTTTTCTGTTGTTGTTACAACACCAACCGTGACGGCTGTTCCTGCGTTTATGACTAGGGCTTCACCTTTAACTATGGCTTCAACTTTTGTTAGTTCCGCTGTTCCAACTGCATGTTCAAAAAGGTGGGCTTCAATTCTTAGGTCTTTTCTTGTTTCAGGTAGCTGGTTTGGTTTACCTACAACGTTACCTATAAGTCCGTCAGCCTTTGTTAGGGCTGGGTCAAGTTTTGAGCCTACACCAACAAGACCACCACAACCAACCTCAGAAACACTTTTTCCTCCTGCATGAAGACTTGCGATTGTCGTGTATAAAGGCTCATAATCCTGTTTTTCAGACCTTCTTATTCCAGGTTTAATTTCTATTTCATCGTCAACCCTAAGTCTACCCTCAACAACAGTTCCACCAAGAACACCACCAACAAGGTTTTCAACCCTTGTTCCAGGCTTGTTTATGTCAAAAGACCTTACAACATGCATAAACGGAGGTTTTGCAGGATCCCTTTTTGGTGTTGGAATATATTTTTCGATAGCCTCAATTAGGAGGTCAAGGTTTACTGAGTGTTGGGCTGAAACAGGTATGATTGGAGCATCTTCAGCTATGGTTCCCTCCAAAAACTTTTTAATTTGTCTATAGTTTTCCATAGCCTCCTCACGTGGAACAAGGTCTATCTTGTTTTGAACAACAACAATGTTTTTTACACCAACAATTTCAAGAGCAGCCATATGTTCTCTTGTTTGAGGTTGGGGGACAGGCTGGTCTGCAGCAATAACAAGGATAGCTCCATCCATAACAGCAGCACCTGAAAGTGTTGTTGTCATTAAAACCTCATGACCTGGACAGTCAACAAAGCTTACAGCCCTAAGAAACTCTGTTTCCGAGCCACAGTTTGGACATTTTGGTGAGGTGCTATAGTTGCTTGGAGGCTCACATACGGGGCATTTGTAGAAGGCTGTGTCTGCATAGCCAAGCCTAATCGTTATACCTCTTCTTAGCTCCTCAGAATGTTTTGCAGCCCAAACACCTGTTAAACCTTGGATTAGGGTTGTTTTACCATGGTCTACATGTCCAGCTGTACCTATGTTTATTTCTGGTTGGGCTGGCAAAGGTTTAACCAACTTTGTTCCTCCACCTGTTTAGGATAACTCTAATGGATTAAATTCTTTGGGTAAGATATAGTTTTGGTTATAGGGTTTTTTGGAGGAGGATTGTGGAAACCCCACCCATAAACACCTGAAACCAAAACATAACAGCTCTTATCATTAGGGTTGCAGCTATGCTAAGACTTAAAGGCACACCTATAACCGTATATAGGGATGCCATCACAGATTCTACAACACCAACCATGCCAGGTATGCCTATGGGAATCATTTGGATAGTCATACCCACCGTGTAAACAAGGATTATTGCTGGAAGATTTAGTGGATATTTTAGTGAGAGGAAGATTAGGTAGGCTATAACCACATCCGAAAACCATGAAAGAAAGGCTAGAGCTATGGAGACAGCAAAAATTTTCCCCCTACAAACTAAAACTTTAAGATTTTTTTCGAAGCTTAAAATCATGTTTCTAAATTTTTCAGCTAGACTTTTTAGTGGTGTGGAATGTTTTTTGTTTAGGAGGTTTGTAAGTTTAAGGGTTAGTTTTGAGGCTATCTCGGGTTTTACACATAAAACCAGTATAACCGTTAAAGATAGAAAAATAAAGGTTAAAAGTAAGGTTAAAAGCTTTGAAAGAAAGGTTGAAGCATTAAAAAATTTGGTTAGGTAAACTATTCCAACAATAGACCCTACAAGAAAAGGTATTGTGCAAACAACCCTATGAAGAAAAACTGTTGCTGTTATTGTTCCATAATCAAACCCTGTTTTACGGTTAACAAAGTAAATTCGAACCGCTTCACCTCCAAAGGATGCTGTTGGGGTTATGGTGTTAAAAAATATGCTACTCCACGTAACTATTAAAGCAAAATTAAAGCTTAAACCTAAACCTCTAACCATCACATACCATGAACCCGTATAAAATATTACAGCAAAAAACAGGAGAATAAAGGCTAAACAATAAAACGTTTTTTGGGCTGATAAAACATACCCTAAAACAAGCCTTAAATCAGAGGTTTTTAAGATAAAAAGGGCTAAAAGGGTAAGTCCCACAAAAAGAAGAAAAAACATCTTTTTCCAGTTTAGCTTAACCTCACCATCCAACCCAGCAACCAAAAAAATTTTTGTATAACCAACCTTATGTTTTTCTCCATGGGATTGGAACCATGTCAAGCCTCCATTTTGGTTTTACAAAGCTTTTTTCAATAGAAACTTTTACCTTATGCTTATAGGCTAAAACCCCAGTCCAAGCTATTTGAGCACCACAATCACCACTATACTCTCTGGGTACAACAAAAAACCTTGCTTTATGTTCTTCAGCTATGGCTTTAAGCATTTCTTGAAGCCTCCTGTTTGCTGCAACACCACCAGCAAGCAAAAGCTCATCTTTTTCTGTGAAGGCTAAAACTCTTTCAGCTGTTTCAGCTAAGGCTGTAAAGGCTGCTTCTTGAAGTGAATAGCTTAGGTCTTCTCTACGCCATTTCCCCCCTTTTAGCTTGTTTAGGGCTGCTGTTAAAAGCCCAGAATAGGATACATTATTACCTTTTATTGTTAAAGGTAAATCAATAAACTTTTTACCTTTTTTAGCGTCAGCCTCTACGGCTGAACCGCTTGGTGTTGGGTATCCTGCCTCCCTACCATAGGTGTCGATAAGGTTTCCAAGGGTTATGTCTTCGGTTTCACCGAAAACCCTCCATCTACCTCCAGCAAAAGCCACAATACATGTATGACCACCTGAAACAAGCACAACCAAAGGGTCTTTAGCACCTGTTGTAAGTATAGCCAACTCTATATGACCTATGGCATGATGAACAGGAATTAGTGGAACCTTAAGATAGGAGGCTAAGGCTCTAGCAACAGTTGCCCCTGTTCTTAGACATGGACCTAAACCTGGTCCCTGTGAAAAGGCTACGGCTACAATGTTTTTTGGTTTGATTTTTGCTTTTTCTATTGCTTTTTGGAGGATTGTTGGGGCTGTTTTTGTGTGGTGTTGGGCGCTTTCTCTTGGATGGATACCTCTACCCATGGGAGGCTTATATACTGCTTTTTCGTCTGAAAGGATTTTTCCGTCTAGGGTTACTATGCTAACTCCGAATGTGTGGGCTGTGCTTTCAACACCTAAACAAGCTTTAAGACCCAATTTTTATCTTCCCTTATAGGAGTATTTTTTGTTGAGGTTTAAGGGTTTATCTGGTGTTTGTGGATGAGGCTTTTAAGGAAGGGTGCTGAAGCAAACATTTATCTTTCCACCTTGATAGGTAGAAGGGTTATTGTTAAAAAAAGGATACGTAAAAGGTATAGGATTAGGGAAATCGACAAAAAGTTGAGGGATTATAGGACTGTTCATGAGGCTCAGCTTTTACATCAGGCTAAAAAGGCTGGTGTTCCAACACCAACAGTTTATCTTGTTGATAGGGAAAAGTTTGAGGTTGTTATGGAGTATGTTGAGGGGGTTAGGCTTAAAGACTATCTTGAAAATGGAAGTTTGGAAAAAGCTTTAAAGCTTTGTTTTCAGCTTGGAAAACTCATCGGTAAACTACACTTAAAAGGTATAGTTCACGGTGATTTAACAACCTCAAACATAATTTTAACCAAAGACTGGAAAATGTTTATGGTTGATTTTGGGCTTGGATTCTACTCGAAGGAGGTTGAAGATTATGGTGTAGACCTATACCTTCTAAAACAGGTTTTTGAAAGCTTCCACTACAAAATAGCAAGAAAATGTTTTAACCATGTTTTAGAAGGCTACAGAAAAACCGTTGGGGAGGAAAAGTTTAGGGAGGTTGAAAAAAAGATAAGGGAGATAGGTGTTAGAGGAAGATATATTCCATCAGAAAAAAGGTTTCACCGTTAGGTTGAGAAAACTAAAACTGTGCATGACACTGCATTACACCGCATTATATGTGTCTAAAGGAGTGGAAGTTCTCCTGTAACCTTGTTTACAAGGTTTGTTGGGGCTGGACCTATACCTAGACATGTGATTGTTCCTGGTGGGAGTTCTGTTAATCCTTTGTCTTCGATTAGGGCTGTTGGTAGTCCAAGTTTTTCAGCTTTTTCTTTAAGCTCTAAAAGTTTTTCTTTGGATTCGACTTTTACAACGATTTTTCTTTGTCCTTCCTCAAACCATTTTTTCCACCATTCTTCATGTTTTTTTCTTGTGGTTTCGGCTGCTGTGATTGAGGCGTGGGCTACTTGAACACAAAGTTTTCCTGTTGAAATTTTTAGGTCTATTCTTACAACGATGTTTTGGGTGTAGCTGAATCCGCTCATTTTTTCTTTTAAACGCCTCACTTAAGTAATACATATATACGAATTCTAAGGTTTTTCTGTTTAGTTTAGAACTGTGTATGTGCGGTGAGGATGAGCGAGGTAAAAATGCCTAAATGTAGCTCATGTAGTAAGACTATAGTTCCTAAGGAAAATTTTGTTAGGTTTGTTTGTCCTAGTTGTGGTGGAGTGGTGATTGTTAGATGTAGAAAGTGTAGGGAGCTTGGAAGACCCTATAAATGTCCAAAATGTGGGTTTGAGGGACCCTAAAGACTATTTTTATTTGATGGGTAACAAGCTTTAAATATGTGTGGAGTAAAAATTTTAGTTTATGCCTATTGTTCATGTGTATGTTTGGAGTGGTTTTTCTGATGAGGCTAAAAAGAAGACGATAAAAGGTATAACTAAGGTTTTTACTGAGATGGGTATACCTGCAGAGGCAGTTGAGGTTGTGGTTCATGAGATTCCAAAAGAAAATTGGGGTGTTGGGGGAGAACAAGCCAGCGAAAAACTTAAACATGTTCAACCTCCATAACAGTGTCTAAAAATTTTTGGTTATGGGATTGGTGGGGTTTATGGGTAGGATCGTTGTTTCCTTTAAAATATTCCCTTCAACTGTTGAGGTTGATTTTGAAAAGCTTAAAAAAACTATTAGGGAGAAGCTTTCCAAGGAGGCTGAGGTTTATAGGTTTGAGGAGGAACCTATAGCTTTTGGTTTAAAAGCACTTATAACCCATCTAATCATACCTGAAGAGCTTGAAGGTCAAATGGATAAGGTTGAAAAACTTCTTAAGGAGATAGAAGATATAAGCGAAATCCAAACCTTAATGGTTAGAAGGGTTTCCTAGCCAACCAACAAAATTTCTCCTTTAGGCTCCCCCACTATTTCACCCTTCTCCATAACAACGTTTCCCTTAACCACCGTATAAACAGGGATACCCTTAACCATCCAACCGTCAAACGGTGTAACCCTACTTTTACTATGAAGCCTTTCAGCCCTAATCTTATCCTCCTTTTTTAGGTCTACGATTGTTAGGTCTGCATCCGAACCAACCTGAATTAAACCTTTCCTAGGATAAAAACCCAAAAGTTTTGCGGGATTTTCAGAGGAAACCTTCACATAATGGTTAAGGGAAAGCCTCCCAAGGTTAACTTGGGTTAACATTAGGGGAACCATTGTTTCAACACCAACAAAACCTGAAGCAGCCTCCCAAACGTTTTCACACAGTTTTTCTTTTTTGGTGTGTGGGGAGTGGTCACTAGCAACCATATCTATGGTTCCATCCAGCAAACCCCTCCAAAGAGTTTCCCTATCAGACCTAAACCTTATTGGAGGGGTGATTTTACAGATAAAGCTAGATTTATCAACGTTTTCAACATCTAGGAGTAGGTAGTGGGGGCATGTTTCACATGTTAAAAGGCTATTTTCCTTTTTAGCATCCTTTAAAGTTTTAACACCAGCCTTTGAGCTTACATGGCAAACATGGGTTTTACATCCTGTTTTTTGGGAGAAAAGGTTAACCTTGTCTATGGCTTTAGCCTCAGCAAAACTTGGTCTTGACTCAACCCAAGCCAAAAAATCTTTTTTTCCAGCCTCCCTAACCTTTCTAGTCGAATCTTGGATAAGCTGAAAATCCTCAGCATGAACAAGGAGAGGTTTACCTGTCTCCCCCACAAGCCTAAAAGCCTCAACCATACAATCGTCATCCAAGGGTAAACCTAAAGTCTCAACCATAAACATTTTAAAACCTAAAACTCCAGCCTCCCCAAGCAAAAAAAGCTTATCAAGGTTTCCCCTAACAACTCCACCAATAAAACCTATATTAACATAGGATTTACCCCTAGCCTTCTCAACCTTAACCTTAAGGCTTTCAGGGTCTAAGGTTGGAGGGTTTGTGTTAGGCATATCAGCAACAGTAGTAACTCCACCAGCAACAGCAGCCATAGAACCTGACAAAAAATCTTCTTTATGGGTTAAACCAGGCTCCCTAAAATGCACATGAACATCTATAACACCTGGTAGGGTTAAACAGCCACAAGCATCAATAGTTTTTTCAGCTTTTGGTAGGTTTGGCTCTTTAGCTAAACCAACAATCCTACCGTTTTTTATGGCTAAACCAGCCTCAAAAACTGTTGAGGAGGAAACTATTTTTGTGTTTTTTACCACTAAATCAACACTCAAAATTTTACACTTTAGCCTTAATAGGAAAAGTAAAGGTTACTGTTTCTTTTAGGCTGGTCTACTTGAAAACCTTATGGTCTCGTTAAAGACAGTGTCATCAGCAACAGCAACAGTATATCCTGCAACCCTACGAACCTCACGTAGAATCGAGGTTAACCTTATAGCTTCACGAACATCCTTAACGGTTTCAAAAATTTCTGTTGTAATAATTTCGTCAAGCTCCCTAATCCTATCCATGTTACCCATAACCTCGTTAGCAAGCTCAGCATCCCTCTCCATGAAAGCCCTAAAAGCATCCTCAATCATTTTTTGGGTAAGGTCAAAAATCTTAGACATAAGGTCTGCAAGTTTCCCGTTAAACTGGAAGCCTGCCTCCAAAACACCCTTAACATATTTAGCCATACTTGAAATATGGTAGATTAGTCTACTAACATCCCTAGCCATAACAGCAAGAATAATACATTCAGTACTGTTTTCTATTCCAAGGTTTTTTGCTGTTGTTCTATCTGCATGAGCAAGCATAAGCTGTCTTACCATTAAACGGTAAAGCTTCATAGCCTCCTTTGCCCTATCAACAACATCATCAGCAAGCTCAGCATCCCCCCCACTTAAAGCCTTCCTCGCATCAACAAACATTGAGGTTGAAAGACTATAAACCCTTTTAATAAGATTCTGTAGAGGAAAACCTGTAGGGTCCACAATAGCCCTAAGACTAAGCCTGTCAGATGTTTCCTCAGCAGTTTCAACACCTATAAGCTCAGCAACAGAAGCCTTAACAGCCTTTTTAAGCTCAGAGTTAAGCCTTTCTTTTGACTCTATGTTTATTATGCTACATCCAGCCATATAGTTTGCCTTAATAAAAAGGTCTAAGGCTTTTGGGGTTACCTTCTCGTCAACATGGAGTGTTGCTGTTTTAACCCTCTCCCTCGTAATTTCAGCTGGAACTATTCTCACGGAGCCGTCTTCCTCAAGAAAAACATCAACCCTTTCACCTTTTCTTAACCCTATACTTTTAGACCATTCCTTGGGTAGGACTATGAAAAAGCTTCCTCCAGCACTAACCTGAATTTTTCTAGATTCCATCGTTTTTTCGTCGTCATCTTCCATATAGTTTTTTTTCCTCATCTTGAGGGACACCTACCATATTACTTAAATTACAACTATTATATTCTGGTTTTCCATACATAGTTTCCTATATGGGACTTTTAGTGGCAAAATGGAAATATTAAGAGTGGAATATATGTTTATCTGTTTTAGGGGAAATTATGTTTAAAACCAAAAAAATAATGAAAATGTTGTGGTTCATACATTACCAACTCTGCACCACAAATTTATCCACTAAAATATGGCAATATATTCTCATATCAGCAACCTATCAAAATATTCTATTTTCAAAATGTTGAAAGACAACCAATATGAATCAGCCATAAGAGAGACGGAAAAAGGGAGTCTTTCCACCATATCAAAAACGATTCTTAAACACCACCCGATAGAAGAGGAATAAAATTTAGGGTTGGAGAAAAACTTAAGCTCTTTACCTACAAAAGTAGGCTTATGAAACATCTAACGTTAAGAGTTGGTGTAGGATGGGATGGAACGGCTATAAGGTTGTTTTAACAGCCGACAGAACTTTAATGAGTAACTATGGGAAAGGTTTATTTTACGGGTTTATTGCCACTAGTCCACCTAAAGGTTATCCTTTAACTTCCCCATGGCTACTTTTTAGGTTTGTTTTTAAACCTGTGAAAGCTGACCTAGAAGGTAGAGCTATACTTGCACCTCAAGGCTTAAGAAAAGTTGAAGCATCTTTAATTGAAAACGGTGTTGTTTCATTTGAAGAGTTGGTTGTTTCTCCACCTGAAATCTTGGATAGGGTTGTTGGTGAAAAAACCAAGATTGTTGGAATTGAAGCTATAGACCCTTTAGGTATGGGTCCAGCCTCAACCACCATGTCTGGACCTTATGGTGTAATCCATGAAGAATCTTATACAGCTTGGCAGTTTAGAAACTTGGTTACAAGTGAGGTTATCCAGAAAGCGAGAAAAAGAGGGGTTAAGGTTGTTGTTGGTGGTCCTGGTGCATGGCAAATAGGTTTAGATGTGATGAAACGTTATGGGATAGATTTTGTTGTTGAAGGTGAAGGTGAAATAGTTGCACCAAAACTCTTCAAAAAAATCTTGGAAGGAGAAAACTTAGAAACACCCATGAAGATTAAAGCAGGGTTTGATGAGGTTCCAAGCATAGACCAGATTCCTCTTTTAAAAGGTGCTACCGTTGGTGGTGTTGTTGAGGTTTCACGTGGTTGTGGTCGTGGATGCAGATTTTGTGCACCAACCCTAAGAAAGCTTAGACATCGAAAACTGGAAGACATAATTAAAGATGTGAAGACAAACCTAAAGTTTGGACAAAACCAAATCTGTCTCCATGCAGAAGATGTACTTAGATATGGCTCCTACGACTATGCAGTTAAACATGAAAAGGTTGTTAAACTTTTCCAGAAAACCTTAGAAGTTAAAGGATTAGAAAGTCTTGGACCAAGCCATTTTGCACTGGTTTCTATTGCAGCCTACCCTAAAACAGCAAAAACCATTGTTGAGATGACCCTATCAAAGCTAAACCAACAATGGATGGCCTTCCAGACAGGAATAGAAACCGGAAGCCCACGTCTAATAGAGATGCATATGGAGAAAAAACCCTACCCGTTTAAACCTTCCCAGTGGCCTGAAGTTGTGGAAAAAGCATTTGCAATTTGTGCAGATTTAAATTTGGTTCCATGTGCTACAATCATTGTAAACCTTCCAGGGGAAACAGAAGATGATGTGGTAAAAACAACAGAGTTGGTTGAAAATCTTTATCCGTACAAGAGTTTGATAACACCGCTTTTATATGTTCCATTTCAGGAGGATTCTAGCCTGAAAAAGATGAGTTTTATCGAAGATGCGAAACCATACCATATTGAGCTTTACAGGACTGTCTGGAGACATGACATGAGGTGGATGAAGGCTCTTGCCG
>Ga0180301_10004243_pt1 | contig 11077 bp, 8 predicted proteins | sample GuaBasSediGuay16_FD_121797 | JGI IMG/M metagenome (GOLD analysis project Ga0180301, IMG submission 121797) | Subseafloor sediment microbial communities from Guaymas Basin, Gulf of California, Mexico - Guay16, Core 4569-2, 12-15 cm | ecosystem: Environmental > Aquatic > Marine > Hydrothermal... | reverse complement strand
GAACCACAGTTATCAGAACTGAAGTGAAGAATAAAGATAATATGTTAAAAATAGGAATGTTCGCAAATATAAAAATATATACTGCAGAAAATCAGGTTTGTGTTGTAATACCAAAAGATGCAGTCATCGACCATGAAGATAAAAAGATAGTGATAATAAAGGACAAAGAAGGTTTCAAAAGAAGGGAAGTTAAAGTAGGTCAGACCTGTGATAATCAGATTGCAATTCTAAGTGGAATAAATGAAGGTGATGAAATTGTTACGAGGGGGAATTTCCAGATTTTTTCTGAAATGATAAAGAAAAAAGGTATTGGAGTGGATATTCATTAACTTAAACAAGAATAAAGTATTAGTGTTAAACTACTATTGGCCATTAATAAAAATAAATGGAGAATTAAAGTGATAGATTATCTTATAACCTGGGCAATGAAGAATAGACTCCTTACTATTTTTATTACAATTTTAATTATGGTAATTGGAGCCTTAATATTCAGAACGCTTCCGGTAGATGTATACCCTGACCTTAATGCTCCTCTTGTTAATATAATAACAGAAAATTATGGAATGCCGCCAGAGGATGTCGAGAAATTAATAACAAGACCACTTGAAAGTATTATGAATGGTGCCCCTCACGTTACAAGGGTCAGGTCAGAATCAAGTCTTGGATTATCTGTTGTAACTGTTGAATTTGATTGGGGAACAAACATATATTTAGCCAGACAGCTTGTAACCAGCAGGCTTGAGCTTGTGGCTAATCAACTACCTGCAAATACCCTTAAACCTGTTCTGGGTCCTGTATCCTCAAGAATGGGAGAGGTTTTTCAGTTTGTTGTAGAGGGGGATAATGTTGACCCAATGGAACTCAGATCAACTGCTGATTGGATAATACGATATAGACTACTGGGTGTTCCCGGTATATCTTTTGTTATTAACCTTGGTGGATTCATCAAACAGTATCAGGTTCTATTTGACCCTACTAAACTTAAAAATTACAATATTACAATTTCAGAAGTAAAAAGAGCTATTGAAGAAAGCAACTACAATCCCTCAGGTGGGCTTTTAATTAAGGGTGCTCAGGAATATGTTGTAAGGGGACTGGGAAGAATTCAGAGTATCGAAGATATCAAAAATACAGTTATTACAGAACGTAATAATGTGCCGGTTTATGTAAAGGATGTTGCTGAAGTAAAAATCGGGCATCAATTAAGAAGAGGTGTTGCAGGAAGGAATGGAAAAAACAATGAAGTTGTGGATGTGGTAATAGAAAAACAGTATGGAGGAAACACCCTTACAACAATTAGCAATCTGAAAAAGGCAATTAAAGAAATAGAAAAAGCTCTGCCTTTTGGGATAAAAATCACACCTTACTATGACCAGTCGATACTTATCTGGAAAGCTATCGGGCATGTTGAGAAAGCTATTATAGAGGGTGCTTTACTTGTAATATTAATTATTATATTATTTATGGGGAACATAAGGAGTGGATTGATAGCTTCTTTTACAATACCGATTTCTGTGCTTTTTTCTTTTATCCTTATGAAAATATTTCATATAGGTATAACAGTAATGTCTCTTGGGGGGCTTGCAATTGGAATAGGTAAGATGGCAAACTCCTCTATTATAATGGTTGAAAATATATATAGATTATTGCAGAAAAAAAAGGGAACTACTTTCGATTTAACTCTTGAAGCTTCAAAAGAGGTAGGAAAACACATTTTTCATGCATCATTGATAATAATACTTGTATTTGTTCCACTTTTTACCCTGAAGGGAATAGAAGGCAGGATGTTTGCACCAACAGCCTTTGCCGTTGCAGCTGCATTATTAGGTGGTCTGATAAACTCTTTAACTCTTAAACCTGTTTTATGTTCTTTATTACTGAAAAAGGAAAAAATTAAGGAAAAAGATAACTTTGCAATTGAGTTTTTCAAAAAAGTTTACAGAAAAGCTCTGGATTATTGTTTGAGAATCAAATGGGAATTTTTAACTGTTACGGTTCTTATTTTTCTTATTATTTTGTTTTTTGTATTCCCAAGGATTGGAAGAGAATTTTTGCCTCAAATGGACGAGGGTTCGATAATATTAAGCACAATTCTTATGCCGGGCACTTCTCTTAAAGAATCAGACAGAATTGGGAGAATTATTGAAAAAACGATGATGAAGTTTCCTGAAGTTCTCTCTATAAATAGAACAACAGGCCATGCAGAGCAATCAGAACATGCCCATCCTGTGAACCACAGCCATTATATTATGGAAATTAAACCCAAAGAAAGAAGAGGAAAATCAATGCAGCAGCTTTTCGCTGAGATGAGGGTTGAACTTGATAAAATACCGGGTATTCATTATATATTTGAACAGCCAATCCAGAATAAATTGACAGAGATGCTTACTGGAATTGAAGGACAAATCGCAATAAAGTTGTTCGGTCCAGATTTTAAAGTTCTTGATAAGAAAATTGAGGAAATCAGAGATATTATTTCTACAGTAAAAGGTGTTGCTGACCTGCGTGTGGAACAAACAGCAGGAACACCTCAGATAGCAGTTTCCTTTGATAGAAAGAAACTTGCAAGGTATGGATTAAATATCGGCGATGTTTCTGATGTAATAGAAACAGCTCTTAATGGAATTGCTGTAACAGATGTTCTGGAAGGGCATATGAGATTCCCGGTATTTATAAGGCTTCAAGAAAGATTCAGAGGAGACCTGGAAACAATAAAAAAACTCCTTGTAGATACCCCATCCGGGCAGAGAATTCCACTTGAGACTTTTGCTAATTTTAAAATAACTAAAGGCCCACTTACAATTATGAGGGAAAATGTTACAAGAAGAAGAGTTATAATATGTAATGTTCAGGGAAGAGACCAGGGGAGCTGGGTTGAAGAAGCGATGAGAAAAGTTTATAAAAATGTATCCCTGCCTGCAGGATACTATATTAAGTTTGCCGGTCAATTTGAAAGTCAGCAAAGAGCTACAAAACAGCTATTAATCCTTGGTTCAATTGTTGCAGTTATTGTATTTTTCCTTCTTTATCTGTCTTTTGGTTCATTGAAGAATGTTATCTGTATAATATTAAATGTTCCTTTTGCAATGATGGGTGGTATAATAGCTCTGTGGATTACAGGTATAACGTTTAATGTGTCTTCGGCTGTTGGGTTTATTGCTTTGTTTGGTATTTCGATACAGAATGCAATCATATTAGTTGCATTTATTAACGACCTTAGAAAAGAAGGACATACATTGCATGATGCAATTATGGAGGGCTCTATTATAAGGTTAAGGCCAATATTGATGACAGAACTTGTTATTATTTGTGGTGTTCTTCCATTAGCAGTTCTTACATCATCGACAGGATCGGAGCTTCAGCAGCCGATGGCTGTTGTATATATAGGTGGAGAGTTAACTGCGATATTCCTTACTGCTCTTCAACTACCAATTCTCTATGAAATTTTTGAAGGAGGTTGGAAAAAGAAAAGAACTATTCTAAAAGCAACAAAAAACAACAAAGTATAGATTATTAAATTAAAAATATTTAAAAATCCTGAGTTTGTTATAAAGTGTGGGTGTACATCTTACTTTAAATATATTGAAAATCGTAATTATCGGTGCAGGAGAGAGGTAGATATTTAATATGAATTCCCGATGCGAGGCATAACGTAGGGACCTCTTGGTATAACCGCCACTTTCATATCGTCGCCGTATTTTTTAAAACATCTTGTTATAACTCATCTACACTGTCGGAAAAATCTAAAAACGATTTATTTTTGTCTTCTTTCGATATACCATCGGTTACTATGTAGAGGTCAGCATATTTAATTACTCTGATAAATTCTTCAAGTCCCCACTGGTCCACAACAAAAAAGTCAGGATTATTTATTTTATTCATAAAGATTTCAGGGTTATTTTCATTTCTGAAGAGTTCTGCGAATTCAGGGCTTCCCAGTCCTTCGGAGCATTCGGCAGTTACAATTATAGTTCCCCCTTTTTTAACCACAGATAATGCGCCTGTTGCTCCTTTGCAACATTGATATAAATTAAGATCCAGCGGGTAACCACCGTTTGTTGTAATAACCACATCAACCTTTTCCTTTATGTATGAAGATACATGTTTTTCCACAAATTGAGCCCCTTTTTTATGAGCTTCAACAGGTTCTCCAGAGAATACCCCTGTAATCTCTCTTTCCTCATTTAATGAAACATTAACAATAAAGTCAAGGCCAGCCATTTTCATTATATTTTCAGCTTCTTTATGGTATGGGTTACCGTCTAATATTCCTTCCCTGCAATCAGGATGTTCAAGGATTTCAGGCCCATGTACATATTTTACTGTTTCTAATCCACAGATACCAGGACATATACTCTTTCTTCCACCCGAATAGCCTGCCATCAGATGGGGTTCTATAAATCCTGTGGCGATTTTTAATTCACTATTTAAGTATGTAGAATTGATGTAAACAGGTATTCCACTTATTGTATTTCCTATAAATGTAAGTTCATCATTTTTTTTTGAATAGTGATTTAATATTTTGTAATTTTTGTATATGAATTCACCAACCATTGATATTAACTCTTTTCCAAGATTTGGTCTATGAATTCCAGTTGCTATTAAAATAGTGATGTTTTCTCTTTTAATTCCACTGTTTTCAAGGGTTTTTAAAATAGGTGGCAGTAATATCCTGTTCGGGACAGGCCTTGTAATATCGCTTATCAGAATAACAGCATTAGATTTTCCTTTCGCTAATAATCTCAATGGGGGGGAAGATACTGGCATTTCAAGGGATTTTTCAATCTCTTTTTCTGGATTATCAACAGGTCTGGTATTTCTCATCGAAAGGATTTTTGAAAGATTTTTATCCGGGACATCAATAACCAATCCTTTTTTACCGTAGTCAATTTTTATTTTCATAAGTATCTTTTTATGAAATATGTTTAGAGAAACTTAAGAATAATTTAATTATAATTATTTATTATGGAATCAGGATGATTTTTCCGAATTGTTTTCTACTTTCCATAATTTTATGAGCTTTTGATGCTTCTTTTAATGTTAGTGTTCTATCTATAACGGGTTTGAGTTTTCCTTCTTTAAAGAACTTTATAACTTCCCATACTTCTGAAATTCCACCCATATATGAACCATAGATGGATATATGTTTTGCAAAAAGAAATCTTAAATTCAGGTTTGCTTCATATCCCGAAGTTGCTCCGCAGGTTACAAGTCTTCCATTGGTAGCAAGAGATTTAACACTTTTATCCCAGGTTGCAGTTCCCGTATGTTCAAAGACCACGTTAACTCCCTTCTTATTTGTTATTTTTCTTACTTCCTGGTAGAAATTGGTTGTCTGATAATTAATGGTAAAATCTGCACCTAACTCTTCAGCTTTTTTCAGTTTTTCCCGGGTGCTTGCTGTTGCAATTACTTTTGCACCTAACATTTTTGCAATTTGAATGGCTGCACTTCCAACACCACTACCGGCAGCATGAATTAGGACTACTTCACCCGGTTTTAGATTCACTCGTTTCACCAGCATATGCCATGCAGTCAGAAAAACTAAAGGTATTGCAGAAGCTTCTTCGAAGGTTAAATTATCGGGTTTTGGTATTACATTTTTTGATGGAACTTTAACATATTCAGCATATCCACCGTCTACCATATATCCAATAATGGTATAATATCGGCACAGGTTATCGTTTCCGGAGAGGCATTGTTCACAATGACCACAACCTAAACCAGGAGCCAGTAAAACTTCATCTCCAGTCTTTACATTGCTTACAACATTTCCACATTCTTCTACGATTCCAGAAATATCAGCTCCTAAAATATGGGGTAAAGGGATTTTAATTCCAGGTAATCCATCTCTTAACCATAAATCAAGATGGTTCATTGCACAGGCTTTTACTCTGATTAAAACTTCATCTGCATCGATTCGGGGTTCCTTAACATCTTCATATTTCAATACATCTAGCCCACCATGTTGATAGAATATTGATGCTTTCATCTGTAATTAAATCCTTATTTTTTGATAAATTTTATTTTCCGCAGGTATTATAATACTTTCTTTTATAACTATTTTTCCACGATTATACAACTGATTCCAAACTTATTTTTTAATTCTTCTCCTTTCTTTTTAGCATTTTCTTTTGTCATCACCTGTTGAAGCTGGATTGAATACCACTTTTTCCCCAGAACCTCTTTTATTTTTATATAAATATTGTTTAACCCTTTTTTCTTAAGGTAATTCAACCTTTTTTGTGCATTATCCTTTATAGCAAATGCACCGAGTTGAATAACAAACCTTTTTTCCTGTAAAGCTTCTACAGAGGACTTTTGTGATGGGTTAGTTTCTATAGCCTTTTCAGTTAATTTTAAGAGATTATTTATCTTATTTTTGTATCTTGACTCTGGATATTTTTTCAAAAAATCATTCAGTATTTCAAGAGCCTTTTTATAATTCCCTTTAGCATAATTATACTGTGCTAATCTTAAATTTGAGAATTCTCCATAAAGAGAAGATAAATTTGACAGCCGAAGAAAATTATTGTATGCCAGTTCGGCATCCTCCTCAAGAAGAGCTTTGAGGAAAATTATTGATATTTCTTCCTTATGAGCGGGTTTGTTTTTTAAAATGTTTTTTAAATCGTCTATTCTGTTGTTTTCGTATAATCGTAAGTAGTATTCGGCATCCTGACCATATAATAATGAAAAACAGAAAAAAATTGTTATTATAGTTAAAAATAAAGCAGAACAAAATTTAGATACACTTTTCAATTTTCTTCCTCAATTATGTTGTCATCATTTTGTTCAGGGAGAGTATCTTTCATTTCTTTAAGTTCTTTTTCAAGCTGGGTATTAATATTTTTTATAGATTTTAACTGAACTTTGAGTTTTAAATTCTGAAAAAGAGATACTAAAAACCAGACAATAACACCTAATATAAAACTTTCAAACATTACCAGAACCAGGGGAACATCTGTAAAAACATACTTGAATAGTTTAATTGTAACTTTCTGGTCTGCATTTTCTATTGCGAACCAGATTATTAAAACGATAAAAATAAAAATTATTATCCATCTAAATATCCACATTCTTCCTCCCATTTATTTTCCCGAATAAAGTTTTACTGTTTGCATCGAAGATTCTAACTTTTATAATATCACCTGCTTTTACCTTTTTATCATTTTCTTTAATAACTACTCCTTTCCCGGAATCGAGTTTTCCTTTCATTTCTTTTTTGGAGCGTCTGCTTGTGCCCTCAATTAAAACTTCGCAGGTTTTTCCTATAAGTTTTTTATTTATTTTTTCAGAAATGGATTGTTGTAATGAGTTTATTTCTTCAAGCCTTCTTATTTTTACATTTTCCGGGACGTCATCTTTATAATGGAAGGCTTTTGTTCCTTCTCTTGGAGAATACCTGAAAACAAAAGATGAATCGAATTCCAGTTTTCTGATTAATTCCATTGTTGCCTGATGGTCTTCTTCAGTTTCTCCGGGAAAGCCTGTTATAATATCCGTAGTTATAGATATACCCTCTATCATAGATTTTGCTTTTTCAACCAGGGAGATATATTCTTCTGGTGTGTATTTTCTGTTCATTTTCTTAAGAATTTTACCAGAACCAGATTGAACAGGGAGGTGAATGTGATTACAGATATTCTTTCTTTCTTTAATTACTTCCAGTAGTTTCGTGGATAAATCTTTTGGATGCGAAGTTGCAAATCTGATTCTTTTCAACCCATCGATTTCACTAACCCTTCTGAGCAAATCAGGAAAATCAAAGGAACCATCATTATACGAATTAACATTCTGTCCCAGAAGAGTAACTTCTTTAATGCCCTGTGCTACAAGTTCTTTTATTTCGGTTATTATGCTTTTAACAGACCTGCTTCTTTCTCTTCCTCTAACGTAAGGAACAACACAGTAAGAACAGAAATTGTTGCATCCTCTCATTATTGCTACCCATTCTGATATACCATTGTTCCTTACTGGAATAATGTCTTCATATTTTTCTTTATTATTCACAGTATAACAGGTTTCATCAAAACAGGATAAATCTGTTAATAATCCTGGAAGTAATTTATATTTATCGGGTCCGAGGACAAAATTTACGCCGGGTATTTTTTTCAGGATTTTTTTATTTAACCTCAGTGCTGCACAACCTACAACACCTATGATTAAATCAGGGTTTTCTTTTTTAAGATTTGAAATTACAGTAAGATATCCCAGCATTCTTTTTTCCGCATGTTCTCTTACACTACAGGTGTTTACAAGAATTATATCAGCATCATTTGTTTTTTCAGTTAACTTAAACCCATTTTCCTTCAGGATACCAGCAATTATTTCCGAATCATATTTATTCATCTGGCATCCGTATGTTTTGATAAAGGCTTTCATTCAACCAGCTCGCCGATTATATATTTATCATTAATTTCTTTTAAGTAAACATCCTTTATTTCATTTTTAAGGTTTTTTCCTCTGCATTTGACCCGAATATAGTTATCTGTAAAACCACTGTAGAAACAGGAATTATCCTCACTTTCAAATAAAACTTTTCTCGTGGTTCCAATGAATTTTTTCATAAAATCTTTTCTTTTCTTCTTATCAAGTTCCAGTAAAATTTTGCTTCTTTTTTTAATAATAGTTGCTGGCAATTTATCATGCATTTTTTCTGCAGTTGTTCCTTTTCTTACTGAAAACCCAAAAATATGTAAGTAGGAAAAAGGCATTTTACTGATGAAGTCAAAAGTATTTTTGAAATTATTCTCATTCTCACCGGGGAATCCTGTAATTACATCTGTTCCCAGCCCTGGATTCGGGATTTTACCTGTTATTTTTTTGATGATTTCGGCGTACTCACTGACCGAATATTTTCTTCCCATTCTCTTCAGTATTGTATTATCTCCACTCTGGAGCGGAATATGCAAATGTTTGCATATTATGTTGTTTTCCGCAATTAACTCAATTAATTCATCTGAAAATCTATTTGGTTCTATGGAACTGAGCCTTAACCGTTTTAATCCATTGATTTTTATAATCTTTTTCAGTAAATCAGTTAATCCTCTACCGTTTTTATAATCTCCAAGATTGATTCCTGTTAGTACTATTTCCTTATATCCATAATCTATCAATTTTTGAGCCTGATGAAGAATACTATTTTCATCTCTTGACCTGCTTTTTCCCCTTACTAGTGGTACAATGCAATATGTGCAATTAAAAGAGCAACCATCCTGAATCTTAAGGTAAGCCCTTGTCCTGCTTGTAGAATAGCCTATTTCTTCATTTTTATAACTGGAATTTTTACCTGAACATAAAACTAATGGTTTTTTACGCTTTCCATTTTCGTTTAAATAATCAAATAAATTAAACTTTTCATAATTTCCTAAGATTAAGTCCACACCTTTAATTTGTTCAATTTTTTTGTAATTTAACTGAGCATAACAACCTACAACCGCAATAACTGATTCAGGGAAGTTCCTGGTTACATAATGAATAATTCTTCTACATTTGTCATCAGCTCTTTTAGTAACGGTGCATGTATTTATTACATAAACTTTTGCTTTTTCACCAAACTGAACGATTTTATATCCTCTTTTTTCAAAACCAGTTTTTATAGTATCGGTTTCATATCTATTTAACTTACACCCTAAAGTGTATAATGCGACATTTTTTCTCATATTTTTTTACAGATTTTTTCGAGCTTATTTAGAGCTCTATCAATGGTATTATTGTCTGTGCAATAGCTTATTCTTAAAAATCTTTCATATCCTTTTCCGAATCCTTCTCCTGGTGTATACAGCAAGGGGTCATCGCCTTCCAGAGCAAGTTTTATAAATTCTTCAGGTGATTCAAATTTTTCCGGTATTTCAGGGAAAAAATAAAACGCACCATCAGGTTTATTAACTTTAAAACCGAGTTCGATTAATTTATTGTAAATTTTATCCCTTTTCTTTCTATACAATTCTATATCAATAGTTGTTCCAACTATTTCTCCAACAATTCTCTGCATAAATGCATTGGCATTAACAAACCAGTTTCTATGATATCTATTCAGGCCGTAAAATACATTTTCCTGTCCATCAGTTATTTCAGGGTTGAAAGAAATAAAACCAATTCTTTCTCCAGCCAGCCCAAGAGATTTTGACCACGAATATACTACAAAACTGTTTTTGTATTTTGGTGCAATTAAAGGAGGAGGAGAATCCTTATAGTTGAGGTCCCAGTAAGGTATATCTTCAATAGTATAGATATCAATACCAAGTTCTTTCTGTTTTTTTCCCAGGAGTATTTTGAGTTCGTTTATGGATTCCTCACTGTAGATAATTCCTGTTGGATTATTCGGTGTGTTCAAAATAATTGCTTTGGTGTTTTTGTTAATAGCTTTTTCAATTTCTTTAATGTTTAGATTAAAATTATCATCTGTTTTAACAATAACAGGTTTACCCTGATTATTTCCTATATATGCAATATACTCAACAAAATAAGGAGCTAAAATTATAACCTCATCGGGCTCTTTATTTTTTATTTCAAATTTCCAGGATGGCTGGTCATAGAATACAATTGGCTCTATTAGAGTTTTAAGAATAACATTTATTCCTCCACATGCTCCATGAGTCATAATAATTTCAGAACTGTTGATATTTTTGTATATATTATTTTTCATAAGCCATTCAGCTATTTTTTCCCTTACCTCCACAAAACCGGGGTTTTGCATATATCCGTGAAATCTTTCTTCGGGCCTGGATTTTTTTGCTTTTAAATAATTTTTTTCAAATGCATTGTAGAAACTTTCTGGAAAAACCTCTGTAAAAGAGTTTCCTAAAGAAACATCAATTGGATTTTTACCTTCTTGAATTAACTTTTTACCAAGATTAAACATCTTTCTTATTGGAGAATCCAGATGACCTTCTATTACTGCTCTTGTTGAAATAGGCATATATTACTCCTCTTTATTAATTAAGTGTAAAATTTCTATTATTCGGCAATTTCAGGTAAATGAGAAAAATACTGATTAAAACAGCTCCAATGAGAAATAAAAAATTAAAAGGCTGGTATTTATAATTTAAATCTTCTAAATACCAACCTTTTT
>Ga0180301_10004242_pt1 | contig 11077 bp, 9 predicted proteins | sample GuaBasSediGuay16_FD_121797 | JGI IMG/M metagenome (GOLD analysis project Ga0180301, IMG submission 121797) | Subseafloor sediment microbial communities from Guaymas Basin, Gulf of California, Mexico - Guay16, Core 4569-2, 12-15 cm | ecosystem: Environmental > Aquatic > Marine > Hydrothermal... | reverse complement strand
TATTTTCCAAAGCGGACCTTGGTGTTATGGCTTGATACCACGCACTTTTAAGATAGACATGAGTTTCCATTCCAAAGAGTACGTTGGATATGGAGGGTTGGATCAATTCATCGGCACAGTACATGCACGGGAAGTGATTAGGTATAGGACTAGGTTTCAAGGCATCGTATCGCAAGAGGAAGGGGATAGAGAGCTACACGTAATAACTCCGGGAGAGAAAATAGCGTTTACAAAGCCTACTCAAGAGTACTGTAGATGGCATTCTGGCGATCTCGAGAACGGGGTTGACCCAGTTAGGAGAGCCTACTGCTTAGGAAAAGCCACGAGTAAATTAGGATACTGTGCAAAGCATCGGCAATCACTTAAAGCAATTTATAGCAAGTGTTTTGAATTAGCTGGTATAGAAAGCATACGGAATTGTCAAATACTCGATGAGAAAGCTGGTGATAAGATAGAGTATGCTGTATACATACTAGCGTATAGTTCCTCAGGGCTGAAGGTGGGAGCAACAAGGTACTGGAGACTTATCTATAGGATAGCGGAACAACCACACGTACTGGCTACAATGGTCTATAAGTCTAAGAGCGCTATTAAGACTAGAGAGCTAGAAGTAAGGATAGGTAAGCTTAGTGGACTCACGGAGAAACCAAAGAGATCTCTTAACGAAGCTCTATCAACACCTCTTGTAACCGTTGTATATAGAATTGAGAAAATACGAGATAAAATAGCCAAGGCTTTTGCCATCAGAAATATAGGCGAAAACCCGATTTTTAGAGTAGAGCCTGGCATAGAGGTAGTTCCCTACATAAGAGCTAAGGAGAAAGGAGTTAGAGAACTAGAGGGTTTAAGACTTGAAGTAATAGATTACTACAGTGGATATCTACTGCTAAGTTATCCTAACAATAACAACTATTACATCGTCAGAGGTAATGAACTGCTACATAGAAATGTACTAAAGACTATAAGCTAATCCTAGGCTATAGTATGAAGGAGAAAAAACGAGTCCGTGAATACCTTATAAGGTTGTTTGAACTCCTCCTCAGTAATAGAGAGAAGTACTTCTATGGAGACTGCGTTAATAGCGATGGAAGGAAAGTTCTTGAAAACATACTTGCCGCTATAGTTAGGGAAGCACCTATCTATAGGAGAAGGATATACAGGATTAGGCGTAGTCCCTGTTACGAGGATATATATAAGTTGTATGAAGAAGTAATGAAGTATTATGGCTTAAAATAGTTGTTATTTACTCCATTGCCCTTGAGCCTAAGTACTGGTAAACACCCTGTATCTTTATCGAAACATCTATGTATACAGGGCTTAGACCGCCTTATTAAAACCATGAAGTTCTGAGGTAGCGATCCATATTCTACTCTGTATTCCTCTAATCCATCACCTACTAGAGACAGTCTGCTGATAATGTTTAGTACTTCGATCTTATCTCTACCATAAACCATTGCTATTATCTCATCCCCAGTCTTCATTAATCCTAGGACTCTATTACACCCGCTGAGTAATTCTATCAAGCGTTCAGGATTACGGGTTCTAATTCTAATTAAAGCAGCAACTTGTCCTGAAAGCTTAGCGGCTATTATGGGCTTTATATCGAGTAATCCCCTAGATCTCAATCTTTCGATCCTATCCCTAAGAGATGTATAACTATAGCCTGTTTCACGTGCCACACTTGTTAGGTTTACCCTACAGTTTCTAGCTATAGAGGAGATCAACTTAAAATCTGCGTCATCGCCAGAGCTCAACATAACTACACCAAGGAGTATTATTTCTCTAAAACCCCTTTTAATACTCATTACCCTCTAAAACCGACTCGGCCTAACGCTTATCACTAACCTAGCTCTCTGAACCCCGCTTCTCATTCCAGCTACTTCATAGTTCTCCTTTATCTTTACTCTACCGCCGAGTTTTCTAGCTAGCGTTCTAGCAAACATGCGTGCTGTACCCTTGTCATAGAAGTATAGATCAATGCCATTGCTTTGAACAACGATATCAACAAGACTCTCTACATATCTCTTATCCCTCTCCACTATACTGCCAACTAGCTTCTCTAACCGAGGTCTCTTTATGCTTCTGATCTGCACAACAGCTTCATACTCTCTGCTATTAGCCATTATGCATCTAGGGCATTTTACTGGTTTAAATGACACTACCACATCTATTGAGTACTTGAACTCTACACCCCCATATTTACCTTTCAAGTACGTTCTAACCAAAGTCCTCCACGATACCTCTGTCAGAAATTCGAATCCAACGATCTCTAAAGATGTGACACCGTTAGAGGGAACTATTTTCTCAGGTAAGACTCTATAGATAACCTCCTTAGCAGCATCTTCCAAGCCACCAGTTGTAAGCCACCTATATCCCACTCTAATCGAATAGCACGACTTACACATCTCAACTTGTAGTTCTCTTTCCTTTAAGCTAAGAATATCTCCTCTTCGAATCCTACAACTTAAACACACGCTACCTACTACTGGGTTATCGTCTGATCCTTCAGTACCGCAATATATACAGAATTTCAAGAAACTACACATGCCCAATACCTATATAGTCTCAGTAATAGTAGTACTGTGTTTCCATGGTTAATGAGCTTTTCTCGATATAAGCCCTCAATATATTGAGTAAGTAGTGTCTATAAAAATGTGGTTGTAAGGGATGTTAATCGGTTTTACTGCGTACTAACAGTAGTCGTAATGAGTTTAGCAGTACGTGTTTTATCAATAGCTTGCTTAATGCTATAGCTAAAAGCTAATATATCAGCACATCCACGATAGCCACTGTTAAAAAGTCGAACTAGCTGCAACTATGTGGAACTAAGTGGGTTCATGGAGATAGGCCTAGACACTGCTATACTTGGGTTCACACTACTCTTAGTAGCTCTTATCGCCCGGCTTTTCATCCTACTAATTAAGGATCCAGGGAGTATTTAGAAGAGAATAGGCAGGCTGGAAGCCCGGTTTAATCTATCCCAGTTTTTAATAAGCTATATATCAAACCCTATTCTGGGGGAGTGTATGGGGAAGTGCATACTATGCGGTAGGAGCAGTATCACGGTATCAGATAAGATCGGCGTTTGTGTAAACTGTCTAAGGACTAGAAAAGAAGCATCCGAAATCGTTAGAAAGCTCCATATCGAGTCAAGGCTAAGATTCGGATTAGTGCCAGAGACTCCTAGCACTGGCAAACTGCGCTGTAATGTTTGTGGCAGAGGATGTAACCTATTTACGAATAAGAAAGGATACTGCAGCATACGCTTCTATACTGGTAGAAAACTAGACGTTGTTACGAAAAGCTATGAAAAAGCTATAGGGCTATACTACTACGATCCCCATCCCACAAACTGCGTTGCATTCCCTGTCTGCCCCGCGATAACTGGGAAAGGTTATCCGAAGTACGCATTAACACCACAGGGTGAAAGAGGATACTACAACATAGCTGTATTCATGGGAGGGTGTAACCTAGATTGCCTATACTGTCAAAACTGGGAGTATAGATCCATGAGTAGTAAAGGAAAACCAGTAATATCGATCAAGGATTTAGTAAGAGCAGTTAACGAGAGAACCACATGTATCTGCTATTTCGGCGGAGACCCGGGACCTTGGAGCCCTTTTGTCCTAAAAGCTACTAGGGAAATACTTAAACAAGCAGATAGCCTAGGATTACGCGTATTCAGAATATGCTGGGAGACAAACGGGCTATGGAATCCTAGCTTACTAAAGAAAGCAACTGAATACAGTATAACTACCGGAGGCATAGTTAAGATAGACTTAAAGGCTTGGAGCCCAGAAGTGTACTATGCACTAACAGGAGCCGAAGCTAGACATGTAGAGTTGATTAGAAAGAATATAGAAACAGTAGCAAGTAGGTTTAGAGAAAGAATTGATCCCCCGCTCCTAGTGATCTCAACGCTACTTGTACCAGGATACATAGATGACTATGAGATAGATGGAATGACGAAATTCGTAGCTGAGCTAGACCCCGATATACCATACGTATTTTTAGCTTTTCATCCAGATCACGAGCTGGTAGACTTACCACGTACAAGCCGTAGACATATTTTACGTGCACTAGAAATAGCTAGAAAAAACGGTCTTAGAAACGTATACATAGGAAATATATGGCTACTCGGAGATCACTACTAGCTTCAAAGCCGATAATACTGTAGAACAGCTGAGTAGAGGAAAGCCGCCGGCGGGATTTGAACCCGCGACCACCGGCTTTCTCGGCATTTTACGGGCCTTGCTTAGATAGATGAGGCTTACAAGGCCGGCGCTCTACCCGGCTGAGCTACGGCGGCTTCTATTAAACATAGAGATGTTAAGCAGGGATTTAAATTATTTCTAGAGTATGCACCATATTTTCACTTAAAGAGATCTATCCAGGGCTTATAACATATGTTGTGCCATAGCTCGATTATACCTTGACTATAGTTTCTGAGTTTTCTTAGCATAGTTAAAGAATAAGCACCACCTAGGGCTTTAAACATGTATACGTCGTCTTCGTAGCTACACATAAGCTTTGTCAATAAATCCAGTAGACTATAACCGTATCTTCCTACTATTTCTTCTCTGCTGAGTATAGTGTAGTTAAGTGATTTAAAGAGTCCAACAGCGTGAGTATTAGTGCTACTAGTTGATGCCATAAATAGGGTTTTTGCTGTATACTGTTTCTCTAGCATGGAGATAAGAGCTTTACCGTAACCCTTGCCTCTATGCCCTCTCTCCACTATCACATAGTATATAACTACGTAATCAGCAAAAGCATAGTAGAGCAAGACTCCGATAACTCTTCCACTATCTATTATGGAGAGCTGTTTACAAATTCCCCGTTGGATACAGTATTCGGCATAATATCCTTGTAACCAACCCATATATTCGTATACTAGGTCTACTCCCTCGTTATGGTAGTTATCTACTACTTGAACCATTAGTGGTATAACCCTATCCTATTCATCCTCCGGAAACAGATGGTATAAACAATACTTCATCACCGTCTCTGAGAGAACGTCTAGGAGCTGCTCCAGTACCGTTAATTAGGACTATTATGGGGTTATCGCTACTGAAACCTCTATCTATATGTTTCTTGAGTTTGGGATGCCTCTTGGCAATAATATCTATTAGTTCGATTACGGGCATAGGGCGATCTAGGTTTATTTCCTCCCCGTCTACTCCCACTAGATCGCGTAGCCACATCAAGTACTTGACTCTGACTTTCAAAGCCTAAACCCTATGGTTCCGAATATTTCTGCTTTATCAAAGTAGCTTCTTAATTTCTTCGCAGAAGCATCTGGGTACTTCCTCTTTTATATCAACCACTATTATTTTCTTAATACTACCTGGGTTTTTAAGGTACTCAATGATAGCTTTTAACATTTCTCTTACCGCTGTGCAAGGATTTAAGCCTCCTACTCCTGTCCCCATTCCAGGGATAGCTATACTGGTCACTCCTTTCTCAGAAGCACACTTTAGTGCTGCACGCGTAGCTTTGTATACGTACTCCGGGCTTGTGTATCCAGCTGGTTTAGTCATTGTTGGGGAGTGGATAATGTACTTTGCTGGCAGGGATCCGGCTGTTGTGGCGACTGCCTTACCTATGGGTACTGGGGCATACCTACGTGCTTCATCTTCGACTACCTTACCGCCCTTGCTTTTAAGTACTCCAGCTAGACCACCACCCATTATCATGTAGCTATTAGCTGGATTGACTATAGCGTCTACTTCAAGCTCTACTATGCTACAGACTAAGCCCAGTAGTACTATGTTGTTCGCTTCATATTCACAGACAACTGTAACCACGGGTTCTCACCTAGCAATAGTATGTGAAAAGAACGGTTTTAATTCTACGAGTGCTCAACTAGCTATTATTGAGCCTACTACACTCTTAGAAGCAGTAGATCTCACTCTAATATCAACTACTTTCTTCAACGAGTAAATACCGTGTATCTTCACGGTGATAGGGTAGCTTGCCGGCTGCCTAGCTATAGTGTATCCTGCGTAGTGTTTCTCTAGGTAGAGGTACCGAATAATAGTACCGGGAGGAACTATTCTTCTAAGCATCTTTCTGTCAAACTCTTTCATTACACGGATTCTATACCATCGATACAGACTGTCGTACTTTCTGATCAGGGATCGTACTTTACTCCTATATAACCAGAGAGGAGTACCTTCAAGAACCGATACCTTTCTAACATTCACTCTCCTAATCATTAATTTTTCTTCAAGAATTTTCTTAAGGTACTCAATGTTAACGTAATACGTTTCACGGGTTTCACCTGGTAGTCCGTATAGGAGATTTATACCTGGAAGTAAATGAGGTAATCCGGACCAGCCCCTACTAGAACCTATTTTGTTTATTATCCTAATAGCCTCGAGGGCTTCATCGGGATATACCTTGAGGTTATTAGCCTTCACTACTTTCTCGTCAAAGGTCTCTATACCAAGAGCTGCTACGTCTCCAGGGCTATGATACTTAACTATAGTCTTTAACGCTTCCACGGATTCTCTAGGATTATACGCTATAGTCCCGGGATTAACATTATCTATGTGCAAGATCCTTAGGCCCGGGGCTACGGATCTTATACCATGAAATAACCGCTTAAGCATGTAAGGATTCGGCCTAGGGAATTCCTTCTCCCCTATTTCCTGCGACATATAAGCTAGTATATCGGGCTGCCTACCGATCCTAAAATGCCTAGCCCCCACGCGATACAGAGCCTCTACTTCCCTAACAATATCCTCCGGCTTCCTCATAATAGGTCTACCGTAGCATGGCTCTATACAGAAACTACAACCGCCAGTAATCCATCTAGGACATCCGCGATAAGTCTCTATCTCTACCACTAAGTTCCAACCATAGTTTGGATGCTGTAGGATAATACGCGAGCCCTTGAGGAAGGCTATATTAGCTAAGTCGTAATTTCCCCTCAGCCTACAAGGTTCAGTTTTCTCCAAGCCATTAATTGCTACTTCATAGAAGAATAGCTCTGGATCGCCTGTCACTACTTCATCGAACAACATCTTTAACTTAGTTCTATCGACAGCTATAGTTCCTCCTCCCATGCCAAGACCGTAACGCGCCGCCGGCCCGACCAGTATCCTTGTAGACTGACGCGTTAGATAGGTTAGATGCTCAAGCTCCCTATAAGATATTGGGATCCCTCCAATGTACCTACCAGGTACTTCGGGTCCTACAATGAATACTACGATGTCACAAGTCCTAGCTTTTTCGATAAAATAGCTAAGATTTCGTCGTATCTCATCTATAGTCCAGTAGAACACTTCAATCGACTTATCTGCAAGCCATAGAGACCCAGCTATTAGCCGCGGGTAGACATTGATGTAAGGCGGCACTCCTAGGCCTGCTGGTTCATCTGTATAGCCATCAATTATAGCTACTCTGTTAATACCCATTCTTTCGACACTCATACGCTACTAGATGATTTAGACGGCTAAAAACATTGTAGTTATTCACTAGATCCCTCCGCTTCACACCACGCCACTCTAGCATAGTGGAATACTACTGGGATTAAAGCTACGGCAAAAGCTATACTCAGCCCAATGCTAAGCATAGATAGTACGTTTAACACGCCTGCGAATTGGGAGAATATAGCACTAACGCCTATGATCACGAACACTAGTATTATTATTGTTTCAACGAATGGAACAAGCCTCTTGTAAGTTGGGTGAGCCTCTCTAATTAACTCACCGATCACTTCGGCTATAAATATACCAGCTACTATGACTATAGTACCGAGTATTAGTGGGTACACTAAGTCTCCCTGCAATCCCATTGTATTCAGTGCAATGGTTATAACCACGGAGATCAGGCCAAGCATAATAAGGTTTTCGGCAACGTCAGCTAGTGACTTATATTTCTCTCTAAAGAGCATTCTAATGAACCCTCCAATATATCTGGCTAGTATAATGCTGAGAACAAGGCCAAGCGTAAGTATAGCAATTCCTCCAACGAGCTTCGGGAGATATAGTGCTACCTGATAGGCTAAGCCGCCAGTTAATCCACCAATGTTGAGAAGCTCTACAGAAGCTACAACAGCCACTACTATTATGAACGCTTTAGTTAGGCCTCCGATTAGGCCAGGTAGATCAACTTGGGCCTTGTGTATACTTTTGCCAATATCAGTCGTTTCCAAAGGCTTAGCTACTACTCCTCTAACTATTCTATTAACTACCCTACCGATCGCATCGCCCAGTATATATCCTATGAATAATATTATCGCTGCACCAATGAAGCCAGGAGCATATGCAACGAGGTAATCAAGCAATTGAGAATACCCAAACATGACTTTTACAGCAAGCGCTATAACGAAGACTGAGAGAACAAGAATTGTTATGTCATATACTAATGCTACACCAAGTTCATGTCTTTCCTTAAAAGGGCCCAGTAGAAAAGACGAGATAAATTCAGCCACAAGAACCACGAGCGGTATTCCTATAGCTAGGATAGTTATACCAGCTATTATGTTAAATATAATTATGACAACGGTCGATACCAGCTCACCAGTATAGCCAGTCAGCGATAGTACATCCACAGACGCGATAAGAGCTATCAGTATTATAAGAGCCATTACTAAGTTGCCTACGAGAGAGCCTAGATCAACTCCTGCTTCCCTTAAAGCTTTGCCCAGCCTTGTCTTCTCTAAGGGTTTTTGGAGCAAAGTGTTTACAACTATGTTTACTACCTTCCTGACCATCAAGCCGACTAGGTACCCTATGAGAACTATGACTGTTGCACCAAGTATTTTAGGCAAATACTCAACTATCTGCGAAATAGCCGCTGTAAAAGATTCAGATATCTTATCCCATACTGTAGTCAAAACCAGGTTCACCTAGTGCTTTGTAGGCTATTATAATGTCTATGACGAGGTTATATAGTTCTCTCCTACAAAGGAAAACAAAATAAAAGGCGATCTATATATATCCGAGCTCTCTGAGCTGTTCTTTAATGCTTCTAGCTAACTTTGAGCCAAATCCCGGAAGCTTCTCGAGCACATGAATAGGAGTATGCGCTAAATCCTCTAAGTTCTTAATACCGTGTGATATAAGAACCCGCGCACGTATACGGCCTACACCCTCTAGCTTGACTAGCTCAAGAGCATCTTCTTTAATACCATGTTCTAACCTAATGCTTAGCTTCTCGAGATCTAGTGCTCTATCACTATTACCTAGTACTCTCTCCACATGCGATAAAGCACCCGCAATCCAGGCCGCAGTATCTCTAGCAGAGTATATATCTCCCGGCCCTATCCCGTATCTCTCGATTATGGTATCCTCGTTTACCTCGTTTATCCAGTCATGAAGCATTCTAGCGTGGACATAGCTCTGAAGCCACTGGTAATATTCATAGGCATCGCTACTTGGAGGTCCTGGTATAACTCCTTCTTCAGCTAGTATAAGAGCCTCATCCTCATATTCCTCTAGTACTCTATCACTAATATAGGGTCTACTCTTCGTATAGTCTGGTGTATATGCTATCTTATGGAGATAATAGAGTATCCCCGGCTTGCTAGGCACATTGTAGAGATACCTATGTACAGATAGAGGATCTAGATATGTTATAGCAGTTATTCTACCAAGATCTGTAACGTGTAGCTCTCCTCGCCCAGTCTTTAGCATCCCCCATTCCACTAGCTCGAGTATAACTCTGTGTATGTTGTTTCTTAGAAAGCTTGTATCACGCATTACTTCATAGTAGAGAGTGTTCTTAAATATCTTGATAAGAGATTCTACAGAGTATGCATCATGGGAGGCGATGAGAGCCAGCACGTATATTCTCAAGCTCCTCTCGCTACCCAGCTTACTACTCACGGGTTCTGGAAATCCGTTTATGTATTTCCACGCCTCTCTACTACTCTGTGCATCATATATTATAGCTTCTCCAACTTGGTCGTACTGAGGCCTACCAGCTCTGCCGGCCATTTGCTTATACTCGAATACAGGTATGTTTCTATAGCGGCCCGATCCCGGGTCATATCTCTTGATCGATACAAGAACACGTTTAGCAGGAAGGTTAACACCAGCCGCTAGTGTAGGCGTTGCAAAAACTACACGAATCACTCTATCACGGAAACCTCTCTCTACTACTCTACGAGCTATACTACTTAGACCTGCATGATGATACGCTACTCCGTGAACTATCAGCTTTCCAAGCTTCTCTCTTTCAATTCTAGAAGGAGAGTTTCTTAACTCTTCAAGTAGAAGTGATACCTTGTCTCTATTAACTAAGTGTTTGTATAGACCAAGATATTCTACTACTCTCTCTGCATATTCTTCCGTTCTCCTCCTATTGTGTATAAATACCAGTACCTGTACATTGTTAAGAACACTCTGAACAGCTATATTTAGCGCCGAAGAACCTATTCTATACGTTATCTTATCTGTTCTCCCGTCTTTGAACACTATAGTGCCTCTAGCTTTGTCGTAAAATCCCTCTATAAGCTTTACAGGCCTCCATGGCAGATCCACGAGCTCAGCTTTCATCCATTTAGCCAGTATATGTGGGTTACCAATGGTAGCTGAAAGCCCTACTAGTTGTATATTTCTCGATAGTAGCCTCGCAATTATCATCTCTACTATAGGTCCTCTATCCGGATCATTTATGTTATGGAGCTCATCTATAACAACGCATTTAATTTTGTTCAGCCAGCGAGGCTTTAAGCGCAGAATACTATCGAATCTTTCGTATGTTGCGATCACTAGATCGAACGCGCCAAGATGCTCTGCTGGTGATTCGAAGTCGCCAGTGGAAATTCCTATACTTAGACCTAGCTTCTCCAGTACTTTAAACTCGGCATATTTCTCTGAAGCTAGAGCGCGCAAAGGAACTAGATATACCCCTATACCCCCGCTATATGTTGACTTAACTAGTGCTAGTTCACCTATTAGTGTTTTACCACTAGCTGTAGGCGTTGATACTACTAGGTTCTTACCTCTGAGTACCCCTTTGCTTACAGCTAGTTTCTGAACAGGATTAAGCTCTGTGATTCCTCTTTCCCTTAGTAGGTTTATGTATTCAGGCGGAATTTCGAATTCGGCGAGCTTATCTACTT
>Ga0180301_10004241_pt1 | contig 11077 bp, 8 predicted proteins | sample GuaBasSediGuay16_FD_121797 | JGI IMG/M metagenome (GOLD analysis project Ga0180301, IMG submission 121797) | Subseafloor sediment microbial communities from Guaymas Basin, Gulf of California, Mexico - Guay16, Core 4569-2, 12-15 cm | ecosystem: Environmental > Aquatic > Marine > Hydrothermal... | reverse complement strand
TATTGTTTTCATAATAACTATATAGGTATTATATATATAAATAGATTTTGGTGTTTTATTATATATTTTGCGTAATTAAAGCGAAAATCAAAACCTAATCACTAAATTTTGGGAGAGAAAAGGCTTAAATCTTAGGTGGTAAGTAGAGTCAAAAAGCTAAGTGGCAAATTTTGGTGAGTGATATCTTTAAGTGGCGAAGTTAGGATAAAAATAGGCTGGATTAAAATTAGCAAAATAGATAAGTTTTTGTAGCAAAACAGTTATGTACATCTATGTAGAATGGAAAATGAGGACCTATGGTTTAAAGTTGTTAAAGTTACGGTTTAATAAAATTATTTTTACTATTTTATTATGAGAAAACAGAGTATTTTAGAGAGACTAGAAGAAATAAAAAAGGAGATTATATGTGAAAAAGGATTCTCTTATAATTTATATAGTCTCAGTGCTATTGCAAAAGAGGCAGGTTTAGAACCTTATGTTTTATATTGTATTGTACACTCCTGTAAATCTGGAAGAGATATAGACCTAAATACAATTGAAAAACTTGCTGCTGGATTAAATAAAATTCCTGTTGTTTTTTATAAAAAATCTGATGAAAAAGCTGAAAAAATTATAGAGAAAACTGAAATAGCGGAAGCTTTAAAATATCCACCATATGTAAAAGTTGTAGATTCAGAAAGCGAAGACTATGAAGTTGAAGATTTAGGAGTTGAAAGTTTTTTAAATGGTAAAGAAATAGATAATTATGTTGGGAAAGTATTTAGAAAACATAGATTATTAAAAGGATTATCAAAAAGAGAAATTGCTAAAAGAGTTGGAGTAGAACCTATAACATATAATAAGTGGGAACTTGGTGAGACTAAACCACGAATTTCACACCTTGAAAAAGCAAGTTCAGAACTAGAATTAGTTCCTATGTATCTAGTAAATAAATTAGAATATAACTATAAACCACTTAATCCTTTTGAAGAGGCAATTAAAATTATTAACGAGTATCATATAAGTTCTATAACTTCACCTGAAAGTTTAGATTTAGGTGAATTAAAAAAAATACTGTTGTACGGAGAAGAAATAGAGAAAAAGATAAACGCACTAAAAATTCTTTATGAAATTAATAGAAAAAAGTATTATGAATTTGAATCTTGAGAAAAACTTGATGAAAAACTATTTCACATTTTGTTGGCCACTAAAAAAGGCTTGGTATAATTTTCATTTATTAAAATTGAATTTATTTTTGATGGATTTTGTTGTCTGTTTTATGTTATTATTTGTATATATAGGCGAAACTTCCCCTGTTCATCATACTATTTATTTAGTTTCTCCAAAAAATGGCTCCTATACAAATCAGAACAATGATACCCTCCAGTTCGTCTATAACCATACGGGTTCTTTAACAGGTATTGTAAACTGCACTCTTTATCTGGATGGAAATCCTGTAAATTACTCAACAGATGTTCCTGCAAACACAAACTGGATAGTTTACTCAAACCAGTCTTGGGACGAAGGGACTCATTATTGGTATGTTAACTGTACAAATGGAACTTCTCAGGAGTCTTCTCTGGATATAGGTCAGAATTATACTTTCATTGCTGATTTCACACAGCCAAACATAATCCTTATTTATCCTCCCAATGGAACCACCCTACCTGGAGGAAAATTCTCCATCTGGGTTAACATTTCAACAGACGAAAATGCAATCTGCAGGTACTCGACCAACCCCTCGTTTAACTATTCGGATGGGACCATATTCAACAATACTGGGGCAATGAACCACTCATTTTCCCAGATCATAATCAATGGTCAGACCTACAAATTCTATTACAAGTGCAACGACACCGCTGGAAATATAAACAATGAGTCAACCCTCCACAGCTTCAGCATAGGACCCGCGATAGTATCTATCCAGAATGTTAGCATAAAGCCGGGTGAGAACACAACCATTCCCATAATGATCTATAATGTGATAGGCGTTAAAGGCGCTACTATCAATCTGACTTATAATGCCTCAGTGGTTCATGTAATTGATTTTGGAAATAGTGATTTCAATTTTGAAGTGTACAGCGATGTCAATAATACCGCTGGTTATTTCTTGTATGCTATAGCAAATGTCCCTACGGGATTAACAGGTGACATAACATTTATAGAAGTAACGCTTAAAGCAGTAGGAAACACTGGAGATCAAAGCCCATTAAACCTGGCGGTATTATCATTAAACGACGGCACTGGTCCAGATTCGATTCCAAGAACTGCAGAGAATGGAACGTTCACGATCCTGGACACAACACCTCCAACCATAACCCTCGTTTATCCACCCAACGGAAGCTCTTTGCCGGCGGGAACTACCTGGACCTGGATTAACATATCCACGGATGAGAACGCAACCTGCAGGTACAATCTAACTAGTCCAACATTTAACTATACCACTGATGGTTTGAATTTTACAAACACAGGTGTATTAACTCATTCATTCAACTACTCTGGATTATTAAATGGAAAATCTTACCATCTTTATTATAAGTGCAAGGATTCAGTTGGAAATATAAATAATAAGTCAACAACACACATATTTAAAGTTAATTCACTACCTTTTACACCCAACATTACCGGACCAAAGATTGGTAGTGTTGGCGAAAGTTTAAAATTTACCGCCTCCAGTAGTGATCCTGATGGAGACTCTATCCATCTCAGTTTCGTTTTTTTAGGTACAGATAATAAAGAGCATTTGGCATGTATTCACTATAACTCTGCTGGCCACTGTAGCTATTCTTGGAATGAGGCAGGAGATTATTATGTAAAGGTAAAAGCTACAGACAATAATGGAGAAAGTTCAAATTGGGCAAAAAGGAATATTACAATTACAACTACACCAATTATAATTGATTATTTCCCAACTGGAAGAGAAGTTCCTTTAAACAGTAACATCTCTGTAACTTTTAACGTAGCCATGAACAAAACATCAGTACAAAAGGCGTTCTCTATCTCTCCCCAAGTTACGGGCTCGTTTAGTTGGAAAGATAATAAGATGGTATTTGAACCAGATTCAAATCTCAGTGAAACAACCTATACAGTAAATATAACTACAGAAGCCAAAAATTTAGCTGGTACCTCCTTTGAGTCTCCATTTTCTTGGAGTTTTACTACTGCTTCTCCTCCTTTAAAGTTTGAATATGATCCCATCAAAGATAATAATATGAAGGCTATAATTGCAGAGAGTTGGAGTGAAATGAGCTATTCGACTCTAAAAGAAACATTAATTGAACAAGGTTTTGAGGTAGTATATTTTGGGGCATCAGCAGACTTGCAAAATGTTGAAGATAGTCTTAAAGATAATAATACAAAAATATTTCTTGAAACTGCCCATGGGTCTGATAATTATTTTATATTTGAAAACCCTATAAGATATTTCTACGCAGAAAAAAATTTACTTTACCCTAACCTGAGAACTGCTTTACAAAATCGAAATTCTTTGACTATTGGAATTTACGAAAGTTGTGGAGAAGCCTTATTCCAAACTGGTCATTGGGCCTATGAATCTTTAAAGGGAGATATTTGCAGTGGCTCAGTAGTTCGTCATTTTTCTCAAGGGAACCCTGAGCCCGTCTATTGCTCTAATCCGGCGGACCAACTGCCCAGTCCTTCAGGTCCGAAGTATTACTGGAAATTCTTTAAGAAGTTAGGAGAGGGGGACACTCTATATCAGGCATTTCCATATAATTTTGAATCAGGTAATAGAATAATCTTTGGAGAACCAAATTTACGATATCCTCAATTCTGTGGTGATGTAAATTATAATAATGTAGTTAATTTAATAGATGTTCAAGTATTAAAAGACTACTTAAACGGAACTGGAAAAATTCATTCAGAATGGGATGCAGATATAAATGGGGATGGTAAGATAGATGCAACAGATGTATTTTATTTAGAAAGGCATATAAACAAATTAGGTGTTGCCCCCCATCCGAGACCAAGAGGATGGCACATTACCCCAGTACAAGCTTATGATTATAATGGTGAAAAAGGTATTCAAAGAGATGAGGTTAAGCAGGCAGAATTAGATTGGAGAAATGGGTATTTATCTTATGCCGATTATATGAGAGTAGCAGCCGCTGCACCTGCTTTATCAGAAAAGAGCAATGAAAATGGTGGTGGAGGTGGAGGAGGTTATACGCCAACCTCAAATAAAATCACAGTAGAGAACAAAGGAGCAATAATAAAAATAGAAATCAACCTTAACAAATCAGTAATAAGTCCTTCACTGAAGGTAGAGCAAATCTCAACAATTCCAATACAAAAACCAAAGGGAACTGTTTATCAATACTTTAATATAACGAAAAGAAACTTTAACAACTCAATAATTAAGAATGCAACAATAGAATTCAAGGTAAACAATTCCTGGATAAAAGAAAATGAAATCAAAAATATCTATCTGGCAAAATACGAGAATGGATGGATAAAACTGAAAACAGAATTAATAAATAAAACAGAGAATTACACTTACTACAGATCAGAAACAGATTCCTTCTCTTATTTTGCTATAATTGGAGAGAAAGAAATCCTAATTTGCGAAGAAGGTAAAAAGAGATGCTCTAACAATAATCTTGAGCAATGTATAAATAATTCTTGGAAATTAATAGAAACTTGTAACTATGGATGCAATGAAACAGCTTTAAAATGCAATCCAAAACCAACAGAGAAAATCTGCGAGGAAGGGGCAAAAAGATGTGTAGACAATAATCTACAAAAGTGCGAGAACGGAGAATGGAAAACAATAGAAACCTGCGATTACGGTTGCAATTCAACTTCTTTAACCTGCAATCCTGCTCCTGCAGAGAAACCAGAAAAGAGAAACTATTTGATTTACATTTTAATTCTTCTGGCTATTATTGGAGGAGTTCTGTCTTATCTGTACAGAGACAGAATAAAAGATTTCCTGAAGAAAATTAGAACTGAGAGAATGTTGAAAACTGAATTAAGAGAAAGAATAGAAAACCAGAAAACAGAGACGAAATCAGAGAAAAGCGAATTAGGAGAAATAGAGGAAAAAATAAGAGAAGTAGAGGAAAAAATAAGAGAAATGAGAAAAAATGGAAAAGATACGAGTGAAATTGAGAAAGAATTGAAAATTGCAAAAGAAGATATTGATTTTGGATTGCATGTTCTGGCCAAGTACAGAATAAATAGAATTTTAGAGAAACTGAAAGAATATTAACTTATTTTGGCTTCTGTAAATCCAAGTTTGACACTTTTAGACCTCTCTTTCTAAACCTTAATAACCTAACTTCGCCACTCAGATTTTTCACTCACCAAAATTTGCCACTTAGCTTTTTAGTTCCACTTACCATCTAAGATTTAGTGATTTATCCTCGAATTTTAGCAAAACATCTCTGAAATAACGCTCTACAAACTCTGAAATATTGCTTATAACATGGAATCTAAATGCATTTTTAGGATAAACTATTGTGACTGACAAATTTTTTAGAGTAATTTTGAGTAACTTTCTCTTAAACCTTTAAATTTTACGGTTATTAGCTAAATAGATAGTCTTTAGAGAAATAGAGCTGTCAAATTAATTTGAGTGATTTTTGAGTAATTTAACTGGCAAACTTAGGTTAATAAAACTCAATAAAACCTTTGTTTAAACCCAAATTTTTCAGAGGAAAAAATTATGCCACTACAATTTAAAGAATTTGAAGATTTAAAGGGGTTTAGGCTCAAAGTGTCAAAGTTTGGTTAAATCATAAAAGTGATCTATGTTTCCTTCATTAAAAACTACAATTAATAAATTTTTATTAATTTATTATGCCTAATTTCTCTACTCTTTTGAATTGGGCCTCTTTAAGGGATTAAATATGAAGCTTTGTATAATTGCTGATAAAGAGGATAAGGTAGCTCTCTACATTTACGAGGAAGCCAAAAAATTTAAAGAAATCTCAAATAATATTCTCGTGTCTATTGAAAAACTTTATATAGAAGGCAATGAAAAAATTGTATATAGGGATAAAGATATTACAGATTATGATTTCTGTATTTTGCATATTCCTTGCAATACTTTCCCATTTAGTTACTTGGCCGCTGGTATTTTACACAATAAAAAAGTAATTTTAAGCCATGAGCCAAAAGCTTTTCTTTATCTCTCAAATAGAGCTCTTATGATAAAAGCATTTGAAAGAGCAAAAGTGAATTATCCAAAAACTTATCTGACTATGGCCCCTGAGGTTAGTAAAAATATTGTTAATAAATTTGATAAACTTGTTTTCAAACTTGCAGATGTTCACGGAGGAAAAGGTATAATGATAGTAAAAGATAAGTCTACGGCAAATGGATTGATAGATGCAATGTACACCTCATCCAAATCTTTCTGCATGCAAGAAGTAATTGAAGGGGAGGTTGTTAAACTTCTCGTAGTTGGCGAAGAAGTAATAGGTATAAAAGAAATTCCAAAACCGGGAGAAGATAGAAGCAATGTGGCTCAAAGTAGGATATACTTTAGACCTTCTGATGAACTCATTGAAATTGGGAAAAAAATTGCAAAAGAAATTGGAGCTTTATGCTGCGAAGTTGATATAATAGAGAGACAGAACCAATACTATGTAATTGATATTAGCATAAATCCAAGTCTCTTAATGTATAAAGAGCTCTCTGGGAAAAATGTCGCAAATATTTTATTAAATTCTATGCTTGAGAAAAAAGAGGAAATGGAAGCAACATGGGAAAGAAAACTCTGGAGAAAACTATCAAGACTTCTTCCATTGCCAATTCAAGAAAGGATATAATGATTCAGTTTTCACTATCAATGTAAATTATTTATTAATATATTTAATTATGGCAGATGAACTAAAAAATTTACCCGGAGTTGGAGAAAAAATTGCAGAGAAGCTGAAAGAGGCTGGTTATGAAGATTTAATGGCTATTGCTGCTGCTTCTGTTGGAGAAATTTGCGATGCAATTGATGTTGGAGAAGGGACAGCGGAGAAAATTATTGAAAGCGCAAGAAATAGTGTTCAAATGGGTTTTGAAACAGCAGAAAATGTTTATGAAAAAAGGAAGCAGATAGGAAAAATTACAACCGGTTCAAAGAATTTGGACAATTTGCTTGGTGGTGGTATAGAAACAGGAGCAATTACAGAAGCTCATGGAGCTTTTGGTTCTTCAAAATCCCAGTTAGCCTTTCAATTAGCAGTTAATGTTCAATTGCCAAAAGAAAAAGGTGGTCTAGAAGGAACTGCTATATTTATTGATACAGAAAATACATTCAGACCAGAGAGAATAACTCAGATGGCTAAAGCCCTAAATTTAGATCCTCACAAAGTCTTAAAAAATATATTTGTTGGCAGGGCTTATAATTCAGACCATCAGATTTTACTTGTAAACAAGGCGAAAGATGTCTTAAAGGAAAGAAATGTCAAACTTCTTATTGTGGATTCTTTAACTTCTATGTTTAGGAGTGATTATTCTGGGAGAGGAGAATTGGCTCCAAGACAGCAAAAACTGAACAGACATTTGCATGAATTGCAAAAAATATCAGAAGTTTACAATTTAGCAGTTTATGTAACAAATCAGGTAATGGCTAATCCTGCTATAATGTTTGGTGACCCAACAACTCCTATTGGGGGAAATATACTTGGGCACGCAGCAACTTTTAGATTATATATAAGGAAAAGCAAAGATCAGAAAAGAATTGTAAAACTAATTGATTCACCTTGCTTACCTGATGCAGAAACAGTTTTTAGAGTGACCGAAGAAGGAATTAGAGATTAATATTTCACCATTAGAATTCTATCAAAGTATTTTCCGTTTTTCTTTAGACCATTTCTAACAACTCCAGCTTTTTTAAATCCAAGTTTTTTGTAAAGATTATAGGCAACTTTATTTTCAGCAAAAACTTCAAGTTCAACAATCTCAATTTTTAAGTGTTTCTTTGCCTCTTTAATCAAAAGTTCTGCTAATCTCTTTCCAATTCCTCTTCCTCTAATTTCTTTTCTTATAGCAATTCCTAAAACTCCAACATGACTTTCAGCACCTTTCTTTTTATTAATTTTTGCCAAGCCCATAACTTTTCCATTAACTTCAGCAACTAGAGCAACGGACTCTTTATTCTCAATTTTTTTCAGAAAATCTGTTATAAATTCAAGTCCTTCTTTTTTATTAACTTTCTTTTGTCTATTTAGATAAGCTCCCTCTTCAACAAGAGAATTTGTATGTTCTTGCAAATCTTTAAAATCCTCAAACTTTATATATCTTATTCTAATAAAATCTCCATCAATCTTAAATTCTTCAACAATTTTTCCTGTAAACATAATTTTACGAGGTTTTATTTTATTAAATTTTTTATAGAAAGGGGTCAAAGTTTATCTGTATGTTGATGCGCAAATTATTACAGTGTAATAAATTTTCATACTTATTTTTCTTTTTTGATTGATTCTTTACTTTTCCTTTCTAAAATTTTTGCTCTTTTTTTATCATCAAACTCAGCAGAAACAATCTGCAAATTTGAAGGTTGAATTGGAATTTGAACTTCTCTTCCATCAACTTTCTTTCTTTTTACATCTTCAAGATAGACAACAAGTTTTTTCAAATCAACTTTTGAGACTTTTGAAATTTTTCCTTTAAATTTCCCCCTCATCACTTTTACTTTATCTCCTTTTCTTAAAAGAAGACTCCTTATATTATATTTTTTTCTTAACTCTTTACTCAAGTTTGCATGCATAAATTTTTGTCTAATATGCTTTGGAGCATTATATCTGTATTTTCTTTGTTTTCTTGGTTGCTTGCTTCTAACCCAACTTATACTAAACAATTTTCTCATTTTATTATTTCATTAATCTGCATAATATTTTTTCTCTGTCTTTTTGGTTTTCTTAAAATAATCAATCTTTTTCTTGGTCCTGGAACAGAACCATCTAATAACAAATATTTTGTCCTTACAAGGCCATAACCTTTAAATCCGGACTTTTTATTAATTTCCTCTAAATTGTCAGAAATTTTCAAAATTAATTTGTTGTATTCTGTTCTTTGATGAAAACCCATTTGCCCTGGCATTGGAACTCTCCAATCAATTTTTCTTGGAGTTGTTGACCCTATAGAACCAACTCTTCTAATTCCTTTTTTAGATTTATGATCCCTTAATTTAACTCCAAATCTTTTAATAACTCCTTGAGTCCCTTTTCCTTTTGTTATTGAAGTTACATCAACAAATTCGCCGGGTGAAAAGTAATCCTCAATTTTTAATTCTTTTCCAAACAATTCCTTTGCCTTATTCAACTCAAACTTGCAACCAAGTTCAAAAATTTCAGGAGTTTTCTTCTTTTTTGTTTTTCTAGGAAAAGTTGCCACTTTTATCCTAAATTCATCAAATTCTTCTGGTATTTTTCCATATTCTTCCGATTTAAATTTAATTTTCCTTTTTAAGTCTTTTTTAAACTCTTTTGGCAAATCTTTCAAATTAAAATATTCAGTAATCTTTTTTCCATCTTTATAAAAAACAAGAGCAATTGGGTAAATTGGCGGGATTGAAAGAACAGTTGCTGCTCTTACAATTTCTTTTCCTTTTTCTATTGCTGAATATTGAACCATTCCAACTTTATAGGCAGCAAAACCACCTAAGGAATCTCCTGTCCAAAAAGAGATTTTTGGATAGATTCTGCTCGCTCTTTTTCTAGGCCAGAATTGCAAACTCCCTCTTCTAGGTCCATGCGGTGTTGCCATTACTTATAATTATTTAAAAATAAGAATTAGTATTTTACCAAATCAGAGAACTGCCTCCTCTAACTAGAAAATTTTGTTCAACAACAAATTCTCAAGATTTATTACTCCATGCCCGCTTTTTCCTTTTATTTTAAATAATTTTGTGTATGCTTCCTCTGAGAAAAATATTTCAACAAGAGAAGAATGCTTTTTATTAAGACCCTCAAATTTAAAAAATTCCTTTCCACAAATTTTTTTCATCACAATCCTTTCTAATCCAAAAATATTCAAAATGTTTTTAAAAAATCCTATTATCTTCTCTTTTGTGTTTTCATAATTCTCTGATGTATCAAAAAATGCGAAATTCAGTTTGGTATAATTTAGATAATAAAAGAATTGTTTTTTTGCTGTTGTATTTTCAAGAGCTTTGTATAACGTAAGTGGAATTTCATTATATAGCAAACCAATATTTTTTATTTCTGTTTTCGGAATTTTTTCAGTCAGATAATAAATTTCATAAAGTTTTTTTAAATTAACAGGTTTTGACACAAACTTAGAAAAAGCTTCTTTTGGAATAAGTTCAGAAATACCTCTGCTCTCAAGCAAATTTATTGGTATAAATAGCGGAACAAAAATTTCCTGTGCTTTGAATTCCTTTTTCAAATTCTCTATAATTTCTTCCTTTATTTTAGAAATTTTTTCAGCGCAAGTTGGCAAGTAAATATTTTTTTCTTTTATAATTCCTTTTTTTATCTCTTGTTTTATTTCTTCTTGAATCTTCTCTTGATCTGGTATTGCATTAGAATCTTGTTTGAAAATTAATTTTTCTTCTTTTTTTGAAATGTTTTTTATTAAATTAATTGCCCTCTCTACCAATCCATTCCTTAAAAATTCTTTCTCTAAATCTGCAAAAACAATTCTGCATGTTTTTCCATTACAAATCACTGTTTTAGCAATTGGAATTTCAACTTTTCCGAAAAACTCGCAAGGAAAACTTATTTCATAAGAAGGAACATAAAAATCTCTAATCCCTAATTTATATTCTCTCAGAAATCCCTTTAATTCCTCTATAACTCCTAAAACAAATTTTGATAACTCTTTATTTCCAGAAAATGTTATGTACAATCTGTTTGCAGAATAAGTTGAAGAAACAAAATATTCTGATTTTTTTAATTTACTTAAAATCTCTAAGAAAACTTTTTCATATAAATCATCAGATAAAATTATTGTTAATTCTAATTCGCATTCCATAATATTCAATATTGTGTTTAAATGAATAACCCCGCAGTAGAACTGCGGGGTATCTAGAAGTTGGTTAATCTGGTCTGTTTTCTGAATTTCATTCCTTGTTTTTGAATATACTTTATCATACCTTCTAAATTTTTATATTGTC
>Ga0180301_10004240_pt1 | contig 11078 bp, 6 predicted proteins | sample GuaBasSediGuay16_FD_121797 | JGI IMG/M metagenome (GOLD analysis project Ga0180301, IMG submission 121797) | Subseafloor sediment microbial communities from Guaymas Basin, Gulf of California, Mexico - Guay16, Core 4569-2, 12-15 cm | ecosystem: Environmental > Aquatic > Marine > Hydrothermal... | reverse complement strand
CGTCTGGGCATTGAGGAGTCCTGCCGCAAGGATCACTCCAAAGAAAATTTTCCAACTGTTTAAGCAAATAGACTTCATAAGATTGCTACTTAATATACAACATTTTCCCCATGATGTTTACTCCGAGAGCTGAAGCCCGATAGAGATAAATCCCGGATGTCAGGTTTGAAAAATCCAGCTCGAGAGAATACTGTCCAGGTGTATAGCTTTTTGAGAGAGACATAACTTCTCTCCCCTGCAGATTAAAGATACTCAGGGATATCTTTCCCCTCTTCCGGAGCACACAGGAAAAGCGGGTGTGACTGTTAAAGGGGTTGGGATAATTGTCGCTTAATTCAAAAGAACGGGGTAAAACCATTCCCGGATTTGCCGGTTTAACTGATGAGGGAAAAACCCGGGTGAAGCGTACTGCATCGGCAGCAACCTTTTTTCCCGGGCTCAAAGGGCATTCATTATGGAGTTTGACGACGGCATGGGTACCTGCATCAAGCCACCGGGTTCCCAAGACACAGCTGTTTTCTCCCGGCTTGCTCTGATTAACAGAAAGCGTATCATAACCGGTCCCGTCTTTCAGAATGTACATGGCATCGGACACAAAGCCCGGATCTGCCGGAAACACGGCAGAAATACGATAAAAACCGCTCACCGGCGGGGCATAACGCCAAAAAACACGGGCGGTCCCGTCACCGGAAGGAGTTGTCAGATAATTGACTCCCGTAAAACCTTCGACTGAACTTTCCTCCGACCAGGTTCCCGACTGAACGGCAAAATAGCTGTCCGTATTATCAATCACCGTATCCAGTCCCGTATGGTACTGAAACGTATAAAAAAGGCTGTCATTCACATCCCCTTCGGCATCCGTCAGACCAAAAGCCGTTACGATGTATGTGATGCCCGGATTAAAACCGGATGTTTCCAGGCTTGCTATAGACGGATTGTCGTCATCAAGAGTGAGTAAATAGATGGAGACATTGGGGGTTATAAAAAAATTCAAGGCACTGTTTTCGCCATCCTTCAGGGGATTGTTAAAAAGGAGGTTCAGGTTGTTTTGATCCGGTGTAAAGGCATCCATAATCCGGAGAGGCTCTTTTTGTCTCAGCCGGACGGCGTCGGCCACAATCAAACCCGTATTGCTTCCGATAATGGAGACACTCACGGAATCATCATAATTAAACGACCGTTTCAGAAGGGTTAGCCAAGTACCGGAGGCGTGCCTGTGCACCGACACTGTTTCTTCCTGGTCCTGCCATGTAACAGTATACCGGAGTGTATCGGCTCCCCTCCATCCTTCCGGAATATAGACCTGGAGGGAGTAATCCCCAGAGATGTAGAGGGGAATACACCAGGAAAAAGTACTGCCGGAAACACCGGTGTGGAAATAGTCCTTATACCCTCCCGGCACGGGTATCATATTCCCCTGACAGGTGTAACGGGCATCCATGTCATCCACGGTGGGGGATTTATGAAAGGTGCTGACAGATTGGGCATAGACTGTATTGATCAAATAATCTTTTTTTTCATCAGTAAGATCCCCATAATACCAGGTAACAGCACCGGCATAATTTTTATTTTGGATTGCCGTAATGGTTTGAGATATGGTGGATGGATTGGCCGTGCCGATATCAAAACCCGGAGCATAGCGCAGCGGGTCATCAAATTCCTGAAGACAGCGATCCAGCCAGTAATTGATTTCTGAATGAAGTCCATAGAGCATGGGACACAGGAGATCCACCGATCGTTCCCTGCCCCAGGTGGGCCAATCCTGGTATTTATCACTGCTTCCGTCCAGCATATATGGCGGCCCTACGGCAGAAGACACCAGGCAGGCAGGATTTTCATTTTTTACCGCCTGATAGATTGCCTGTGCCAGATCACTTGTTTGTCGCTCTTGCCAGGCGACGAAATCTTCCCATTCAGGATCGCTTTCGGAAAGATTCACCGGATCCGACCCGCCAGTTTCATTCATATAGGACGTTCGGCTGATTTGGGAAAAGGAAAAACCGGTGCCGGGATAGCGTATCCGGTCTGTCTGAATGCCGTCCAGTTCGGGATAACGGCGGGCACATTCGGCAAAGAGTTCCGTCATAAAGGTTACTACCTGCGGATGTGCCGGGTCCATCCAGAACTGGTAGATGGAGCCGGACATGACGCTGAAAAGCCGGCCGTCTCTATCCCGCATGATCCAGTCCCGGCGGTTTTCCAATATCGGTCCCACATTGGTGGAATCATCGGAGAGCCAGTTCCACAAGCCATATTCAAACCAGACATGGACTTCGAGTCCCAAACGGTGCCCTTCTTCGATGGCTTCCTGCAGGGGATCCCGGCCGGAATATTCTGAAAGTTGTCGCATTCCCCCATAGCTTTCCAGCACATCACTTTCATAAATCATCCCGCCTTTAAACCAGTTGTTCACAAAAACCACATTATAGCCGGCTTCGCTGATCCGTTCAAACTCAGCCCGCATAGCGGCCCGTCCTGAAGCCACGGCATCCCGACTCAACCAGATACCCCGCATTGCAGGCAGGGACTCCATGGAAAACAGGAAGGTACTCAGGATAAACAGGGATGCAATTCCTGAAAAGCGTTTAAAATGAAGCAATCCGGACTCCGATCTCTACTTCATCAACGCGATTTTTCGGACCTGCCGTCCAAAGGAGGATTTCAACTCCACCAGATAGAGTCCGGAAGACATGTTTTCCGGTGCATCAAAGCGGATGGTATGAGCTCCGGCCGGTGCCCATCCCGAATAAAGAGTCTTCACTGGTTTCCCTTCCACCGAATAGAGTGTCAAATCCACCTGAGATGCATGGGGAATATGAAAACTGAGTTGTGTTGATGCATTAAAAGGATTGGGATAGGCAGGATTCAGTAAAAAGGATTCCGCTTTGACCGGGTCTTTCACACTATTGATATCACCGTTGGTAAACACATAGCAACATTTATTGGCCAGGTCGATGACGTATGCAAATTTCTTATCCGGGCTGATGGCCACATCTTCGGGTACATTCAGGGGAGCCCCTTCTGCATCGGCAATATCGCCACTGGTGGCGCTGGGGAGTTCATCCACCTGTGTTGCCCAGCTTCCATCCACCTGAAATCCTTTGACCCAGCGGCGGGTACTGTCAGTCCCCGTTGCCCAGAGTATGCCTTCATGATCCACAAAAAGGCCGTTTGGCACATAATTGGTCCATTTCAGAAAACTGTCCGCATCTTCCAGGGCCTGTGGTGCATATCCTGACGGATCGCTCTGTACACCGCCGGTCCACACCGTAACACCGCCCTGATTTCCCCCGGGCAGGCTGTTCCGTGAAGTATAGACGGGAGAACTGGAATCGTTATAATCCAGATCTTTTTGAATGGCCACATCCCGGATAGCATCTTCACCGGTAGCCGTGGGACCGCCCGGATCGCGCTCGGTAGTTTCAGGGGAAACATAAAGTCCCACCGGATCCGAGGCACCTGAAAAATCCCAAAGACGAATCCGCGGGCCCTGATAGATAATGCCGCCATACATATACCGGTCTTTCGTGACACTTATACCATAAATATATGTTCCGAATCCGGGAATCCCTTTATATTCAATTTTCGCCGCCGGATTGCCTTCTGGATATTCATATACGAAGGAGATATCCGTTGTCGTGGACCGGAAAGCAACAAAAACATCCTCATTAATCGCTGCAAGCCCCCGGGCTGAATGGACATCTGCAATCGAAGAGTAATCTTCAAAAAGTGTAAAAATTGTATCGCCCGGTTCTGCTTTGTACAGAGCGTTATGGGCATTCAGGGATGTTGACGTTGATGAAAGGACCCAGATATTTCCGGCACTGTCCACATCGCAGAGAAAGGGATTGGCCAGGCTGTCCATATCGTGAAAATAAATCGTCATGTCCGGCCTGTAAACCCAATTGGTTCCCCGTCCGGAGAGTGACGAACAGGTAAAAATCAGAACAGCTAATAGAAAAAATGTGTGTCTTTTCATTATGTACCACCATTATTTATATGTTCTGTAAAATTTATACATTCCCCCATTACAAAGCAACAAAAAAGGATGTGATTGAATATAAAATCAGAGTCCCAGAATCAGGGTCACCGTTGTAAAATAGATCAGCAGTCCTGTTATATCCACGACACTGGTCAAAACCGGACTGGCAACCACGGCCGGATCCCATTTCATTTTTGCGGCGACAAGGGGAAGGACGGCTCCAAAGAGGGTGGCTGACAGTACCTGGAGTCCCATCGCCATGGCAATGGCAATGCCTATCGTTTTCAAGGTATATCCATAGGGGACTGACATATTACTACCGAGGAGAAAGACCCGTCCGAATGCCATGGCTCCCAGGAGGAGTCCGAGCAAAAGTGCCACTTTAAATTCCTTCAGGAGGATTTTAAAAATATCTCCCGGTTCCACCTCATCCAGGGCCAGGGCCCGGACAATGAGGGAGGCAGACTGGGAGCCCGTATTTCCTCCGGCAGCAGCAAGCATGGGCATAAAGGTAACCAAAATTGCGAATTGTACCAGCATATCCTGGAACTGCTGGACTATCATCCCGGAGATCAGTCCAAGAATCGCCAGGATAAAGACCCACACACCCCGGTTCTTGAAATGTTCCCAGGCCGACGTTTTCATATAGGCTGCCGTTTCGTGGCTACCGGCAATGGCCATAAACTTTTCCATATCCTCTGTATGTTCCTGGGTGATAATATCCAGGGCATCATCGTGAGTTACGATACCCACCAGGGCATCCCCGCCATTGATAACCGGAATGGCGATGAGGTTATATTTCTGGATTTTCCGGGCTGTATCTTCCTGGTCATCGGAAACGCGGGAATAGATCACCTCCCGTTGCATTAAATCTTCAATTTTTGTATTGGGTTTGGCGAGAATCAGATCTTTTAAGGATAGGAATCCGATCAATTTCCGGCTTTGGTCAATCACATAGGCATAATAAATCGTCTCTTTATCCGGTGCCTGGAGTCGCATTCGGTTCAGCGCCTCTCCTGCGGTGATATCGGGCGGCAAGGCCACATAGTCGGAAGTCATGCCGGATCCGGTACTTCCTTCGGGATAAGATGCCAGCCGGCGGATATCCTCCCGTTCGGCATGAGCCAGCGAAGGAAGAAGTTCTTCCTGCTGTTCGTCACTGAGAAGCTGAAACAAATCGGCCCGGTCATCATGAGGCATGGCCGTAAAAAGGCGGGATGCTTCTCCCCGGCCCAGGGTCATCACCACTTTCACCTGGAGATCTTCATCCAAATTAATAAGCACTGAAGCCTGGTGTTGAGGCGGCAGGACAGATAAAGCCCGGCGGATTTCTTCCGGTTCAAATTCAGATAACCATTCGGCAATCCGAACCGGGTGTTCAGACTCAAAAAGTTCCTGTAAAGCACGGGTATCGTTTTTGGAAATCAATTCCCGGATTTCCGGGGCCGGAATCGTATTTTCCATGGGGCACCTCCGATATTTGCCACATTGAATGTTCTCCATGCGGCCGAAGGCATACCCTTCTCCGGATCAGTCCCCGAAGAAGAACAGCACAATGGCCGCATGGGACCGCTTTCGCGGGCCGGGGTCGTCTTGATCGCTTTGACTCAGTCCCTGAGTGACATTAAGACAACTCATGCAACCTCCTTTTACTGTTATCCCTTTCGGGTTCTATATCCTTTTTTTTCGGGTGAAATTTAGCTGCCAATGATTCAAAGGTGCAAGGATTATTATTGAGACTGAATTTGAGATGAAAATAAAAAAACCCGCCGAAGCGGGTTTTTTAGATCACTTATTTAACAGTAACGCTAAAAGTTGATTTGGAGGCCGGAATTAAATGTTCTTGGGGCTCCAATATAAACTTCCGCATCATCTGCTTTATGATTTTTCCCATCTCCGGTGAAGGCATTGTATTGACTGTTATCAACAGCATCCTGTACATACAAAGCATCTGTGACATTAAAGACATGGAAAAAGACTTTGAACGTAACACTTTTGGCTTTGAAGGGCAGCACATAAGATGAATGGAAATTCAACTTACCGTATGAAGGCACCTGCCAGCTTTGTTCCCGGTCAGCATCAGCTTCGCTGGTAAACACACGGCTTTGGGGATCCCATTCCGCCCAATAACGGTCATAGTAATTATATGTTGCTGAAAGTACAAGTCCTCTGACAGGATAAACACTGGCTGTAAGCGAATAGATCGTTTGGGGCATATCACCAACACGCAGATCCTTGATAGAATATTTATATTCCGTTGTGGTGTTGTTTTCAACATCCTTATATGTACCTATTACATCATCCGTATATAGCCAGCTGCCGTAGGAATAGGCAAAATCAAAGCGCATAAGCCGTACCGGTTGATAAGCCAGTTCCAGTTCCACTCCGTTATGTGTTTGATTTAAGCCGGTAAGGAAAATAATGTCAGTATCGCCGCTTGAACCCTGTCCGCTTGTGACCGGTTTGACCATATTCCTGTCTTTCCACATCGTATTGTAAAGGTTCAATTTGGCTGCCAGTTTTCCGTTCATGGCACGATAATTCAGTCCAATTTCCGTACTGATGAACTTTTCATTCGTGGGATCAGGTGCCAGGGCAATTTCAACATCATCGATAATATTATCCAGAATCGGAACTTTTTCAACGTAACCGAAATTCAGGAAAGCATCGAGATCCGTATTTACCTTATATAATCCACCTGTTTTGAACTGAACAGCCGTAATCCAGTCGGATTCAATGGACAATTCACCATCATCCGTCGCGGTGACATAATCCAGATCATGGTATTCCGCTTTTTTAAAGTGGTCTACAAGTCCATATTTAACCATGGAATATCCCAACATACCATAGAGTGAAAATCGATTTGCCTTATATTCACTCTGGGCAAAAACACCCAACCAATCAACTGTATTAGTATTATGATAGTCAATAATATCGCCAAGGTTTTTATTCTTTGCATTTGCGTAAGTTGCTGCATAATCCAATGAATCGGATCCGTCGGAAGCTGTTGTATATACCCAGTCGAATTCATTCTTGAAGGAAGGATCAAACTCAGGTGTGTTTTTATTTTCATAAAAACCGGTATAATAATTCAGGACACCATTTACCGCGTAATCGCCACCCAGTAAATCCCGGACTTCGCGGGCATGTTCAATTTCAGCTGTTCTCCAGTCAATGCCCAACTGAACCTTTGTTTTTTCATTCAACTCATGATTCAGCTTAGATATGGCACCAATAGTCCACTGACGATTAATGCTGTTTCGCAAAAATCCTACAGATTCACCTGTCGGTTTTGGTGCGCCTTTTCGTGTTTCATTTCCCTGATTCATGGCAATCGTTGCGTCGAAATCCACTTTTCGGGAAGGACCTGAATAATCCCAAATCATATCGCCGTATGTCCCGGTGCCACCGCCTGATCCTCCGGAATAATAGAAAATGGAGGATAAATGAGTTTTTTCACTCATTGTCAGGTACCAGTTCAAATTAACCTGCGGTTTATGATAATAGTTTTCACTTTCATTGAGAAAATCCGGTGAATATCTGTCTTCCGTCCGGTCACCATACATATAAAAGTATTGCTTCCCTTTATATGTGGGAGACACCGTGTTCCAATTTTCATTATAAGTCCTGCCGGCTTCTTTGAATGTTTCAAAGACATCGGCCTCTCCGTTCGCGTCCGCATCTAAATTCACAACTGATTCATCAAAAACATCTTTCGCATATTCATGATCATAAGCAGCTATGTTCTGCGCATACCGCATTTGTCCATGTCTCTGTGGTGCGCCAAGAGCAAAAAACTCAAAACGGTTATTTTTATTTGCCTGATAGCTGAGTCCCAGGTAATAAGCCCAGGCATCCGTCCATGTTTTATCTATAACTCCATCAGCGGTTTTCCGGACGATTGTTCCACTTGCAGCAAATTTATCACCGACCATGCCGGTATTAAAATTGACCGTTGTTTTAAGGAAAGCACCACTCCCGACTTCCTGTTTAATCAGGCCGCCGGCCTTCCGTGCTGTGGGATCTGTGATGATATTCATCGTACCACCAATAGATGGTGCAGCCAGATTTACAGCAGACAAACCCCGTTGCATCTGAATAGAGGATGTGGCATCGGCAACACCGTCCCAATTGGACCAGTATACCCAGCCATTTTCCATATCATTAACAGGAACACCATTAATCATTATCGCCACATTCCGTTGGTTGAAACCGCGAACATTAACACGTGCGTCTCCTGCTCCTCCCCCTTGTTGTGTCGCATAAACACTCGGTGTAGTGTTTAAGACCATGGGGATATCCCGGCTTGCCAACCGCATTTCAATTTTCGCCTTTGGTATATCGGAGTAGGCTACGGGGGTTTCTCTTGTGGCCCGACTTGCCATGACTTCCAGGGCGCTCAGCTCGAGAGCTCCACCTTGCAGTTGGATATCTTTACGAAGTGTCTGTCCTTCTTGCACGGTTATCGGTTCCGATACTTTACGGTAACCGATAAACTCTACAACCAGTGTATACTCTCCGGCGGGCACCTTATAAATGGCGTATCCTCCGTCTAAATCGGTTGCAGCGCCATAAGGTGTTCCTTCAAAATACACATTTGCACCCGGAAGACCCCTCCCGGTTGCAATGTCCGTCACTCTGCCGGTCACCGATCCCTGACCCAGGGCAGAAGCAGGAATGATCCAAATTAAGATCAATCCCAGAATCCATAATCGTTTCACCATACCATACCTCCTTTATATCGGTTGTTTACCTCTTTGGTTAAATTTTATTAAATGTAAAACCATTAAATATTTTAACATGGGCATCCGTAAAAAAACTTTTGGGGAGCAAGGCATTATCAGAAATCCTTTCCTATCAGAAATCGACGTAAAAAAATAATAGAAAACATAAATACTCTCTTGTCTGAACGGGAATTTTGCCCATGCCTGAGAAAACCACTTTATTTGCTTCTCTCAATACCATTTATTCGAAATGACTTGTAAACTTAATAGCTTTATACACAAAAAACAAAACTTTATACCCTCGTGAACGGTAAAAAAATCATTCCAATGTACAGAATTGAAGAGCTGACGGAAGGACCTTCAATTCCAACGGGGTAACTCCGAAAATTTCTCCATCCGGATTACAGAACTTTTCGGGAATGGTTGATGCTTTGATGTGCTTCCCTTTATACACAATTACCTTGGAATGGGTAATATGCGTCCCGTCAAACACTTTGGGGAAGGTTTTAAGCAGTTCACGGCGGGTCATTTCATTCAGTACCATGATTTCAATTTCACCGTCATCCATGACGGAATTGGGACTGATTTTCATGTTTCCCGCCACCCATATAGAATTGCAGAAATAGCAGAAATTCGCCCTGTGGTGATATTTTTTACCATCTATCTCGAGAGTGAGTTCATGGGATCGCAGCCGGATGACTTCCTTTAAAACGCCCAGCGCATAAGCTGTGTATCCCAGCTTTTTTATAGGTTCAGACGACACACTCACATCCGCCACAAAACCAAAGCCCAGGTTGTTGATAAAATAGTAATGGCTGTTTTCCGCGGTAAAACTCACCACATCCACGGGGCGGGAAACATTCCGTATGATGGATTTAATGCCGTCTTCCATTGTGAAGATATTCAGATCTTTCACAAATGAATTGCCGGTACCTACGGGAACAACCGCAATCGGAGGAATTTTTCTCCCGGGATTGTTCATCAAGCCGTTGATGACTTCAAAAAGGGTTCCATCACCTCCCACGGACACCAGAACATCCGTCTCGTAAAGGTTCAGACTTTTTACAATTTCCATGGCATGAAAACGGTAAATGGTCCGGTGGGGTATCACTTCATGACCGGCTTTTCGAAGTGCTTTGTGAATCGCGGGATAACTTTTCATACCCCGTCCCCTGCCGGAATGGGGATTGAAGATAAGCTGGATTTTCATTGTTCCCTGTCTTTCCTGTGTTTGCCGGTTAAAATACACCATTCTCTATTTTTTTAAAAACTTTTTATTCTTAAGATTGGATCGGCATATCATGACAGATAATAAAACAACACCTTCCAATCCATATTTATGGGACAAGCCCCGTCCCCGTTTTTTTATAACGGGAAGCCGGGGCTTTCTGGGGCACTATCTGTCCGCCTATTTTCATAAACTGGGATATTATGTCTTTGAATCTCATGCCTTTCATCTCCGGATTGATATGCCTTCTAACCTTGAGCAGGTCCTGATACGGCTCAAACCGGACATCATCATCCACCTGGCAGCTTTTCATCGCTGGGAGAATCCTGCAGATGAAGAGCGCGCGCTGAAAGTCAACGTAGAGGGGACCGCCAACCTGCTGGATATTGCCGAATTACTCCAAATCCCTGTCATGTTTATCTCGACAGACCGGGTTTTTGACGGTCGGAAAGACCTTCCTTACAGCGAAAAAGATCCGGTGAATCCTCTTTCTTACTACGGCCGGCTGAAAGTCCGGGGGGAAGAACTCATCCGGAATGCCAAGCTTCCCGCTTACTGGATTCTCCGGCTGGCTCCCGTCTGGAGCGAGGATGTCCATCTTCCCTATACCCGGCAGAATTTTCTGGCAGGGATCGTCCGTGCCTTCGAAGGGAAAAGCCGGGAATGGCCGGCAACCATATATGGCGGACTCACTCACCGGGAGCTTGTGGCTAAAGCTATAGACGGGCTTTTCCACCATGGAAAGGACGGCGTTTATCACCTGGCGTCGGATACAACCCTGAGTTATTTTGAGCAGGCCCGGTATATGGCCCGCTTTCTGGGACCATCTAAAGAACTGATCGCCGATACCATCCGGGCATCTTCCCCGACACCCCGGAATTTCCGGATGAATACGGAAAAGATCAGCAAAGCTATCGGATTCACAATTCCGTCATTTGAAGAAGATGTAAAAAAGTGGCTGAGAAATGAATAATCAAAGAACAATTCGCAAAAGTATGACAATCCGGCAGGTCCATATCAGGATATACCTTTCATAAAAAATACAGAATCATCATGCCGGACTTTTTTATTCACCGGTATCTCTTTCAGCACAAAAACAAACCCTTCGCCTGTTAAATATATAATTAACAATATAATCTTGCAT
>Ga0180301_10004239_pt1 | contig 11079 bp, 11 predicted proteins | sample GuaBasSediGuay16_FD_121797 | JGI IMG/M metagenome (GOLD analysis project Ga0180301, IMG submission 121797) | Subseafloor sediment microbial communities from Guaymas Basin, Gulf of California, Mexico - Guay16, Core 4569-2, 12-15 cm | ecosystem: Environmental > Aquatic > Marine > Hydrothermal... | reverse complement strand
TGCCCCTAACCTCTTCACCACCCTCCCCAGTCTAAACACCTAGCACTCAACTAGCTCGATTTAGTTTTGAAGGTTCTTGGATGGTAAGGCTTAAATCCTTTTCTTCCCGAGGGAGGATACGCGGGGGATATGCGATGGGGCCCCGGAAGGTAATCATCATGGGTGCTGGGGGGAGGGACTTTCACAACTTCAACGTGGTGTTCAGGGATAACCCCGAGTATCGGGTGGTTGCGTTTACAGCTACCCAGATCCCCGGGATAGAGTTCAAGAGGTACCCACCGTCCCTAGCGGGGAGGCTGTATCCCCAGGGGATACCTATATATCCTGAGGAGATGCTGCCCGAGCTTGTGAAGAGGTTCGGCGTTGACGAGGTTGTGCTAAGCTATAGCGACCTGAGGTATGACGAGGTCGGGCGCAAGCTATCAATGGTCCTGGCGTCGGGCGCGTCCTTCAGGATCCTAGGGCCTAACGAAACCATGCTGGAGAGTACGAAGCCCGTCATAGCGGTGACAGCGATAAAGACGGGGGCTGGGAAGAGCACGGTGTCGCGGGCGCTGGTCCATGAACTTAGCAGGAGGAATGTAAGGGTAGTGGTCGTGAGGCACCCCATGGCGTATGGCGACCTAGAGAAGATGAGGGTGCAGGTGTTCGAGAAGCTTGAGGACTTAGACAAGTACGGGGTTACGATAGAGGAGCGTGAGGAGTACGAACCCCACCTACGCCTAGGGATACCCGTGCTTGCAGGAGTCGATTACGGCGAGATCCTCCTAGAGGCGGAGAGGAGGGGCGATATAATACTGTGGGATGGTGGGAACAACGACTGGCCCTTCTTCAGACCGTGGTTCATGATAACCGTTGCCGACGCCATGAGGCCAGGGCTTGAGGTAGGGGCGTTCCCAGGAGAGGTGAACCTGAGGCTAGCTGATGTTGTTATAGTGACCAAGGTTTCGCAGGCCAAGCCCGGCGACGTGGATAGGATCGTGAGGAACATCAGGAGCGTCAATCCAAGGGCAACCATAGCTAAGGCCGATATGGAGGTCGAGCTAGATAGACCCGAGCTTGTGCAGGGGAAGCGCGTCGTGGTGATAGAGGACTCGCCCAGCGTAACCCATGGAGGACTGCCCTACGGAGCCGGCTATGTAGCGGCTAAGAAGTTCGGAGCCTCCGAAATAGTTGATCCCAGGCCCTACGCCGTTGGCGTGATCAAGAGGATGTATGAGGAGTACCCGCACATGGGCCCCGTGCTGCCTAGCACAGGCTACACACCGGAGCAGCTAGCCGACCTGGCCAAGACCCTAGAGAACATGCGCGAGCATATAGATGCAGTGATCTTGGGGACGCCTGCAGACCTCACCAAGCTCATGAAGTTCGATAAGCCCGTGGCGAAGGTGAGCTTCGAGCTCAAGATAGTCGAGGGCCCGAGTATGAAGGAGATAGTTGATGAGTTCTTCGCCCGTATCAGGAGATGAGCACGGGCTTTCCCCACGCAAAAATTTCTTCATCTCTTCATAACAACGGAGTAGGTCTCCTTGTAGAGCGGATGGCTCGTCATCTTCTCTACCAGGCTGGGGGTCCTGATGTACTTAATGGCGTCGCCTATCGTCTTATCCCCGTACTTCTTACGGTACTCCTCTATCGGTATGAAGTAGCGCTGCTGCACGTAGTCCCTATACAGATCGTTCAGTATGTTGAAGGTGCAGAAGGGCACGATCCTGCCGTCAGGCATACCGTAGTGGATTACACACCTCATAACCCTCTGCACATCGTAGTTGTAGAGGTCCATGAAGTGCATCATGCCTAGGAACAAGAACTTGTAGTGGAACTTGGCGAGAGCATCGTAGCTCCTCTTTGTGAATATCTCTACCAGCATGGACTTGAACTCGTCCCTGAGCTCTGGAGGAACATTGTTCCAGAGTATGTACTTCCGGATTATCGTTAGGAGCGCGGGCACGGCCATGATCTTTGCTAGGAACGGGGGCTTGTTCTCCATTTCCTGTGCCTTCCTATCTAGGTATTCGAGTAGGCCGTCCACGTCTACCATGTGCGTTATCGGGATGAACTCGAACTCGTTCTTGCCAACCCTCCTCACGTATACGTATGTGGCCGCGCCGCACGCGGGGTGCGTGGTGAACTCTACGCGCTTGGCCCTATCGTAAGCCTCTATGAAGCGGGCTATCGGTACGGCAGCGGGTATCGGGTACCAGGCATCGGCCGGTATCTGTCCATCGGTCTGCTTCTCGAGCAGGTGGATCACGTCGGGTATTGTTATCCTGAAGCGCTCACGCTCAACACGCTTCATAAGCCCGGTTATGCTGACGGGCTGGAAGTTGACCGCCCTCACGATATCCATGTGCGCCGCTGCGAATCTGACCATATCCCCGAGCTCGCCGTCGTTTATACCCCTGATCAGCGTCGGTACAAGGACTACGCTTGTAACACCCGCCTTCCTAAAGGTGTCGAATATGAATGGTATCTCCCAGTGGTTCTTGGGGTTGCTCCTAGGGGTGACCCCATCGAAGCTCATGTAAACGGTGTTGACGCCTGCCCGCCTTACCTCCCTGGTGAATTCCACAGCCTTCTGTGGGCTCTCGAGGTAGAGCTGCGCGAACTTGATGCCGTTAGTGTTTAGCTGAATATGCTTGACCCCTATCCTGCGCAGCGCCCTGATTATGTCAACTATATCCTCCCTCACCAGCGGCTCGCCACCGGTTAGCTGAACGGCGGGCACAACCCCTTGCTGCTTCATGAGGAGCTCGGTCATATGCACGATCTGCTCTATCGTTGGCTCGTAGACGTAGCCCACCTTCTCCGCATGGAAGAAGCAGTACCAGCAGCTGAGGTTACACCTATTGGTCACGACAATGTTGAGGAGGGAGGTGTGGCTCTTGTGCAGGGGGCAGAGACCGCATGCGAATGGGCATGGCGCCGATACCGATGTATAGGCTGTTCCTGCTCCCCGACCCTCGTAGAACAACTTCTCGAAGCGTCTGTACATCTCTGCATCTCCGAAATAGATCTCCTCGATCTCTCCGTGCTCCGGACACACCCTTCTTATGTAGAGCTTGTTGTTGCGCTCCACGATCACAGCGGGGAGCAGCCTGTAGCAGTATGGACAGAGGGATTGGGTGTACCGTATCAGCCTCTCACCCTTCTTTACGGGCGGTGTGGGGCCTCCGACCTTGATCTCCTTACCTGCTATCTTCACTACCCTACGCTCCCGATCGAAGCTCGATATGGACTTTAGCATTGCTGTTGACCCTATCGATAATACTGCTCGCCTTAGGAAGTATATAGAAGTTTAGGAGTTAAAACTACGTGGAGTGCAGAGACGCCTCAGTACTACTCCACTTGATAAGGGGGAGTTCCCTCCCATTCTTGAGGGTGACTACGGGGGGCCCTTTAGCTATGTAACCGGCATCGATATAGGTAAGCCCTAGGCTATTCAAAGCCGTTAACAGATCCTCTGCACAGCTTCTCTTAACGATGATTACGGGTAGGTACTCCTCATAAGTGCCACTTAGTACACTAATGGGGTCTATACCCTTCTCTTCAGAATAATTAGCTGCTGTAGGTGTAAGCAGTTCTAGAGCGTCTATCTCTATGACTATAGTGGCGTTGTTAAGCGCAGCAATTTCGTAGAGAGTTTCGGAGAATGTATCACTAATGTCCATAGACGCGACTACGCAGTCTCTGAAGGACTCGAGTATAGTGCTTAGTCTAAGTGGAACTCTAGGTCGGCAGCACTTATCAATGGCTACCCTGCTTGGACACGTACTGAGCTTCTCCACATACAGGCTGTAGTAACATATGAAGGGGTCCCCTACAATAGGTACGAGAACTCTATCCCCTGGCTTAGCCCCCCTCCTCGGTATTGGGGGTACCTCGCTAAAGCCTACGATGGTGACATCTATCCACGTAGTATCTGCTATGTTAGTATCGGCATTCAGTAAGACCCCTCCGTAAAGCTCTATAGCTTCGGCTATTCCTTTAAGGATCTTACTAGTGTCGCTTAACGTGAGGGAAGAACTGAGGCCTAGCGAAAACGCGTAGTACGAGGGCTTAGCGCCTTTGGCAATAACGTCGCTTACAGAGCTAGTAACGGCACGAAACCCAAAATCCTCCAGAGAGCACCATGGGTAGAGCGCTGACTTGAGGTCATAGCCATCGATCTTCAGCAGCAGATACCTATCACCGATCTTTACATAGCCAGCATCGTCGTGAAGCGATGTATACGGGTTCTTACCAGTTACTGAGCGCAGTATCTCGACACCTATCCTCTTAACATCATCCTCTGTTAGCACCACCTTCTAGGCGCCCCGCAGAACTAAGCCTCCTCTTCATTACCCTCTACGGGTTCTACAACAACAGCAGTTCCGTAAGCTAGGATCTCAGCCGCACCGCTGGCAACAGCCGATGTCGTAAACCTCAAGCATATAACGGCATTCGCTCCAAGCTTTCGTGCTCTCTCCTTAAGCCTCTCTAAGGCTATGTTACGTGCTTGTGCTAGGAGCTCTGTGTACTCCTTTATCTCACCACCCGCTAGGTTTCTCAGAGCAGCTAGAATGTCTCTACCAACGTTGCGCGCCATAACAACGCTTCCGCTAACGACGCCCAGAACCTTAACTATGCGATGCCCTGGAACACTCTCAGAGGTTACAAGTAAAATGTCCTCTCCTGAACTCAAGGCTCGGTACCCAAGCTATCTAGAGAATTTAGGAGAAAAATCCTTGTCTACTTTCTAAGCCTATAGCCGCAATTCGGACAGAAAACGTAATCAGGCCTGACCCTTGAACCGCACATAGGGCAGAACTTTATCTCAGCCTCTTCACTTAGATACTCTCCTCTTTCACTTTCACTGCTACCTTTACGTCTTCTCCCTCTATGAACAGCCTTGCGTCCCTCGGGTGATGAGTTCATAGAGGATTCCTCCTCAACGTATCTAGCCTGTAATTCTCTCTCCTCCTCAGATGCAGGATTAAACTGTACAGAGCTTGCAGAGACAAGATTGAGTTTCCGAACAAGTGCTTCGTAGAACTCAGCTGTGCGGAATTTCCTTCTGACAGTACCCTCGTAGGGTGCAAAGCAAAGTTCAAACCCTTTCTTCTCATCCCTTACCTTAAGCTCTATGAAGTCCTTATCGCCAAAGATCCCGAAGCGATGCTTAGTCATGGTAACCTGTGCGATACTGCTGAAGGGTATGAGGAACTTCGCTCCCCTAACCAATCCGCCTGCAGCAGCTCCAGCTGGTCCAAAAAGTGCAGTTAGAGCGAACTGCTTAGCTAGGGTTTTAGCTCCATAACCCTTCCTCAGCTTTATAGCGAGGCTAGCAGGAGGCGCTACTTCCAGCCCCAACTCCTTGATCTCAACTTCTCCGTCACCGTACTCAGGCACACCACCTGTTTTCCATCTAAAAAGCGCCTTCAACTGATGCACCCTGGTACCGGCTTCGGGCTAGGGACGCTACAGCTATACCTATAAAGGTGATGTAGCTAAGCTACAGATACCCACTGCGCTTTCTGCTACGGAAGTTTAGCACCGCACTTCACGCAGAACTTGGCGCTAGGTTCGTTCTCCCAGCCGCAGTTCGGACAGACCTTCTTACTGCTACTACTTGCCTTTTTCTCGGAAGTCTCTTCCTGCTCCTTCTCCTCCGGAAAGAGGCTGTTAATAGCGTCGACAAGTCTCTCTAAGCCATCGGCATCTAGGGCGAATGTCCTGTACTTAACGGAGACACCATCTGGGTGGTCGTACCCTATAGTTAGGAGGAAGTGCTGACCCCGCTGCACGATCGAGAAGCTGTTTGCGAAGTAAACAGTTATTGAATCCACAATGCTTTCGACGGGTTCTATACGCACCTCGTTCTTGTCCAAGCGAGGCACCCAGGTCGGCGGAACTGTGTTCATCCTCATTATTAAACCTAGGGTAGCGAAGATACACCCAGTAGCTTTCAGCACTAGCCTCCGCGCAGAGCTCTTCCCGGTCTAGGAACCATAGATTAGTGGTGGGAATTAATTGTGCGATATACTCGTCGCTACACTTAGAGCTACTGGTATTGGGTGTACTATTTTCGCTAAGAATGGTGAACGAGAGCCCAACGAGTCGTAGGTGATCGAGTTCATACCTAGGGCAAGACATAGCGAGAATGAGGTTAAGCTTACATTTAGTACGATGCTACAGGTTAAGGAGACCTACACGATACTTATATCAAGGCCTTGGTGGACATACGGCGCTGAGATGGGCGTCAATGAGTTTGGGGTTGCTATAGGTAATGTAGCCGTATTCACCAAGGAGCCCTATGAAGAGAAGGGGATTCTCGGCATGGATATGGCTAGGCTAGCTCTAGAGAGGACTCGAAGCGCTAAGGAGGTCCTTAAGTTCCTGACAGACCTTATCAAAGATTACGGTCAGGGAGGGAACTATTCATACGAGAAGAAGTTCAAGTACCACAACTCCTTCATAGTTGCTGATCCTCGGGAAGCATGGGTACTCGAGACCGCTGGTAGGTACTGGATTGCCAAGAAGGTTGTGGATATCTACAGCATATCTAATGCTCTTACTATAGATGGTGATTGGGACCTTGCACACGACGATGTTATGAAGCATGGGGTCTCTAAACATAGGTGTAGTCAGGATGATTTCAGCTTTGCACGCTGCTACTCGGATAAGCTCTACACATGGGCTGCTAAGGGGCGTGAACGGAGGAGCTACACGTATAGGAGACTTCTAGAGAAGAGAGGCGAGTTAACACCTTGGGATCTAATGAGCATCTTAAGAGCTCATTCGTTCGAACCCTACACACCTTCCAAAGGCTCCATGATGGATATATGTATGCGCTACGGCGAGGTTCTGAGACCTAGCCAAACAGCGTCATCAACAATCTTCGTGCTGTGCTCCTGGGGATACCTAGCCCTAGTCACTGGTGCCTCGAACCCATGTATCTCTATGTATAAACCCTAGTCCACGGGATGAGTCTTCTGGGCGGTAAATGTAGCAATAAGTATAGTGAGGAGTGCTATTGGTGGAGATTTGAAGAGCTGCACGGAGGCTAAACCTATGCCACGGTCACGCCTATGAGTATTCTCGGGAGCTAAGAAGGTTTGAAAGGGATGAGCTTACGGACTTGATCGAGAGCTTCGTTAAGGGTAAGAATATCAAGACAAGGGTCAATGATGTTCTGTAAAGAGCCCTGGAATTTGAGGAGAGGCATAGAGCTAAGTGGCTTAAACGCATTGAAGATATGAGGTGTAGAGCGCCGCTGCTCTACACCTTGAGAATAAAGAGGGTCTCTCTGAAGGCTGGAATAACACTATGACTAGAAGAGAAGCTTGAGTTTGGGGAACCGCTTAAGCATCTCGGCATTGTACTCTTCGCCGCCAGGATTAGCGATGCTCATCCATACTGGTGGCTCTACCCCTCGCTTCTCAAGAATTTTAAGGGCCTCTAGAGCAATGGTGTTTACTATGAACACGTTCACTAATGTAGATACTGGGCCTGCCTTGACCCTCCGGCCTAGTTCCGCTACAGCATCACCAGCTGGTACCTTGTTGTCTATAGCTACATCGGCGACCTCAAATAGCCTCTTCCTCCACGGGTTACGCGGCTCTAGCTTCCTTGAACAGGATACGCTTGTTATTGCTATAACAGATGACCCTCTATCCTTAGCACCTATAGCTACCTCCAAGGGGAGAGGGGACACGCCCGTATTAGAAACCACTATGGTAACGGAGCCTCTCTCAACATCGTAGACCTTTAACAGGTACCTCCCGTATCCGATGACCCATTGTATCTCTATGGCACGTCTAACTCTATCAAGTCCAAGGGTATTGAAGTCGCACATCGGTATCACAGGTACTAGGCCTCCGGCCCTATGGAACATCTCCTTACACACTATCGATGAGTGACCAACTCCGAAGACGTAGATGTAGTGTCCCTTCTCTACAGTCTGCGCTATGAGCTCGGCTGCTTGGAGGATGTTAGGCAGTTCCTCGCTAATCACGTGCTCTATGATCCTGCTAATAGCGTTCCAGTAGCTCAGAGTGGCCTGCCTCTCCAACACTAGCACCCTTCAAAGTCCTGAGGTGGTTTAGCTGTGCATGGTATTAATCCTTGTAGTTGTAAGGTAAGGAGCCGTGGTAGTAACGTTTACTGAGAAGCTGCTCCCAGTACGATTGCGAGCTCGGCTAGGTCCCCGGAGAAGGTCATCATTATCTCAAGCTCTGATAGAAGTATCTGTAGGAGCTCCCTAGCCCTTCCCTTGAGCTGTAGCACTCGTGCTTTAATCTCAACTCTTCTCCTAAGAACTTTAAAACCTCTTTGCGCATCTTCGTCACGGAACGCTGCGTAAGAATCTATGGCTAGCTTAGTAACTTCTTGGAAGAGCTCACGGTATTCGGGGCCAAGATCTTCATTGCCTAGTCTCATGATCGCGCGCACACTCCTATCGAGGGCATCGGCTAGATCTTCGACGATCTTAAGCCCTATTAGCCTATATACAAGCTTCTTAATATCGCTGTACGCACCTTCAGAGTAAGCCCTTGCAAGCGAGCTCATGAGAATCCTCATACCTAGGCGGTAAAGCCTATCAACTTCCTCTTCAAGAGCTAGGACCCTACCAAGCAGCTCGGTGTTGCCGCTCCATAGGTACTCTATGTAGAGCTCGAGCATGCTCTTGAGGACTGTACCCATCCTACTCATTATCTCATCTACGGAAACCTTGTCATCTGATATCAGAAATTTCAGTACATAACCTTCAGGCGTTTCAGTTACAATGGTTCCTACGAGGCTCTGAGTAAGATCGCTCATAACTCCCTCCATACCTTCCGTACCAACTACCTTCACCGAATCATAACCATTAATGTAGAAGCTCGTTATAGCTTCTCGTAGGTGTTCAGGAGGTACAGAATGTGCATCTACTACTCCTTCAGAAGGACGCGGTGGCGCTGTTCTCTTCTTAATAGGTCTTAGGGTTATCGAGCCATCACTGTTCATGAGGAGCTCAACTACATCACCTATACCTAACCCATGCTGCTGTACCCATTTCTTAGGAAGGGTTATTGCTAGTGAGCGTTTGCCTACAACAAATATCTTTCTACTCTCAACGTTAAGCATGGTGCTCGGGCTCCACGACAAGAACTGTGTTACATGCAAAATAAGGGTTGTCGGGCTTCTAAGCGGCTTCGAAGCTACGCAGCCTCGGGTTTACGTATTCTTCGAGTGCCATCCCTATGAGTGTGAAGCTCATCCCCATGAGCGCTATGCAAGCACCTGGCACAAATACCCAATGCCATAGCCCTAACTCGAGAGCATGTCTAACATGGGCATGGTGCAGGACCTGACCCCAGCTCTTTGCCGTTGGATCACCTAGGCCTAAGAAGCTCAGCCCTGCTTCCGTAAGGATCGCGGACGTTGCTCCTAGTATTATGTACGCCACCATAAGTGGTGCTACATTTGGGAGGATATGCCTTAGCATGATCCTAGAGTCGCTAGCGCCTAGTGCCCTAGCAGCCTCTATGTAAGGCCTCTCCTTAACGCTGAGAGTCTGCGCTCTTACGACCCTAGCTATGCCGACCCATCCGAACATGGCTAGTACCAATATAATGTTATTAAGGCTAGGGCCAAGGTAGGCAGCTAGGACTATTATAAGTGGTAGCGAAGGTATCGCGAGCATCACATCTATAATGCCCGATACCAGTTCATCAACTGCTCCTCCGAGGTAACCAGCTGCTAAGCCCAGAAGGAGTCCTATGGTGGCTGCTAGCGTTGGGGCTGTAAGCCCAACATAGAAGCTTATCCGAGTTCCATAGATCACTTCGCTAAGTATGTCCTGACCAATATCGTTGGTTCCTAGGGGGTGTTCGTGGCTCGGGGGCTGGAACGGTGGTGCAACGGTTTCGTAAGGGTTGTAGGGTGCTAGGTAGTCAGCTAGTATGGCTATAGCTGCGAAGAAGAGGAGTATTGACAATCCTAGAAGACCCTTCCTATTCCTTACGAAGATCACGTACAGGACCTGGGCAATGCGTGCAAGGAGTTCGCGGATCTTCATAGCCATTATCACCTCTTCCCATACCTTATCCTCGGGTCTAGCAGCATGTAGGTGAGGTCCGCGATGAAGTTGGCTATTATCACAGTTATCGCGAGCATGAAGAATGCGGCGTTCAGAACGGGGTAGTCCTTGTAAATTATGGATTCGTATATCAGGTAGCCTACGCCAGGGTAAGAGAACACTGTCTCTGTGAATACGGCGCCACCAACTATGTGTCCAAGCCTTATCGCGAGCATCGTTACCGGGGGTAGAAGGGCGTTGCGGGCAGCGTGCCACATAACCCTCCTCTCCGGAAGCCCCTTGGCCTTAGCGACGAGTATGAAGTCCTCGCCGAGTATATCCACCATGGTGTTACGCGTGACGAGGGTGTACGACGCATACGCTGTCAATGTTATGGCGAGTACGGGGAGGGTTAGGTGCCAAAGCACGTCCTTGACGAAGTCTAGAGGCGTGGTGTAGATAGCCCCCGGCGTTACCGCGTGCCCTATAGGAAAGGTCTTGAGGACGTACCCGAAGACGTACTGGAGCATCATCGCCAGCCAGTAGTAGGGGATTGCGTAGACCAGCACCGCCGTGAACGTTATCGCGCTATCAGTTCGGGTACCACGTCTCCACCCCGCAACTATCCCCAGGACGACGCCGAGCCCGAAGACCGTGAGGGAGGAGGTGCCTAGAAGTAGCAGGGTCCACGGGAGGCGCTGCATGATCAGGTCGTACACGGGCATTGGGAAGTACTTGTAGCTGTAGCCCCACCTACCCGTAAACAAGCTCTCTAGGTAGGCCACGAACTGCTCGGGCAGGGACCTGTTGAGCTTCCACATCTCCTCGAGGATCTTCACGGTTTCGGGGGGTAGCTGGTACTCGTTGGCGAGTATAGACGCGGGGTTCCCGGGCATTACGCGTGGGAGGAGGAAGTTGAGGACGAGTATGACGAAGAATACTATGACAAGCCTGATTGAGCGCTTAACTAAAAAACTCATGGGCATGGGCTACACCCCTACCTACGTGAGGAGTTCGTCACCTCCTCCGGGCTAGGA
>Ga0180301_10004238_pt1 | contig 11083 bp, 12 predicted proteins | sample GuaBasSediGuay16_FD_121797 | JGI IMG/M metagenome (GOLD analysis project Ga0180301, IMG submission 121797) | Subseafloor sediment microbial communities from Guaymas Basin, Gulf of California, Mexico - Guay16, Core 4569-2, 12-15 cm | ecosystem: Environmental > Aquatic > Marine > Hydrothermal... | reverse complement strand
TTCACAGTGAAAAGAGGCATATGCTCACCTAAAAGCCTGTGAAAGTAGTTGGCCTGCTCAAGCAGATATTGCCTTTCGGCTTCGTGCATTGCAACCTTAATGTTATGCTTTCTCTGAATATCATAAACCGCGCCGCAATGATCTACATGAGCATGCGTCACAATTATCCAGTCTATGTCGCTTAAGCTAAAGCCGTCTTCGCTCATAAGCTCAATAAGATCTCGAAGATGATTATAATGACCTGGATCAACTAAAACCCTAATGCCATCCTCAATTATATATGAATTTGAGGTAAACCCTGTTTCAGGGTAATAGTATAGCTTACTAGTTAGCTTCACCTTCAATCACCATGTAGCGCTTTCCTTATCTTAACTAGCCATTGAAAACATTTATAAAACACTCTACGGTTAAGCTAAGGTTGACTTTAATGAGAGGTGCGAGTTAAGAGTCATGTTAAGCTCTGAAGTATACATACCTGACCTCTTGGCTATAGAGGCAGGAGTCGTAAGAAGGCTTGTTGAAAACGATGTAGTCAAGAATAGGCTAGTAATACATAGAGCCATAATAAGCGAGTTTGAGCGAAAAGCAAAGTTCAACGATTTCTCAGGGTTGGAAGAGCTCTCAAGGCTTAGAAAGGTATGCGAAGAGAAGAACGTAAAGATAGTCTTCGTCGGAGAGATGAATGGAGGCCAGAAGCTCTCACCAGAAGCTCTCAATGAAATGATTAGAGAGCTGGCATTAGACCTTAAGGGCTCCCTCATAACATGCGACTTAATAATGGCTAAAGTGGCCGAAGCCATGGGAATAAACGTCATGTACGTAAAGCCTGAAGGCAAACTTAAGCTTGAAGAATACTTCGACTACAAGACGATGTCGGTTCATCTAAAAGAAGGAGTCATACCATATGCTAAGAGGGGTCAACCAGGTAAATGGGTCTTCGAGCCCATAAGAGACGTGCCAATGACCCATGAGGAGCTTCAAACCATTATAACCGAGGTCATAGAGAAAGCTAGAAGCTCATCTGATGGCTTCATAGAAGTTGACAGAGAGACTTCAACTATAATACAATTGGGAAGCTATAGAATAGTCATAACGAGACCCCCATTCTCAGACGGGTTAGAGCTTACAGCCGTTAGGCCAATAGCCAAGCTACGCCTAGAAGACTACAACTTACCTCCAAAGCTCATAGAGAGGCTCGACTCACATGCCGAAGGCATACTGATAGCTGGAGCACCTGGTATGGGTAAGAGCACATTTGCTCAAGCATTAGCAGAGTATTATAGGAGGAAGAACAAGATAGTCAAGACTATTGAAGCTCCAAGAGACCTACAGCTACCACATGAAATCACTCAGTACTCGAAGAGCATGGCTTCATCACAGGAAATCCATGATGTCTTGCTGTTAAGCAGGCCCGACTACACGATATTCGATGAAATGAGAGATACAGAGGACTTCAAGCTCTACGCCGACTTGAGATTAGCAGGCGTGGGAATGGTCGGAGTAGTCCACGCGACATCGCCAATAGACGCCATACAGAGATTTGTTGGCAGAGTAGAGCTGGGCATGATACCCTCAATTGTCGATACGGTGCTCTTCATAAGCGAAGGAAATGTAAAGAAGGTATACTCAATTGAAACTACAATTAAGATACCTCATGGCCTCAAAGAGGAGGATCTAGCGAGACCAGTGGTAGTCGTTAAGGACTTCTTGACCGATGAACCTGAATACGAAATGTACGTCTTCGGAGAAAGGACCTTCGTAGTACCAATAAAGAAGGGCTTAAAAGCTCCCAATGCAGTAATCGTAAAGGCTTTGGAGCATGCTTTAAGTAGAGTTACACCGGACTTTGAAGTTGAAATGCCGGAAGAAGGCGTGGCCTTCGTCTATGTGCCTCGTCACTACCTATCGCTAGTAATGAAGAAATGCCGCAAGAAACTTGACAGAATAAGCAGGCGCTTCGACATGCACATCGAAGTTAGACCTATGGCTTAAAGCTAAGCTTTTCTTTCAACTTAGAGACTAAGCCTTCAATCTCACTTAATAATTTCAAAAGGTTTTCTAAGTCCTCTTGGCTTAACTTATGGAAAGGCGAGGTCCTCCTCCAATATTCGTCAATTTCTATGACCAAGCTCATTAACTTATGTGTATACTTCACTACCTCTTTATCAATTTCAAGCTTCGAATTCAACTTTAACAGGCCTCCTAAGCCTAGCTGCCTCTAAAGCTAGCTCAGCACACTTAAGAGCTCTATAACCATCAACTCCTGTTACTAGGGGTTTCTCTAACCCTTTAATGGATTTAACAAAATTTTCAAGCTCAAGCTTTAAGGGTTCCACCCACATTCCAGTTAATTTAAACTCTTCTTCACCCAATTTAACCGTGACTTCTTGACTTAGAAAGTTGAGCTCAGCAATACCTTCGCTTCCAGTTACCTCCATTATCCTGATCTTACGCTTAGTTAGCCATGAAGCCTCTATGTAAGCCTGAACGTCATTTTCCATGCTCAGCATGACGTAAACATAATCCTCATTAGGCGAATATTTGGAGCCAGCAATCGAATATATGTATGAAGGAGCTGAGCCCGTAAGAGCCATTATTAAGTCCAAATCGTGAATTGCCAAATCAAGCATAACACCGACATCCAATATCCTCGCTGAACCTCCTGAAACCCTCTTAGTCCTAATGGATATGAGCTCTCCAAGTTTACCTCTCTTGATTAAATCGCAGATTCGCTTAAACCCCATATTGAACCTCTCGATGTGGCCCACCATTAGGAGCAGGTTCTTCTCATCAGCCTTCTTTATGAGCTCTAATGCTTCAGAGCTTTTAGCGGTTATGGGCTTTTCAATTAGGAGGGGCTTTTCTAATTCTAAAACCCTCTTTGCAACTTCAAAGTGAGTTGAAGTTGGAGTACAAATAGTCACAGCATCGCTACACCTTATTGCGTCATCAAGGCTTTCAGCTGCTCGACAACCATATCTATCAGCTATGCTCTTTGCAACATCAAATTTAACATCATAAACGGATTCTAGCGTAACACCTTCAAGTTCGCTAAATACTCTAGCGTGATTTCTCCCCCAAAAGCCAACGCCTATAACTGATACCCTTATGTTATCCCTCAAGTCCTCTCCCCACAGCTCTATACTTAAACCCCAACGATCTGACCTTGCTTGGATCCAGTATTCTCCAGCAGTCAACTATCAAAGCTGGCTTTCTCATATAATCATAAATCTCCTGAAGTTTGCTCTCAAGGTTCTCTTTAAATATGCTGTGCGGCATGGCAATAACAATGCAGTCCACACCATCAACAGCCTCTTCTAACTCCTCATAGGCATCATAGCCCATGTCCTTAAGAGTATCAATGGGCACTAGTGGATCGTAGACCCTGACTTCAGCGCCTAAAACTTCAAGCTCATCACAAAGCTCCTCTACAGGCGAATATCTTGGATCAGCTGAATCGGGTTTAAATGCGGCTCCCAATATGGCTATGATGGAGCCATGAACATCCTTTCCACAATCCCTCAAGCCATTAACTATGAGCCTAACTGCATGCTTTGGCATAGAGTCATTAATGCTCCTAGCAGTTATCATTAAGCTAGGCCTTATATCCTCAGACAAAGCATAGTCTATCATGAAATAGGGGTTATGCGGAATACAATGTCCTCCAACGCCAAGACCGGGAACGTGAAGATGACAGAAAGGCTGGGTATTAGCTGCATTAGCAACCTCATTGTAGTCTATGCCCAGCCTTTCACATATGAGGGCTATCTCATTAGCTAAGGCTATGTTGACATCTCTATACACGTTCTCAGCAAGTTTAACCATTTCAGCTACTCTAACAGAAGACACCTTAACGACGCCGCCGCTCGTCGTCTGACCTATGATCACTGAGGCTAGCTCAAGACTTTTATTGCTAAGTCCAGCAACAACGCGAGGGTAAGACTTTAAATCTCTAATAACCCTACCAGCCGTCGCCCTTATAGGGCTATAAGCCAGCCCAAACTCGACTTCAGCCTTAAAGCCCGAAGCTTCTTCCAATCCTCTCTTAACTATTCTCTCCGTTATAAGAGGCCCAACAGTACTACACAAAATTACGAGCAATCCTTTATTCATATGCTCTCCTACGCTTCTCGACGCACTATAGAGAATACCATAATCAGGCTTAGAACCAACAGCTTTAGTTGGAACAACTATGAATACTACATCGCTCTCTTCAATAACGCCAAAGCTCGTATAAGCCTTAAGTCTTCCAGCTGAAACCCACTTCTTAACTTCATCTGTCAGACCTGGCTCATCTTCAAATCCACCTCCGCTATTCACTAAGTCTACAATTTCTCTATTCACGTCAACACCTACAACGTTGAATCCAGCTTCAGCTAACACGCATGCCATGGGCAAACCCATTCTTCCAAGACCAACAACGCAGGCTTTCAGTCTGCCAGCTTTAAGCTCATTAAGTACATCAGCTGGCGAAAGATCGAAGATAGCCATATAAACCACTAGTAAATTTTAACTGGGTTTCCGTTTAAAAGAGTATATTAAGACTTTCATGTCAAACGTCATAGACAAGCTCAAAGAGCTTGGATTAACAGAGTATGAGTCCAAAGTATACTACGCATTAATTAGGAATAGCGGGCTTACAGCTGAAGAGATAAGCAAGGCTTCAAGTGTCCCCTTAACCAGAGTCTATAGCGTATTGACAAGTCTTCAATCAAAAGGAATGGTATTAGAGATTAGCGGTAGACCAAAGAGATTTGAAGCAATTCAACCTAAGTTGGCATTAAGAAGCTATGCGGCTTACGTCAAGTCAATGATGGAAGAGGAGCTCCGTAGACTAGAGGCAAAGGCAAGAGAGCTTTCATTGACCCTAGAACCAATATACTGGAATAGCAGGCTGAGTTTAAGTCCGCCAGAAACCCTAAAGCAACTTTCAAGCTTTAGTGAAATGGAGCACTATACAAAGCACATGATAGCTTCAGCCAAACAAGAAATAGACATATTGACGTATCTATTCACTTGGCTCGACGACATAAAAGAAGATCTTATAGATGCGATAACACAAGGAGTAAAGGTTAAGGCATTAATTCATCGCTCAAGTCTTGAAATATCGAAGAAACCCTTTGAGGCAAGAACCATCGGGATAGAGGTTAGGTTATATGATGGAGAGCCCTATCCTATTAGAGGAATGGTTGTTGACTCCAAGAAAGCCGTCTTCATACTACATCTAGTCGCTATGCCAGGTAGACCTGTCGTAGCGCTACCATACTATACCGAAAACATTGCAATGACAAAGCTACTACTTGATGCCTTCAATTATATGTGGATTAAATCACATAGCCTGGAGGCTTAAAATTGAACATTTGGATCGAATACTTAACACCAAAGCAATTAATGTTCTATAAACCCATAATAGATGAAGCCCAGAGAAGAGGATGGAATGTCTTAGTGACAACACGAAGATATAGAGAGATCGACTTCTTAGCTAAGAAGCTTAAGGTTAATGCTCAAATCATCGGGAAACATGGCGGAGGAACGCTCTATGGAAAGCTCATATGTAGCATCAACAGAATGAAGAAGCTAACTCCACTCATTGAAAAGTTCAAGCCTGACGTCGCTCTATCAACATCACCCGATGCTGCTAGAGTAGCATTTGGACTTGGGATACCCCACATATTAGCTAATGATTCGCCACACTCAATAGCAGTTGCAAAGCTCACAGTCCCTTTAAGTTCTAAGCTATTAACTCCATGGGTTATACCGAAAGACGATTGGGCTAAATATGGAATCTCTAATGAGGACATAATTCAATATCAAGCCCTAGACCCAGTCATGTGGCTTAAACACCTCAATGTTAAGGATAAGCCAGTCATACCGAGAACGAAGCAATTTAAACACCTTATAGTCATAAGAATTGAGGAAGCTCACGCATCATATATGATGTTCAATAAGCCAACATTAATCGAAGACTCAATAGCAATTTTAGCCCAAAAGGCCATCGACTCCTTAATAATAGTTTTGCCAAGATATAGCTGGCAGATGAGGCATTTAAAATCTAGATTTAAAGATTTTAAGAACGTAATAATCCTCGGAAAGCCTATCTATGGACCCTCACTGCTAAGAAAAGCCACACTTTTCATAGGGTCCGGAGGAACAATGGCATGCGAAGCAGCATTACTAGGAGTACCATCCTTCTCCTACTATCCCAAAGAGCTCATGCATGTAGAGCGTTTCCTCATAGAATTCGGGCTTCTCAAGAGAATTAAAAGTGAAGAGCTAGTTGATGTAACAATAACCTCATTATCTAACATAGACGAATTAAGAGTTAAACAACAAGAGTTAAGCAGAAGACTATGGAGCTTCATGGAAGACCCGCTAACAAAAATTATGAGCTTAATTGAGAGCTTTTACTCCAAAGTCTAAGCCTTCTCTTTCGGCAATACACAGTTAATCGATACCATAAAAGTAGCCAGGCTAAGAACATAATCCCAGCTATTATTAGCTGAATGCCATTATTGACAATAGAGCCAATGATCCCCTCAATAGGAATTCTAATATTCACAACCACCCTATCTATTAGCAATAGCATAGCCAACATTAAGCACCATATTAAAATCATTATTCCAATAATGTCGATTGTATACTTCAAACTCCTCATGTTATCACCATGAGATATGCCGTTATAACTGACAATATGAAGGAGAAGAAAGATAAGACCGCATAGGACTTAACTAAATCAGGCTCGCGAAGAGGACCTCTGGACAGTATCAAATTGGCCAAAGTCATGGGTGCTTCCTCGCTTTTATTTGCAGCTATGATGTTATCGCCAAGGACTATAGTTGGCCTCTCCTTCATCTGTCTTCTCTCCAAAAGCCCTTTGACTGATGCTAACACATAAAAGGCATTCATTATCTGAGGCATCAACGCTACTATTCCAATGATCTCAAGTCTACCAACAACGGCTATAACACCAATAGCCGCTCCAACAGCTAGACTTCCAACATCACTTGCAAAGACTTTTGATGGATACAAGTTATATGGTAGAAATCCAAGCAACACCCCTAGAAGTATTAAGCACATGAACATTGCCTCCCATCTACCAAGCATTATGGATGCCACGAGTAATCCCAAGACGCTGAAAATAGAGGTAATAGGCATAACGCCATTAAAGGTATCAATCATATTAACAGCATTTGCTGGTGCAGCTATAGCAAATGGCAGTAAAATCCAATATATTAATGTAAATCTCATGCGGCCTATAAATGGGGCCTCAGGTCTGCCTATCACTATTTCTGATGGGCATAAAATGGCGCCTAAAATTAAGGGTATACATGCAATAATGGTTAAAATAGTCTTTGTGGTGCCTTTTAGCGTCACGAGATAATCCCAAATGCCTATAGCTCCAGCTATGAGAATGCAACTTATGAATACTATTGGCCAAGCCTCGAGTCTCAACGACATAGCGTTATAAGCAATAACGCCCATAAGCAAACCAAAGAGAATGCCTAATCCGCCCATTTCTGGAATTAAAGGCTGATTTGGTTTATGGACATCTCTACCTACAAAGCCTCTTTTTCGAGAGAACTCTATGACTTTAGGCATTATTAGAAAGGTTGCTAGAAAGCTAACTATGAATACTCCAAAACCTTCAAAGAGCTGCATCATGGCTCTTAGCCACCGTTAACAAAGAGCTGAGGTTTATCAGTCACTATGCCGTGCACACCTAGAGACCAGAATCTCTCAGCTTCCGCTTTATCATTAATTACCCAGACGTAGACTTGCAATCCTAAATCTAAGGCTTCACTTATCAACTCACTATCAGCATAATCTCTCCTTAGAAATAGACAGTCAACTTCATCGTTGACAAGTCTTGAAATACTTAACGGCCTCAATGACACTATAAGCCCCGCTTTAACCCAAGAAACCTCATTCTTTACATACAAGGGGATTCTATGATCAAACGACGACACTACAATACTTCCAATATCGTCAAGTGAATGGAGTATTTTCACTAATGTATCGACAACCCTCCATTCTTTTACGTCTAGGACAGCCATAGACTTATTACCCACAAGCCTTAAAACGTCATGCAAAGTGGGCAAAGTAAATCCTCGCTCTTTACTTAAAGCTTTAAGCTCAGCAAGATTAGTCTCTACAAGCAATTTATCGACTTTAAGTATTCTTGAGAGATTTGCATCATGAAAGGCCACAGGCACTCCATCTTTAGTCGATCTGACGTCTACCTCGATTCCATCGACGTTTAATTTCAATGCTTCCTCTATGCTCTCAAGGCTATTCTCCACTTTAAGTGACGGTGCTCCTCTATGCCCTATAACTTTACCCTTCCTCAACTCTTACACCTTCACTTGAAAAAGCGACTTTAAATGCTGATACGCCTATAGCCTTTAAGGCTGCTATGACCTCTTCCTCTCTTTCAGGAGCTAATGCTATGATGCATCCACCACCACCAGCGCCAGTTATCTTTGATCCTAAGGCTCCTGCTGATCTAGCAGCATAAACCATTTGAGATAATCTGCTCGTTGAAACCCCTATGGCTTCTAGCAAGCCGTGATTAATGTTCATGAGCATCCCAACTTCATAAAGCTCCCCTCTTTCAATGAGGCCCCTGGCTTTCCTCGTCAATTCCCCCATGGCTTTGATAACCAGGTCAATTATTTCAGGTGACTTTTCTCTAAGCTTCTTAACCTTCTCGACCATCTCGCCTGTGCTAGCCTCTCTACTAACATAACCAACTATAAAGCCTCTTAGATCACTCGTGCACTTGATGTTCTCATAAACTCTTTCTCCTCTGGGGTCTATGTAGAGTATCCCTCCAATGGCTGTAGTTGTAGAATCCATTCTACTCGCTTTTCCCTGAACACTAAGCTCCACCTGATAACCGAGATCAGCACACTCTTCCTTGCTAAACTCAAGACCTGCTAACAATGAATATGCCTTAATCACAGATACTGCTACTGCGGCTGAAGTGCCTAAGCCTGCCCCCACAGGCATCTCTGACGTAATTGTTATATGAGCACCCACCTTCACACCATATTTTTCCCGTACAATCTCAATGGCCCTCTTAACGTAGCTTAAAGCTGCCAAAACCTTCTTAGACTCACCTTCAAGAGTAACGGAACCATTAGACGACAATAAGGCCTTAAAGCCAGCCAACATTAAATCCCTAGCCTCAATCCTAACAGCTTCATCAGCTCTCTTAATAGCCTTAACTCTCACTCTCTTATCTATGGCTGCCGCTATGGCTGGCTCTCCATAGACAACAGCATGCTCGCCAAACAGCGTAACCTTACCAGGCGCTGAAACCACAATCAAAATTTAAACCTCCACTTTGCTTCTAAGCACATAAAAAGTGGTAATCCCTCCTACAAAAAAGATTTAAGCTTAAACCTAGAAATCCGAAGCGGGCGCGAAATAAGAGGTGGTTTCGAATTGTCGAAGGCAAAGAGATTGACGATATCAGAATAGTCGTTTCAGCGCTCATAGCCAATAGCGATAAACTCCTTTTCATTAAGAGAGGCGAAACCCCTAAGAGAGGTTACTACTCCTTCCCTGAAGGCCACCTAAAGATAGGTGAAGATCCTTTAAAGGGAATAGTGAGAGAATGCTATGAAGAAATAGGCTGCCAAGTTAGACCCCTTGGCAATAAAGTTCTAATGCTGGAAGGCCCAAGCAACGTCACACTACCAGACGACTATCTTGAAAGATATTGGCCTCCATCTCAAGGTAGATTTGGACTACACATATACGAGGTGATCGACATAACGTCGCTAAGCGTAAGTGAACCATCAAGACCTAATAAGAGATACTTATACATACCATGTAGGCTCGTAGGGCATCCAAAAACAACGCATGCAGCACTAGAAATTACATACATGACCCCAAGTGAAGCCCTGGAGTTAAAGCTTAAAGGTACGATAAAGCTAATGCCTACAACATCAATTGTATTAGCGCTACTAGAACTCGGAGTTTTCAGGATTTAAAGAATTAAGGTAAACGTTAAAAGAAGCAGTATTGAGAAAAACACGGTTAAACCAGCCTTCCAAGGTAAGGCTCATGAAGCTCAAGGAGATAATAAGGCAGTTAAGATCGTACAGAGGCTTTACCAGGAAATCCTGTATAGGCACATTGGCAAGGCTCTTCAGTGAAGAATGCAAGTATGATGATGCCGGCTGGTTTAAAGTCGGGGACATGTACATAGTCGTATCGAGTGATGGCATAACCGAAGACCTAATAAAAGATGATCCCTTCTTGGCCGGATATTACTCGGTCTTGGTTAATGTGAATGATGTTGTAGCTAAAGGGGCCAGACCAATAGGATATGCTGGTACGATATCTTCAAGCTCCAACTCCACCAGAATGAACTTGGTTAAAGGCCTTAGAGAAGCCATAAGGCTATATGACTTAGTGCTCCTTAAAATGCACACTCACCCAGATACTAGTTATGATGCTATTGATGGCTGTGTAGTGGGTGTGGCAAAAAACGTAATCCCTAGTAGTACAGCAAGGCCCAGCCAAGAATTGATAGTAGCCATAGACATGAACGGCAAAGCTGGATCTAAAGGTTGGGTCTACTGCTTTGACACAACACAAAGCAAACCTTCAAGCTATGTGAAGAAATTGATAGACGGCATGATCCTCATAGCAGAGCGAGGTCTAGCCTCAGCTTCACGAGACATAAGCGCGCCAGGACTGCTAGGCTCACTAGCAATGCTCTGTGAGTCTAGCGGTGTAGGCGCCATAATAGACTTAAGCTTAATACCATCACCACCAGGCGTAGACCTGGAAACATGGCTTAAGATGTATCCATCATTCGGCTTCGTATTAGCCTCAGAAAAACCCCAAGATTGCATTAGATATCTAAAAGAGTTTGGCTACGCGGCATCGATAGTGGGCAGGATAACTAATGACAGAAGAATTGTAGTCAGGCTAAACGGGCAGGAAGAGGTTTTCATGGATTTAACCAAGGAGTCAGTCTTTTCTTGATCGTAACCACGTCATCACCTTAAGACCTTCTTAGTGGAAAAATTTAAGCCTTAAAACACAACTTACTTCCCCTATACGTGGA
>Ga0180301_10004237_pt1 | contig 11087 bp, 10 predicted proteins | sample GuaBasSediGuay16_FD_121797 | JGI IMG/M metagenome (GOLD analysis project Ga0180301, IMG submission 121797) | Subseafloor sediment microbial communities from Guaymas Basin, Gulf of California, Mexico - Guay16, Core 4569-2, 12-15 cm | ecosystem: Environmental > Aquatic > Marine > Hydrothermal... | reverse complement strand
GTTCCGGTTCAGCTTAAAAATACCTCAAATTGGCTGAAGGGAAAAAGGATAAAGGATATTGATATAAATTTCGCTCTGAATCTTTTTGCCGAAAATCTTGTGAATCTCGTCAGGGTTTCGGATTTCAAGAAAGACATAGCGGTGGTTTTCTTCAAAAGATTTTTGCTCAAGGTTAGGAAAAAAGCAATCGGGAGGAAGAATGAAGTCTGAAAGCAGGGTTCTCAGGAAAACAGGCGGATTTTTCAAGATAAGGATTGAAGTCAATCGCCGGGAGTATAATGTTGAAGTTTCAAACGAAAGCCTGCTTGAGGTTTTAAGAAATCTTGGCTATAAGGGCGCCAAAAAGGGATGCGACACCGGTGATTGCGGAAGTTGCGCTGTAATTGTGGACGGAAAACCGGTTCTTTCTTGCCTTGTTCCGGCGGTTTGCGTCCATGGAGGAAAGATAGAAACCATAGAAGGGCTGGGGAGCGTTGATAATCCGCACCCGATTCAAAAAGCGTATGCCGAATCCGGCGCTGTTCAGTGCGGATACTGCGTGCCGGGCATGATTATGTCCACAAAGGCATTGCTTGACAAAAATCCTTTTCCGAACGAAGAGGAAATAAAAAAAGCTCTGGACGGAAATTTATGCAGGTGCACCGGCTATGTAAAACAGATTGAAGCGGTGAAATTAGCCGCAAAAAAAATGAAGGGTAAGAAAAGCAAGAAGTAAAAAAAGTTAAGAGTTTAAAGTTGAGAGTCTAGAAAAAAGGGAGACAAAAAAATGGGGTTAATGAAATGTCCTGATTGTGGTCAAGGAAATATCAGATACAGATTCGGCTTGTATTGGGTGTGGAAGACCTATAACTAAAACTGTGGAAAAAAGTGAAAGCGTTGTAAATGAAACTGATAAGAAGAAAACTACAACGGTTGAAAGGAAAGGTGGAAAATACGAATTAATAGGATTTGCGATCATATTGTTATCAATGGGTGGTTGTTCGGTGACAGCAGTTTCAGGTTCAGTAGGAGTAGGTATGGGAGTAGGGAATGTTGGATTTTTAATTGGACTTGTCGTATTTATTACAGGGCGTTTTAGTTAAGAGTAATGAGTAAAGCAAGATTTTTTAATCAGAACTCAGAAGTTAGAGACAATAAAAATAGTTGGACTCTGAACTCTAAACTCTAAACTCTAAACTCTAAACTGGTTAAGGGAATTTTATGGAAATCAAAGATACTAAAAAAATGAAAGTGGTGAATAAAAGCGTTGAAAAGATAGACTCGCTGGGACTTGCGTGCGGCGCGCCGGAATTTACCGACGACATAGATATAAAAAATCTGCATCATTGCAAGTTTTTATGGAGTCCGCACGCGCATGCGGAAATATTGGACATTGATGTGAAAGAAGCCCTGAAAGTTGGCGGCGTCAAAGAAATTTTAACCTATAAAAATGTCCCAAGGATTGCGCACACCACGGCGGGGCAGGGCTGGCCGGAGCCCTCGCCTTACGATACTTTCATGTTTGACAAAAAAGTTCGGTTTGTGGGAGACAGGGTGGCGGCGGTTTGTGCCGAAACCCCTGATGCCTGCAGTGAGGCGTTGAGAAGAATAAGGGTGAAATACAAAGTCCTTGAACCTGTCTTTGACCCCTTGTCCGCCATGGAAGGGGGTGCACCCGTGGTGCATGATGAAAAAGATTCCCGGAATATTCCGGATGCCAGGCGTAACATCGCCGCGAAATTTGAATTTAAGATAGAAAACAAAAATTGGTTTGAAGAAGCGGATTATGTAATTGAAAATACTTATAAAATGCCGTATATTCAGCATTGCGCTATAGAGCCTCATATCGCAATAAGCTGGCTGGATTCAAAAAACCGGATAGTCATAAGAACCGCAACTCAAGTTCCCTATCATGTGAGAAGGATAGTAGCGCAGGTCTTGAACCTGCCGGTTAAAAAGATAAGAGTTGTAAAACCCAGGATAGGTGGCGGTTTCGGTTCAAAACAGGAAGTAGCCATAGAAGATGTGTGCGCCTTGATGACTCTGAGGACGGGCATGCCCGTAAAATTGGAATATACGAGGAAAGAAACCTTTATTTCTTCAAGGACGCGCCATCCTTCCATTGTGAATCTGAAAACGGGAGTGAAGAAAGACGGCACTATAACCGATATCGACATGGAAATAATTTTGAACACGGGCGCCTATGGTTCTCACGCCCTTACGGTCATGATGTGCTCGGGTTCCCATACTCTTCCGATGTACAAGGTTAAGAACAATGTGAGATTCAGCGGCAAAAGCGTGTATACCAATCTTCCTGTCGCCGGAGCCTTCAGGGGATACGGAGCCACTCAGGGTTTTTTCGCTCTCGAAAGCCAGATGGATATAATGGCGGAAAGAATAGGCATGGATCCTGTCATCTTCAGGAGGAAAAATTATATAGGACTTGGTGAAGGGTCGCCGATTTTCAAAGCTATGGGTGAAGGCAGGGAGGGCGTGGAACAGGTTATTACGTCAATAGGTCTCAGGGATGCGATAAAAAAGGGAAAAAAAGCCATAAACTGGGATGTGAAGATTAGAAAATATGCACGGCAGAGGGGGCCTGTTTACCGGGGGCTTGGAATGGCGTGCCTTATGCAGGGCTCGGGAATACCTGAAATTGATATGGCTTCCTCTACGATTAAGATGAATGAGGATGGTTCCTTCAACCTTCTTATCGGAGCAACTGATATAGGCACTGGTTCAGATACCATTCTTGCCCAGATAGCGGCCGAGGCACTCGGAGTTCAGACCGAGGATATTTTGGTTTATTCCTCGGATACTGATTTGACTCCTTTTGACGTGGGAGCGTATGCTTCCTCCACGACTTTTGTGTCCGGCGGCGCTGTCAAAAAAGCTGCCGAAGAATTAAGGCAAAAAATCCTTAAAAGAGGCGCCGCAATGATGGGTGAGAAGGAAAAAAATGTTTTTATCAGGAACAGAACTGTTTGTTCCAGAAAAGGAAAAAAGGTTTCTTTTAAAGAAATTTGTAGTCACTCATTGTATTTGAGCGAGCAGGAGCAGTTAATATCCTCGGCTTCTTATTTCGGCAGAACATCTCCGCCGCCTTTTGCTGCTCATTTTGCCGAAGTCGAGGTAGATTCTGAAACCGGCAGGATTACCGTTCTCAATTATGTTGCGGCCGTTGACTGCGGCACCGCGATAAACCCTTCTCTTGCCGAAGGACAGAACGAAGGGGCGGTGCTTCAGGGATTGGGGCATACCCTGAGCGAAAAAATGGAGTTTTCTTCCCGGGGAACCCCGCTCAATGCCAGTTTCACCAGATACAAAATTTTTAATACATTGGACACTCCGCCAATAAAAAGCATAATTGTGCCGACTTACGAGCCGAACGGACCCTACGGTGCAAAATCTGTTTCCGAGATAAGTATAAACGGTCCTCTGGCGGCGGTGGCCAATGCAGTGTATAACGCCGTGGGGGTAAGATTGTATGAGGCTCCGTTCACTCCTGACAGAGTGCTTGCGAAAATCAAACAGAAAATCGGATAGGAGGTAACTAAGTGAACAACAAAAATGATATTAAAAGGGTTTTGGATGAAGCCAAAAGGCGAAAAATAAAGTTTATCAAACTTTGCTTTGTGGACATTCTCGGACAGTTAAAATCCTTTTCCATTACCAAAAGGGAATTGGAACATGCCTTAAAAGAGGGCATGGGTTTCGACGGTTCTTCGGTGGAGGGATTTGCCAGGATATATGAATCAGACTTGCTTTTGATGCCCGATGTTTCAACGTTTATAATCATGCCGCCGGATTTTTCAGCGGCTCCAAGCGCACTCATGTTCGGAGATATACTGACTCCGGAAGGAAAGCATTACGACGGAGATACAAGATATGTGCTCAAGAAAAACCTTGAAAGAGCGAAGAAGATGGGTTTTACGGATTTTATGGTAGGACCTGAGCTGGAATATTTTTACTTTGCCGGCGATAAGGAACCGCAAATTCTTGACAGGGGTGGTTACTTTGACACGGTTCCTGTGGATGAAGCGAACAATCTCAGGAAAGAAACTATTTTAAAACTTGAGGAAATAGGAATACCGGTTGAATATTCACATCATGAGGTGGCTCCCAGTCAGCATGAAATAGACCTGCGCTTTGCAGACGCACTTTCAATGGCGGACAGGGTGATTTTGTACAAACTCATGGTAAAGCAAATAGCGGCCAAGCATGATACGTATGCTTCGTTTATGCCAAAACCGCTCAACGGAGTGAACGGAAGCGGTATGCATGTGCATCAGTCTTTGTTTAAGAATGGCAAGAACGCCTTTTTTGACGGGAAGGACCCTACCTATTTGTCCGAAACAGCCAGGTATTATATAGCTGGCATTCTTAAATATGTCAGGGAGATATGCGTGGTCACCAATCAGTGGGTCAATTCCTACAAAAGGCTCGTGCCGGGTTTTGAGGCGCCTGTGTACATAGCCTGGGCGAGAAGAAACCGTTCTGCACTAGTCAGGGTGCCGCAGGCTAAGTTCGGGAAGGAGCAGTCCACGAGAATAGAATGCAGATTTCCGGACCCCGCGGCAAATCCTTATCTGGCTTTTTCGGTTATGCTTGCGGCAGGTTTGAAGGGAATAGGGGAAAAAGCGAAACTTGCCAGACCCGTTGAGGCGGATATATTTGAAATGGACGAAATAGAAAGGAAAGCAGGAAAAATCCACACGCTTCCGGGTTCCCTGATAGAGGCGATTGAACAGGCTGAAAAATCGAAACTCTTGAAGGAAAGTCTCGGCGAGCATGTTTTTGAAAAGTTCATTGAAAACAAGAAGATAGAATGGGACAATTACCGCGTGAAGGTAACCGATTATGAACTGAAACGCTACCTGTCCGTGTTATGAAATTCTTAAAAATTTTCCTTCTGGCGGCTGTTGTTTTTCCCGGCGGAGAAGTTTCCGCGGAAAAATTAAACATGCGGAAATATATTTTATTGGTGCATTCCTCGTCAGTTGATGTGCTCAAATGCCGCCAGGAAGAAGAAATTGCCCGCTTGGAGTATATTTCCAAGAAAGCGGATTTTTATTTGCCTTCCCTTGCTTATTATCTTTCAAATTCACCCTATTCGTCCGCTAATAATCCTAAATGGCTTTTTAAAAAAACTGGTTTTAGTTCCAAGTTTTCACTAAGCTATAATCTTTTCAATAGTTTTAGCGACGACCTCTCCCTGAAGAAAGCGCGGATTTCCTACAGGGTAGCTCAAATAGATTTGTGGCTTGCTAAACAAAACGCCACAATTAAGGCTATTTGGCGTTACACCGATTTTTTAAGAAAGAAGAAACTCCTTGAAGTTTACAGAGCCAGCGAGAAGTCTTATTATGAGCAGTATTTAAAGATAGAAAAATATTATAACAATGGCTTAAAAAGTTATTCTGATCTCTTAAAATCCGAACTTAGCTATAAAAACGCCCAACTTTCAACGTTAAGTTACATAAAGGATTTCACAAATTCCAAAATGAATTTCAATTCACTTATTTTTACCGCTCCGATGGAGGATGTGGATTTGTCGGATTTGAAGGTAAGTAGCGGTGTCCTGAAAACGCCGGTTCTTGAGAAGGGAATTGAAGAGGGCCTGAGAAACAGGCCTGAAATAGAAAGAAAGCGGCTGGATGTGGAATGGAAAAAACTGGAGATTAAAGAAAAGAAAATAAATCTTCTGCCTGCTGTTACTCTGGATATGACCTATTTGCGGGAGTATGTCTTCAGTCTGGGGGAAAATGAGCCGGGAAAATCCAATTATTCACTTGATTTTGTTTTGTCCTTCCCTTTCGGCTCAACGACTCTCGGAAAGAGAAAGGATTATTCGTCTTCAGTTTTTGATTTTGAGAGCGCGAAAAAAGAGATGGAGGAGCTGGAGATTGAAATAAAAAAGGAAATAATATCCGCCTGGCTGGATCTTTCCACCGAGATAAAGAAGTATGAAGTCGCAAAGATAAAAGCGAAGATTTCCCGTGATAACCTGGACATCGTGAAGAAGAAGTATGCCGAGGGCAGGGCAGATATAATAGAACTTGCCGAGGCGCAAAACGACGATCTGAGCGCCAAGAGCGAATTGGCGGATGTTTATTACAATTTGTATGTCAAGCGCAGAGAATATTACAAAGCCGTGGGAAGGAAATTGTGGTAGGATTTTATCTGCGCGGGGAGGCTGTGTGAGAAAGGTTTTTTATTTGCTTGTTTTCGTTCTGGTCGCCGCGGGAGCTTTTTACGGCTTCAAATTCTATTCAAAATATTCGGTTATTGAAGCGGAAATTGAAAAGGTGCCGGTTGAAAAGGGGGATATAGAGGTGATGTTTGAAGATATAGGCGATATAGTTCCTGAGGTGATGAATGAAGTTTATTCCAGCGTGGACGGGAGGGTTTCGGAGCTTTATGTGCGTGAGGGCGACACCGTCAGGAAGGGAGATAAACTGGCGAAGATTCAGCCGGGACAGAGCGAGGCGGACAAGTATGTGCCGGTGGATGTGGTCTCTTCCGTCGATGGGGTTATTCTCAAGTGCGAGAGCCGCGGATATTACGAGGAAGGCGAAATAGCGAAACTTGGGCAAAGGGTATCCGGGGTAAACGGTTATGATCCGACGTGTCTTATGCGCGTGGCCAATCTTGATTCGCTGCTGGTAAAGATAAAGGTCAGAGAAGTGGATGTGGTTAAAATAAAAAAAGGTTTGCCGGTCAAGATTTATATTGATGCCGTGCCGAATCTCAGACTCACGGGAAAAATTTTGCTCATATCTCCTTCGGCAGTTATGGATAGGGGCGGAGTCAAAACTTTTGTTATTTATGCCAAAATAAACCAGAGGCGTCTGCATCTTCTTCCCGGAATGACCGCCAGAGTTATCGCTGTTTTGGAAAAAAGAAGCAACGTCCTTAAAATTCCTCTTTCGGCGCTTTTTGAGGAGAGAGGAAATTACTTTGTTTATCTGTATGACGCGAAATTAAATAAGGCCAAAAAAGTGAATGTAAAATGCGGGATAAGGAACGATAGAGAGGTGGAAATACTGGAAGGAGTCAGGGTCGGCGATATGTTGTATACGGAAAAGCCGATAAATGTTGAAGAAAATGATAAAGTGTGAAAATCTCACGAAGATATATCCCCTTAAAAATTCCAGGGGATATCCTGCGCTTAAAAATATAAATGTAGATGTGAAAAGGGGAGAGTTTGTGTCGATTTGCGGACCGTCGGGCTGCGGGAAGTCCACACTTTTGAACATTCTCGGTTTTCTGGATATTCCGACGAAAGGTCAATATTATTTCAAGGGAAAAAATGTTTCCGGTTTCACAGACGCAAGGCGCAGTCTGCTAAGGCGCAGAGAAGTGGGATTTGTTTTTCAGTCTTTTAACTTGCTGCCGAGACTTTCTGCTCTTGACAATGTTAAACTTCCCATGCTTTACAATAAAACGCCGAATAGAGAGGCGGGCGAAAAGGCAATAAATTTATTGAGACTTTTTAATCTTGAAAAAAAAGCGCGCAATTCGATTCTGGAATTGTCCGGAGGGGAAAGGCAGAGGACGGCAATGGCAAGGGCGCTTGCAAATTCCCCCGATTTGCTGCTTGCAGATGAACCTACAGGAAACCTGGATTCTGTAAGTTCCTCTGAGATAATGAAGGAGTTGAAAAAGCTCAATCAGAAAGGAATGACAATAATAATGGTTACGCACGATGTTAATCTTGCTTCCATGACAAGCAGGATACTTGAAATGAAAGACGGTTGGTTGAGAGAATGAGTATTTTAAATTTGATTAAAACTGCTTTTGTGGAAATCAGAAATAACAAGATGAGGTCTTTTCTTACGTTTTTTTCCATTTCCATAGGCGTGATTTCAATAATGTACACTCTTACCCTTATTTATTCAATGAATTACAGGACCAGAAAGGCCATAGAAATATCGGGGCCGGGACGGCTTAATGTGGAACTCAAAAACAGGTGGCGCGCCCAGCAGGAAGGGGAAGAAGTGGTTAATGATTTCTTGACTTTAGATGACGCAAAATCCGTGCGGAGAAATTTTCCTGAACTTTATATGGTTGCCCCGATTATTACCAAGTGGGTGAGACTCTCTGATGAAATGTTTGAGCAGTTTGTGTGGGTTATGGGAGTCGACCTTGAATGGGTTAAAAGGGGATGGATCTATAAGATGAAGGGGAGGTTCATAAATCAGTACGACATTGACAATTATGCGCGGGTTTGCGTATTGATAGAGAAAGGTGGATGGATAAAAAAACCGAGATGGCTTAAATTCTGGAAATGGAAGGACAGGTTTCAGGAATATGTTAAGCATAATGATATGCTGGGCAAGACGATTGCTCTCGGGAATTCGCTTTACAAAGTGGTGGGGGTGCTTAAAGAACCTCCCGCGGAAAAGAATCCGAAAACTTTTATAGGTTTTGGAGGTTGGGAGCCGAATATAATTGTTCCTATAACCACCGCTCAAAGATTTTTGAGCGGATGGAGCAATTCGGCGGGGATAGAAAAAATATATATTGATACGGGCTCTCCGCGGACAATAGAAAAATACAAGAGAATGGTAAAGCAGACAATAAAATCCCGTCATGGGACAAAGCTCCTTTTTGATGTTAAGGATTATCGCGAGGTTATTAAAAGTCAGCTGGCCGATAAGCAGAGGGATATGATTACCGTTTTAATCATAGGCATAATCGCCATTCTGGCGGGCGGAATCGGGATAATGAATGTCAGCCTTGCCACAATATATTCCCGCATAAAAGAGATAGGAGTAAGAAGAGCCGTGGGCGCAAGGCAGATAGACATAATGGCACAGTTTATGGTGGAGGCGATGATGCTGGGTTTTATGGGAGGCATAGCGGGGGTAATAATAGGTTTTCTGGGAATAAAATATCTTGCTTTGAAAGGAAATATGGATATGCTGATGCTGAGATGGTGGATGTCGGTTATTGCTGTTCTGGCGGCGACGCTGACCGGTTTTGCTGCTTCGCTTTATCCTGCCAAAGTAGCGGCGAGATTGGACCCAATAGAGGCATTGAGGTACGAATAATTCAGATTTTACCTGTTTGCGACGTAAGCGTCTGGAGGTACTGCTAAGATGTTGTTTGAACGCAAAAAAACGGATTTTGAAACCCAAAGAAAGTCAATGGTTGAAAAGCAGATTGAAGGCAGAGGAATTGGAAACCAGAAGGTTTTGGGTTCTTTGCTTAAAATTGAGAGACATCGTTTTGTTCCCCTTCATTTAAAAACTGTAGCGTATGAGGACAGGCCCCTGCCCATAGGATATGGACAAACGATTTCACAACCGTATATCGTTGCTTTTATGACCGAGCTTCTTGAATTGAAAGAGCAAGACAGTGTGCTGGAAATAGGAACCGGGAGCGGTTATCAGACGGCGGTGCTTGCAGAAATAGCGGAAAAAGTTTATAGTATTGAAGTAATTCCTGAATTATCTGAAAGAGCGAAGAATCTTATTGAGGGTCTCGGTTACAGGAATGTGTATATTAAAATCGGAGACGGATGGAGGGGATGGAAAGAATATGCCCCTTTCAGCGCGATAATTGTAACCTGTGCTCCCACAAAGATTCCTCCGCTGCTGATAGAACAGTTATCTGACGGCGGGAAAATGGTTGTGCCCATTGGGTCAGGATTTCAGAAATTAAAACTGGTTGAGAAAGTCAAGGGCGAAATTAAAATCAAAAATGCGGGAGATGTGAGTTTTGTGCCAATGATAAAAAAGGAGGATAAACGATGAAAAAATTATCTTTCCACTTCATCTGGATAGCGCTTGTGGCGGCGTTTTTAGGCGGCATTTCAAGACTTATGTGCGTGCCGTTCATCGTGGAATCAAGAGTTTGGGCGGGAGCCGCAGCCATTTTACTCCTTGCTTCAATAGCCATTAACACGCTTGAAAAAAACAAGTAAAACGGGTATTGTTTTAACCCGGCGAAAAAACTGCACTAAATGATTCCCGCAGAGCGGCGACCCAATCGCTCTGGGGAACTCGTTCATTTTCCTTCTTCAAATTTTATATATTGTCCATATACTTTATGGTTAAAACGGATAAAAGAGCGTTTTTAATTCTGGGCTTGTTTTTTTTGCTTCACCTGTATATGGGTATCTCGTTCATTCGGGTTTCCTCTCCGACTTATGATGAAACCGTGCATCTTTCCACCGGGTATGCCGACATTAAGACAGGCAAATACCGGCTGAATATAAAAGACCACCCGCCGCTTTCGGAAATGATTTCAGCGGCGCCGCTTATTTTTTACAAGCTGAACGCCTTTTTGAGTCATCCTTATTATTCTTTTGGAGCAGTCTATCATTATGGTGATTTGTTTTTATATGAGAACGTGGTCGATGCTGAAAAGATATTGAACACGTCAAGAATATTCAGTTTTGTTTTATGGAGCGTGCTCTTTCCGATTTTTATATATTTGTTTTCAAAAAAGATATTTTCAGAGTCGGCGGCTTTTTTTGCGCTTGTATCTTATTTTCTTTTTCCCATTTTCATCTCGAACAATGCTTTAATAACCACCGATTCTGCCTCAGCATTTTTCTATTTTTCGTCCTTTTATTTTGCTTATTGTTTTGCGGCGAATATGAAAAAAGGGGGGGATGCGCAATACTCAAAAATTATTCTCGCGGGGCTCTTCACGGCCTTTGCCATGTCTTCAAAATATAACATGATAGTAATAGCCCCGGTTGTCTGCCTGCTTCTGGCGGCGGAGTGCTTCTATCTCGGGAAATTCAAAAAGCGAGATTTCTTTCTTTGTTTGTTCGTTTACTTGCTTTCCGTGTTTCTCGCGCTGCTTGTAATATTCAAGTTTGACATTTCGCTTTACTTCGAGGGATTGCGCGCCACTTTTAAAAGAATGTCAGGGGGGCGCTCGTCATTTGTTTGCGGGCATTATTCAATAAACGGGGTGTGGTGGTATTTCCCTTTTGCGTTTATGGTGAAGACGCCCGTTTTCATAATTATTTCCTTCTTTGCCGGTCTATGCGCCGCCGCCGGAAAGTTTGAGAAAAAATACATATGGCTTTTCATTCCCTTTTTGGTTTATTTTCTCGGCGCGCTGACCGCCAAACTTCAGATAGGTAT
>Ga0180301_10004236_pt1 | contig 11089 bp, 10 predicted proteins | sample GuaBasSediGuay16_FD_121797 | JGI IMG/M metagenome (GOLD analysis project Ga0180301, IMG submission 121797) | Subseafloor sediment microbial communities from Guaymas Basin, Gulf of California, Mexico - Guay16, Core 4569-2, 12-15 cm | ecosystem: Environmental > Aquatic > Marine > Hydrothermal... | reverse complement strand
TATGCTCATAGGTCCCAGATGTGAAAAAGCAGTGACCTCGAATTCCATATCTAATTGCAAGAGTATCAAAACTCTCATATTTATTCCATAGTGAAATGTTTTCATCTAGAAGGTATAAAAGCGATGGAACTATGTCGATATGGCATGTAGTATATCGAGGCTTATGCAGGGAAGTAAACCATTTTGGAATATGAATTAAGAAAGGTACTTTAACAAACTCTTGGTAAAGCTTTGGTGGAACATGAAATAGGCCCCCGTGTTCCAGAAACTCCTCACCATGGTCAGAAGTTAGAATTATAATTGTATTGTCTATCGATATATCAAATTTTTCCATCTCTTTAATGAGCTCTGAAATTTGAAGATCAGCATACTTTAAGCATATTTGACGCAATTTTCTCAAATAGTACAGTACCTCATTATCAAGAATCCCAAATTTGCAATGGTAGCTTATGTATCTTGCTAATGATGATAATGCGGTATTAATTCTCTTAGTGCTGGCATTAGATACAGTGCTAACGTTTAGAGGTAACGCATATAGGTATTGGCCATTATCATGTAGATCCATCAAATGAATCCACATGAATATGTGCCTATCTTTACCTCTAAACTTTCTTATTAGATGAATAGACTTAATTAGCAACGAAATGATATATTTAGCTCGAATGAAGGGAACTTCAATTAGCATGTTATGTTCGACGAGATCAAGAATAAAAGACATTAGTGTTAGTAAATAGAACGAGGTTCTCATTCCTAACTGTTTTTCTCTTTTAATGAGAAATCGTACTAAACGTTCTACTTGATTTTTAATCTTGGTATGTTTAGTCGTATGTGTTGATGGTAACGGTCTCTGAGGTATAGGCTGACTCCACGTATCGAGTAAGCTTAAGTCTAAGAAAAGGTCAAAGCCCTTAGAGTATCCATAGTATTTCGAGATCCAAGGTAACCCTGTTGTGAACGCTTATGCCATTAAACTTATCCGGGTATACCTTATAGAGAGGAGCAAGTGCTGTATGAAGTGTAGGAAATGCGTAATGTGTAGGAACGCCATTTGTATAATGTTGGTCCAGTAATAAGTTGTTTTGGCTTAGAAGCTTAGTAGTTAATGATAGATAGTGAATTTCATCGAATCTGAGAGTATCTACAGTTATCATCAATACGTTGAGCATTGGTTTCACCGAGCTGTTTTTGCGTATATAATCTTCTTAACATGATCAAATGATGCGATCTTATCAATCTTATAACCATATTCTTGAAGAAATGCTATTACGCTGCGCTCCTTAACAACATCTAAATGAACTTCGATAACAAGTCTCAAAATGAGTTGTTTCTGAAGCGTATAAGAGGCTCCATGAAGCACGTTGAGTTCAAAGCCCTCAACATCTATTTTAACTAAGTCTATATGTTGATCTCTGTGAAGTAGCTTAGGAATTAACGAATCTAGACGATACATAGGCACGTATGTTACCAAGTATTTATTAACCTCGGGTTTTCTCATTATATGCTCTCTATGTGCTGATGACGCTCCAATGTTCCCGTGAGTGACGCAATAGAATTCTATAACTGTATCTTTGTCGCCTAATGCTACTGGATACAATTGTACATTATTGGCTTTGTTTAACTCAATGTTCTTTTTTAACCAATACCACGCGTAGGGGTTAGGTTCAAAGGCAATTACTTTACCATATTTTCCTACTAGACGTGCTGCACGTAATGTGTAGAGACCTATATATGCACCGATGTCTAGTGCTATCCATCCTAGCCTAGGTATGTACTCTTTGTGTAGTTCGTACTCTTTGCGTACATATTGATCAGGTATATTCACGTATAGCGTTGTAGGATCGTGTAAATAGAACTTTATGTTATCGGGAGTAGTGAGGTATTCGAGGATATATTCTCCATTTACGTAATCTGTGGAACGACACCATGAAATAGGCTATTGCAATTGTGAAGGTGTATTCTCCTCTTACTAATCGAGTTATCGAATTGTAGAGATCGTTTATATGCGAAACGAAGTAGCTAATAACTTTACTCAACGATATCACCTTCTATAGCTTTTTCAAAGCGTTCAACAATCTTATCCCAGCTCCATAACTTGGCGGTTTGGAGACCTCCCTCTATGAGATTCTCGCGTAGTTTATCATCTGTTAGTACTGCTATTACAGCCTTAACTAAGGCTTCAATATCGCCGGGTTTAACTAGAATGCAATTTTGTAAATGCTTGGCGTAGTCTCTATTTCCCCCACAATCTGTTGTTACAACTGGTGTGCCACAAGCCATGGCTTCTAGGGGTGGCAGACCAAATCCCTCAATATATGATGTGAACAGAAAAACGTCTGCTGACGAATAAAGTTGAGCTAAAGTATGGTCGTCAACATTGGTGTACACAGTATATGGTACTTCAATTCTATATTTGCTCAACAATTTACGTATGTCCTTATTGCCAACTATTATGTCGTGGATCGGGATTTTCTTGTTAATTTTATTTATAGTTGCTATAGCATCGTCATCTCCTTTATATCTTAGTCCACGTAGCATAATCATTACGATTCTCCTGTTTTTGCATTCTACAAGTTTTCTGGAATAAAGTCTAAATACCTGCGGATCTACTCCAGCTCCTACCACATACACACGTGCTTGATTATTTGTGCGCCTTATTAACTCCTTTATGAAGTTCGATATTGCTAGGTATGTGCAGGGTAGTTTCAGTGTTAATTCGTATAGCTTCTCACCATATGTGCCATCAACCTCTCTTACCAACTCATTAAAGTCTTGTACCAGATAGTATCTGTCGCCCTTTGCCGACGATAAGTACATGGCTAGCGCGGTTGGATAATAAGTTGCGATATGAGCATCCGCATCCTTAAGATTGTCAGCTAGTAACCTTATGAGATCTATATGTAAACCTTTAAACCTTTTTGCAAGGAACCGATCTAGTAGGAAGAAGTCTGACTCAATGTGTCTTTTAGTTATTAATCTCCGTAAAGGGAATAGATATTCATTAGAATCCTTATTTTATGCGGAGGATGTAAATATGTCACTTGTATTTCTTCTCTAAACCACTTATGTGACCCGCCTAAAGCAATTATCTGCGCATAATACCCCCTCATGTTTAGTCTTCTTACAAGCTCAAATACGACTCTATTTCCACCGCTTAAATTAGTACTCCAAGAAATGAAAAGGAATTTCTTAGTCATATACGCAAGACACCTAATTGAGGTTTCGCAATTGCACTATTTTTATTTTTACTCACCTTCACCTCTTATTCATAATCTGTACTAAATCGTTGAGTTAATTATAAGAGCTTAAGATAGTTATTTTAAGTAATTGAAGTTTGTTTCTGCTTGCTTCAACTGTGGGCATTTCTTGTCTTTCTCGCTTAGGATTACTTTCTCTCTTATCGGCCATGGGATGCCTACCTCTGGGTCGTTCCACGCTATGCATCTCTCATGTTGTGGTGAGTACTCCTTAGTTACTAGGTATAGAACGAGACTTTCCTCAAGCGCTTGGAATCCGTGTGCAAAACCTGGTGGTATCCAGAGTAGTTGAGGCTTATCTGCTGATAGCTCAACCATAACGTATTTACCGAACCATGGAGATCCTTTCCTAATGTCTACTGCTACATCAACTATCTTACCTTTTAACACGGTTACTAACTTACCCTGCTCCATAGGTCTAAGCTGGTAGTGGAGACCACGAACAACACCCCTCCTAGAGAAGCTCATATTGACCTGAACGAAGTCGAAGGGAATATTATTTGCGAGGTAGTCTGTACGCTTATAGAGTTCCATAAAGAACCCCCTCTGATCTGAGAATACTTCTGGCTCAACAAGAATAACATCGGGAATCTCTAACTGTTTAAAAGCTTTAAAAGGCATGAGATCACCTCACACCCCTTCGCTATAGTTAGCTAACTTCCTATAAGTTGCAATGAAGTCTCTTAGACACTCGTTTAGCGACGGTAGCTCAATACCTATGTTTCTCGCCTTTGACGTGTCTAGACTGGAGTCCCTAGGTCTTCTAGCTACTAGTTTGACCTCATTCATTGACACAGGCTTAACAAGGTTTTTACTGACTCCAAGGATCTCAGTAAGCCTTAGAGCAAACTCATATCTTGAAACCCTTTCTCCTGCGACGTGTAGTATTCCTGTCATTCTCTTCTCAACAATCTTAGTGATCGCTTGAGCTAGGAAACGTACATAGGTAGGTGACAGTCTTTGGTCGTAGAATGCCATTACCTGTTCGTTTCTCAAGAGCTTTTCTAGGGCGATTATGCCGAAGTTTTTCTTACCTGTAGGGCTATAACCATAGAGTCCGCTAACTCTAACAATGCAGCTTTTCCCTTCTAGGACGTTCTCAACAGCTATCTCCCCTAGAAACTTTGTTAAGCCGTAATAGTTCACGGGGTTTGGCACATCATCCTCTCTATACATGCCACGCTCCCCATCGAATACGTAGTCCGTCGAGATGTACACGAAGAAGTCAACGTCCTTACTCATCGATACAAGCATTTTCGTACCTAGATAATTCACCCTGTAAGCCTTAGCCCTATCCAGCTCGCACCCATCAACATCCGTGTAAGCCGCACTATGAACAATTATCCTAGGCTTAACCTTGTTCATAACCCTTGAAACGCTCTGATTATCCTCAAGAACCATTCTGTGCCACACAATATCCTCCAGACCTGAAGGTTGCTTGCTATGGTAAGTAGTGTGCACTTCAAATCCCTTATCGTGGAAAACCTTGGCTAACCACCAGCCAAGAAGGCCTGTACCACCAGTTATGAGAACCTTCATTCCTCAGACCCACCATGGTTCATCTGCGAGCACGTACTTCTCATCGACTATGGGTCTCCACCACCACTCATTTCTAAGATACCACTCAATAGTTCTCCTAAGACCCTCATCTAGAGATACCTTCGGCTCCCACCCAAGGCTACGGATTTTATCGCACCTCATAGCATACCTACGATCCTCACCTGGTCTGCCACGGACATAGACAACTTCTTTACTTGAATCCCTACCCATGATCTCGACGATCTTCGTAACTATCGTCTTCACAGATGCGAACTGGTTTGTGCATACGTTATAAATCTCGAAATCGCTTCCCCTCCTAATCACCGTGTCTAGTGCTCTACAGAAGTCCTCCACATAGAGCCAGTCCCTAACCTGTGAACCATCACCATAGATCGTAGCTGGTTTGCCGTGGAGAAGCCTAACGATTGTTCTCGGAATAAGCTTCTCAGGATGCTGGTAAGGGCCATAATTGTTACAGGGTCTTACAATCCTGTAGCGAAGACCATAGGTTCTCCCATAAGCCTTTATCAGCAGATCGCCTGCCGCCTTAGAAGCTGAGTACGGACTCGAAGGATTGAGCCTCCAACCCTCATCAGCAATATCCTCGATATCCCAGAGATCTCCATAGACTTCATCTGTGGAGATGTGTATGTACCTAGGGATGTTGAGCTTCCTAACAATTTCGAGAACCGTAAACACCCCGACAACATTTGTTCTTAGGAAAGGCGAGGGCTCGTTTATGGATCTATCAACATGGGTTTCAGCAGCGAAGTTCACCACAACATCGGGGTTGAACTCCTTGAGTACATGCTCTAGAAACTCCTCATTACAAATATCACCTCTAATAAATCTTAGCTTAGGATTTTCGAGAACGTCATGAACATTCTCAAGCCTTCCTGCATAGGTAAGTTTATCGTAGACAAGGACAACAGTATCGGTATAGTTCTTAAGCAAGTACCTAACGAAATTACTTCCCATGAACCCCGCTCCACCGAGAACTGCGATCCTCATAACTCAACCCTGCTATAATCTGATATCGCGAGCCTTATCTCACCATGCATCTCCCTGGAACACCTAACCAAGGAGTACCTACCAACAACGCTGTCCACAAGTCTAAGCCTGTTGATATCTATAACTGTGCCGTCCATGATCAAGGATCTCGTGATAGAGCCGGAGACTATCTTAGCACCCTGTTCGGCAGATACATAGTGCTCTACAACAGCATTCTTCTCAATAACAACGTTTCTACCTATGTAAGTAGGCCCATAAACCCTACCTTCAACAATAGCTCCTTTCTCAATAATTACCCTACCAAGAACCTCACCTTTAACGACACCCTCAACTCTAGGAGATACCTCGTCAAGCAGTAGGTAAAGCGCTTCAAGCAAGCTCTCAGGAGTACCTACATCCTTCCACCACCCACTAACAACATCGTAATCGACGCGATAACCGTTATCTATGAACCACTGGATAAGCTCGGTAATCTCGTACTCACCTCTCCACGAAGGCTTTAGAGTTCTGAAAGCCCTCTCAACTAGGTCTGGATCCCTAAACATGTATACACCAACAACAGCTAGATCAGATACAAATTCCTTAGGCTTCTCAATAAGTCTAACAATTTTTCCATCCTTAATGACAGCGACACCAAACCTACTAGGATCCTTAACACGGGATAGAAGTATGAACACATCTGATTCGTCTTCAACGAACCTCTTTACATATTCCTTAATACCGTGAGCAAGAATATTATCGCCTAGATAGACTACGAAGGGTCTGTCAAGAAACCCATGGTTGATGGCTAAGTGGATAGCGTGGGCAATACCCAACCTTTTTGGTTGCTCGATATAGGTGAAGCTAACACCATAGCTAGAACCATCGCCAAGGTATTCACGTATTAAGCGACCCAGATAACCAACAACAATGCCTATATCCCTAATATCTGCTTCCTCAAGATGTTGGATGGGATATTCAATCATAGCTCTTCCTAAGAGGGGTGTAAGATGCTTAGGCAAGGCGAGCGTTAAAGGTCTAAGCCTAGTACCCTCTCCTCCAGCAAGAACAAGACCCTTAATCAACTTGGGAGATCCCTCCAAAGTCTTCTCATTATGTGCAGCATTAAAATTTAAGTTCATTCACAGCGCATCTTCAGATAGTCCCATTTAGGTAGGATTGCTTTTTGTCAGATTTGTTTAAATGTTAAATAATAAAGTAACGTTAACAATTTTTCGCAATAATACACCATACATTAATAGCGAACGGAATTAAGCTATTTCGTATTATTAGGTATTTGTATTTCAGAAGCATACATGTACATTGTACATATTTGCTAGGCTCGATCTCAAAGTACCTCAGTTAACGTATCATCTTGAGGATATTGTTATAAATCTATTCTATTTACGAGGGATAGTACATCATTAGGTTTAAATAATGGAAACCATCAACTTTTCAATTACATATTCGGATATGATGCCTATATTACCAGCTATATCGCAAGTTTTAGTCTCTGTTGCTTCTAGCGTGATGTGATAACGCTTTGAAGAGACTCAATGATAAGCGATGAAGTCAATGGAATAAAAGTATTTAGTGTTTATCGATGAATCTCGAGGATGAATGTATTTTGACACTTTAGCTATTATAGTAATTTTAATAATCTGAGAGTTATAAAGTGTGTGGGAGCTTTTTGATGAAACCTGAGGATGTTATTATGAGGAGATAAAAATGAGAGCAAGTATTATAGGTTTAGGAAGAATAGGGTTACCTTTAGCATTAGCTCTCTCTGCTAATGGAGTTATAGCCTACGGATTTGACTTAGATGATGAGTGGATTAAGGTGTTGAAAAAAAGAACAATAAATCTTCGTGAAAAAATGTTTGTTGAAACCCTTAGCAAAGTACTTGATACGACGTTCTACCCTCTTCCATATACAAAGAGCACTTTGAATTATTTGGATAACGTTGAATACATCATTATAACGATTGGTGTAGAGCCTGGGGGTAAAAGAGATAAAGAAGTAGATTTAACCCCGCTTCTCGTAATAATAAATGATATTCATAGTTATATCAATGATAAGACAATAATTATGAGAACCACAGTACCTATAGGTACAACTAGAAAAATAAAACAATACATTGAAGAGAAGTATGGCCTAAAGGAAGGGAAGGACTATTTCCTAGTTTATGTTCCTGAAAGGTTGACTGAAGGTATAGCTATAGAGGAGGAAATGCATTTGCCTAAAATAATTGGAGCCTTTAATGATGAGGGCTTCGAAAATGCTAAGAGATTGTTCAGCGTTTTGCCCGGACCTATTTACCGTGCTTCTTCACCAGAAGTAGCGGAGTTCGTGAAGCTACTAGACAATGCTTTCAGAAATCTCTTGTTTGCATTCGTTAATGAACTAGCATTACTCGCTGAGAAAATAGGTGTTGATTTTATGGAGATATTGAGGTTAGCCCGTAGCAATTATCCTCGTAATAAGGCTTTAGCGACCCCAGGTCCTGTCAGCGGCTATTGCTTAAGCAAAGATCCAATAATATTTAATACTATTTTTAGATCAGTGATGAGAGCAGATTCCCTAACCTTCCTTGGACGATTGATTAATGAAAGAATTATTGAATGGGCCGCGGATAAGGTGAGCAATGGTTCTAAAGTAGTGATATTGGGGTTATCCTATAAAAAAGACGTTGATGATTATAGAATGAGTCATGCGATAGAACTAGTGAAGAAATTACTCAAAAAAGAGGTGCTAGTGTATGTCCATGATCCTTATTTGTTCAAGCATAGATATACAAGGCTACCTCAGGAGTTTAGAACAAGAGGGGTAATGATACTGAAAGATATCAAGGAGCTGCAGAGAATCAAGCCGGAGGTCGTGATACTCGCTACACCTCATAGCGAGTACATAGAAACGTGTATGCTCCTTGATGGTGAATGGCTGTTACTGGACTTATACAATGCATTATATAACTTTAAGCAGGAGTTTAAGAAAGCGAAGTATAGGGGGCTTGGTGTATGTCCGCGATACTCGTAACGGGAAGTGCGGGGTTTTTAGGTAGTCACCTAGTTGAGTATCTAGCCGATCTAGATTATCATGTTGTTGGGATAGATAATCTGTTTAGAGGCAAGTACATACCAAGAAAATGCAAATTTTACAAAATAGACTTAGTGACTGAATTTGATAAACTTCTGGGCCTAGTGAAAAGTGTTAAGCCAGAAATAGTGATACATTATGCAGCCATAAACGGGACGAGATATTTCTATGAGATACCTCATAAAGTTCTAGACCTGAACGTTAGGATGACTCAGAACATCCTTAGTGCTATAGCTTCCGTAGGCTCGGTCGATAAAATAGTTTATGCTTCATCATCTGAAGTGTATGGAGAACCACTTCAGATACCAACGCCTGAAAGCCACCCAATTCTTCTTGATGTTCAGGCGGATAGAGATAGCTATGCCGTCTCAAAAGCGGTGGGCGAGTTTTACGTTCGGTTATTCTCGAAAGAATATGGAGTGAAATATCTCATATTGCGGATTTTTAATACATATGGTCCTAGAATGGATACATCAGAGTATGGTCAAGTAATACCGGAATTTATACGTAAAGTGTTTTTCGATTCAGAATTTACATTATATGGTGACGGGAAGCAGACGAGGGCTTTTATGTACATCGAAGACCATGTAAGACTAGTTACAAAATTAATTCAGAAAGTACCCAACGTCATAGTTAACGTTGGAAACGATAAAGAAATAGCTATCTTAGAGCTAGCAAGACTTATACATGAAATTGTGGGTAGACCCTTTAGACCAAAATTCTTACCTCCACGGCCCAACGATAGAAAAAGACGTTGCCCTGATATTACACTACTTAAAGCTTTGACTAATGATTATCCAAGAATAGATCTTGTAGAGGGGTTAGTTCGAACAATAAACTGGTATGCTAATTTATGGGGAATAAAAATAGATATCAATGAAGAAAGAATTCAAGAACTGAGAATGCGAATACAAGGAAAGGGATCATGAAGCCAAAATTGAAGATAGCTCATGTGAGTCTACGGTACAGTCCTGCTCCATTGACAGGTTCCGAACTGTATGTAGAGGCATTATCAAAGATCTTAGCTGCTAAGGGTCATGATGTTACAGTATTGACTACAACAGCCTTGAGCTTTGAAGCCTTCGATAAAGTCAAGGGTCTAGTGAGGCTAACAAGAGAGAACTATATGCATTTCTTCGAGAAAACGAACGGTATTAACGTATTTAGATTTCCTATACATTATGAATTACAGTGGTTCTTTAAGGTTTTGAAAGGTATCAACCGAAGACTTTTTAAGTTGAAACACCTTGACGAGTTGCTGAGTCTAATGCTTAGACAATCCTTAACCCCAGAAATTTACATCAATATATCTAGTACCGATTATGATATTGTTCACGCAACACCTTTTCCCTACACCCATGTATATTTTGCTTATCGTGCTGCTTCACATAAGGGTATCCCATTCGTTGTTACACCCTTTATCCATTATAAATTGAAGGAACACTGGTTCAATTGGTATATGCTTCAAGTCATTAAAGGTGCTAGTGCGACTATAGCAATGACGAAGTTTGAAAAGAAAATACTTAGTGTATTAGGTACAAAAAGATGTTACATAGCATCAATGGGTATATGGACTGATACATGGTTAGGCGTTAAAGGGGATGAGGTAAGAGAAAAACTTGGGCTTGAGGACAGCTTTGTCATACTCGTTCCTAGACGAATGTACATTAAGGGTGCTTTTCATACGCTCTTAGCTTCAACAATACTGAGCCGACAAGGAATTAGGACAGCCGTGATCACAGTTGGTGAATTCACCGACCCATTATACCAGAAGGTAAAGAAGTACGCTGAGGAAAGAAGTGTAAGGGTTATTGATTTTGGTTATGTATCCGAGCATTTAAAGCGTAAGCTGTTTGCAGCTTGTGATGTACTTGCAGCTCCATCCTTAGCTGACGCGTTTGGAAAAGTTTACTTGGAAGCCTGGGCATGCGGAAAGCCCGTGATTGCTGCTAGAACCCCCGTTATGAGTGAAATTGTTCGGGATGGAATCGATGGATTTTTGGTGGAATTCGGTAATGTGATAGAGCTTGCAAAGAAATTAGAAATATTAGCAAAAGACTCCGAGCTAAGGGAAAAAATGGGTAAAGAGGGTAGAGAAAAAGTATTCAAATACTATGACTGGAGAATTGTGGGCCAGAAAATTGAGAGAATATACTATGAACTAACCTTTGGATAATAGAGATTCTAAGAGCTTATTGATTATTTATTAG
>Ga0180301_10004234_pt1 | contig 11094 bp, 11 predicted proteins | sample GuaBasSediGuay16_FD_121797 | JGI IMG/M metagenome (GOLD analysis project Ga0180301, IMG submission 121797) | Subseafloor sediment microbial communities from Guaymas Basin, Gulf of California, Mexico - Guay16, Core 4569-2, 12-15 cm | ecosystem: Environmental > Aquatic > Marine > Hydrothermal... | reverse complement strand
TTCTCTCAGCAGATTTCTGCTCCTCGGCTGTCAATTTCCTTCTTAATTCTTCTAATTGCTTTATTAATGCCTCTCTTTCGTTTAAGAGTCTAGCGATCTCTCTTCTGTAGGATTCAAGGTTCTTCTCAAGTTTTTTGAGCTGATTCTGGTAGCTAGGTATTTTTATATTCTTTATCTCCCTAACTTCATTATACTCCTTTTGTAACTCCTCAAGTTCTTTCCATAAATTCCTCATTTCATAATTGGCCTTGTTTATTCTCTCTTCATAATCTCTTATTATAGCCTCCTTACTCTTTTTCACTTCTTCTACTACTCTTTGCTCTCTTTTACTCCAGAATTCTTCAGGCTTCTCTATAGGTCTTCCACAAATAGGGCATATTGGGGACTTTGAGATTTTAGCCATCTTAATAACGGGTATTCTAGCATCTTGACCACTAATGTAGGTATTAAGCTCACTCTCTAAATTATTGATATATTTTTCAATTTCTCCTATACGTTTCCTTATCTCTTTAATCTCCTTCTCTGGATCTCTATGATGGCTATAAAAATCATCTATTAGTTTTTTCAGTCTCTCTATTTCCATCTGAATTTCTTTCAAACGCCCTTTTGTTGCAGGAATAAGCTTCTCTCTGATATCTTTAATTCTCGCCTTAATTTCCCCTATTCTCCTATTTAGTACTCCTATGCGTTCCTGAATACTATATATTCTCTCAACTGAGACAGCCTCTAGTTCCTTTAACTTTCTCTTTAAACTTTCACGTATTTCTTCAAGCTTCTTCTTTTTCTCACTACTTTCTTTTAGCTCTTTCACCTCCTCTTCTAAACGCCCTTTCTCTTTCTCTAGACTTTCTATCTGATCCTTTAGCTCCTTTCTCTTTTCCTCATACTCATCAAGTCTGAAGACTCTAACAAGGTAATCTGTTATCTCTGGATTCGCATTAATCATTATTCTTTTAACTACTTCACCTAGATATGGGTCAAGAACAACATACCTTATCTTATCATCAGATGTTACTGGTTTGGATTCTATCTCAACGACTACACCATTCTCTCGTTTAAAACGTCTAACGAAGACCTTATTGTTGACTTTTACCTTAATGTAGCCTTCATCAGCATCTATATTTAAAAGTTGTTCTATGGGCACACTCTTAGGTGCATACATCGCTAACAAGGCTTTTATCAGAGAAGTTTTGCCTATAGCGTTTGGTGCTATGATCTCATTTAGACCTTCTTTGAACTCGAATCTATGCCTACCTATGAGACCACCTATGTTTTCAAGTTCAACAACTATCAAGAACACCACCTCCTTATCATATATTCGGTTATCGTGAGTTTTTTAAGTAATTTAATCGTACTCTTACTAAGTCTCATAGACAACCATTTTTCAGCTAATCTCCTTACTTCCTTAGGTATCCAGTCTTCATTAATATGCCTAGCATACATAAGACTGGCTTTTAAACCCTTTTTTTTAGCCTTTAAATAAGCAGAATACAGGAATGCTACTGAAAAGCCATCATCAAGACTTATTAAGTATATTATACCTCGCTTCTGGATAATGTCGACATGAATAGGATAGTTTTTCATTACTCTTCTAAGTTTATTCGATACATTACGGTAATATGTTTGATCCTTCTCCACTTTTAATATCAACATTTTCTCCCTATATAATAAAGAAGTAGCTATCATCTACATAACCTTTTAGGCAAGAACCTAAAAGACTAAGATCAGATGATTTCAAGTCTTTCAAGTTTTTCTATGTAGTGTTTTAATACTATTCGCTCTACTTCTCTTGCTGATTTTGGCGGTTTATTCATCGATAATAGTTCTTCTCTTACTTTTTCGAATCTTACTCCTAGCTCCATGCATCTCCTCTCCGCTATTGCTAAAGCAGTCTCCAGATCTAAGGGTTTAAACTCTATGAGGTAAAGCCTATCTATTAATGCCTTGTCTACTAGCTCAAGCCAGTTGGTAGTTGCTATAATGCCTATCTTGGAGGTATCCAGTTCGTCTAGCATGTGGAAGAAGACATTATCTTGTGCTATATGCCAAGACTCTATTCTCTCCCTACCCCTAGACATGAATATAGACTCAACATCGTCAAATAGTATTATCGTGTAACCTATCCTCCTTCTAGCCTCTTCAAAAATCTCAACGATTCTTAATTCAGACTCCCCATAGAGGGGTCTAGCTATATCAGAGGCATCAATTAGTATAAGGTAAAGATCCCTAAACTTCTTACTAAGCTCTCTAGCAACCGCGTAAGCTAGGCTAGTTTTACCTGTACCAGCCTCACCATAGAATAGAAAACCCTTGATCCCTCTCCTAATACCTTCCCTAAACTGGTAATAAAATGCTTTAAAGACTAAGTCGAATGTTCTCTTATATTCCTCACCAACAAACCTACTTATATCATAGTCCACAGGTATACTTTTAGCCTCAATAATCCTCAAAGGCTTAGTGAAAAACTTAGTCCTTCTGCCCATACTCTAACACTCCATTTATATACTATAAATAGACATCTTAAGAACTTCTATATCTTCTTTCATATCTCTCTCTAAGTCTTTTAATATATCTTTGAATACCTTCCTCATGCACTAGCACCCACAACTTATTTAGCTTATATCCATTAGGTATAGCCTGCTCTATTATATAGTTATCACTCATAAACTCAAAAGCCTCTGTTCTAATACTCCTCCACAATTCTACCGGTACTCCTCTTTCTATCACAAAGTAGCTATCTACGGCATTTACTCTACTTAGTTCAAGTATATCCCTAATTCTAGTACCACCTATTTCAAGTCCTGATAATGTGTATATCATCGGTAGCTTAAGGAACCAAGGTATTAAAGGTTTACTCTTTGCAAACTTCCTACTCTTCACAGCAGTAGCAATCACGTAAATACTTGTGATACCACTAGTTACTGCCATCATTTCTGCGAAACGCCTAGTATCAATAGGCGTCACAAGATATTGGGCTACTGGACCTACTAGTTGAAAGAAGTTCATATCAATTTTATATACATACCTTGGTCTATCACTAGGTCTGAGTATTTTAAAGCGTAAAAAAGGAGCCAGATAATCATAAATTTTTTCTAATGGAATTCGGAAAACTAGGCTCCATTCCTTAATAACCTTTTTGGGGATATAGAGTGTTGTTAAATCCTTTTTATAGTATGCCTCACCACAACGATCAATTATTGATCTCAATATCCTCTGAGGTTTCGTTTTAAAGAAGCGATATTTATATACTACATTCTTAAATCTCGAAGCTAGAGCATAAGCATCATTAGGGCTTGTTAAAATATGTTGCTTCTTAATACCAGCAATGTTGGCCTCGAGTTCATTAAGAATAGCGAGTATTGTATGTTCTGTTAAAGACTTATAATGCTTTACCGCCCATCTATTCATTATCCTCCACGCCAAGGTCTCGCCCTTGAAATCCTTCTTTGTCTCATTAGCGTATAGTAGCGGTAGTATGCTGGCGCAATCACTAAGTCTATCATAGTTCCCGAGACCTCAATGGGATAGGATTTAACAATTATCTTATTTTCGTAGAGGACACCAATAGCCTTAAAGTACTCTATGTCAAATTTATCTTTAAGAGGTCTAAGGCTAGACATTGACGATCTCGCTTGACTCCACTCACTGGGTGATATTGTGGATTTTCTTTCAACAGTACCGCTTCTCTTCACATAAGCTGTAGGACTTACTAGACCTGTCATTATAGTGAAGCTACTTGGTAGGCGACCACCTTTACACATGACATAAATAGAGCTTACACCAGATATCATTCTATATGGATATGAGATAGCTTCCGTATTAACATCCTGTAAGTGTATATTCTCTGTCACGTATGGGGCTATGTACCTAACTAACTCATTAACCACGCTGAGCTTAAGCCTAATTTTATTAGGGGATATTATTTCAGCCAGATCGAGATCATGCATGGACTCAAATGCAGTTTTGACTTTATCTCTTTCATCAGGATCAAAGTTGGGTACTTCATCTACGGATATCTCATAAAACCTGATATCTTTCTCTATAAAGCCATAGCTTGCTTTAGCTAATGAGTATAGTAGTACCTTTTCTAGGCTTCTAGAAGCAAATGGCAAGAAGTAAAGTAGTTTAGCAAAATAAGGAGCTACATCAACATGCCCCTGCTTAAAAGCATCAAATGCTGATTCAACTACAAGACCAGCAAATCTTCTGAGAGAAGCCCACTTCCTTGTTATACGCTCAAAGTTAAGAGCTACAGACACCTTATCACCAAAATACAGTATTCTTTTAATTCTATATATAAAATTTTTATGTCTAGTATAACATAAAATTCATAACATTTTTATCTTTAATTTGATTACATATGGAAAGTGAAATAAAAGTTTTAGCATAATCTTATTATTTTAGTTAATTAGTTATAGAAAGTATTAAATGAACGTATAATTTTATTTAGATACACTCTAGATTGGAGACTGAACCTAATTAATAAAACAAAAACTCATTCAGCTAACTAGGTTTCCCTAAAATCTTAGAAGTACACTTAGCTAATTAAAAGCATCTAGATTTTCACACTTAATCGCTACATTAATATAAGGTTCCCTATATTACATTCAGCAAGTAAAACTCAGTAATGACCTTAAGCAAGTAATCAAAAATGTCTCACACATTATAGCTATAACTGTTAAAGAACATCCAATGGTAGTTAGATACCCGATTTTTGTAACTTTTAAATTAGGTGCTATCGTGAAAGAAGAGAGATCCTATTGGCTAATAATCTTACCTTTTGAAGCATGGGTAAAATCAAAGGAAGTAGGACAAATAAAACTTCTGAAGAAGTATGTTAGTGGTATTAAGAGAGACAATATATTGATCGTATCTCTCCTGCTACTGAACCTCTTGAAGAATATCGTAACAAGTTTCTCGCTGTATGCAATGTAATCGATATACTACAGGATAATGAATCTTATAATTTAAGGATTAATATTCTAAAAGAGGGAATAATACCTATCGAGGAAGTACTCGATGATTTATCATTCATTCAAGATAAAATTTCATGGAATAAGTATTTTATGCAACCTTTAGGCAACTTTAATAAGCCTATTCCAAAGAAGGACTTATCAAAATATATGATAACATATATTATTACATAGAAGCCTGGCTGATAGGCGCTCCATGGTATAGAATGATAGACTACAAAATCAAGCAAGAAAAATTTAGTGCTATGTATGAAACTTCTTCAAGAGAAAGAATAAAGCTTGAATGCGAATATGATAATATTAATGTAAGGCTTATACTAAGGATATACAACTTGAAAGAGTCTCTCTAAAAGAGAAGTCTTTAACCTCTTCAATTTAGTGAGGAACACTATGGAGGCCGTTTTAGGATTTCCTTTATATATCTTGAATCAGAGTGGTTCGCAATCAGTGACATAATTGAGGATATATTAGCAATTCATATACCAAAGGAGATTACCTTAGGTTCTATGGTCTTTAAAGAGGATCATCTGCTTATACGAATAGGGTCTCCTAAAGGAGATTCTTCATTTTCCATAAAATCCCCATTGATTAAAGTACGAAATTACTTTATTATCCTAGAATATTTATTAGGAGTCATTTTCAGTAAGTTGAACTCCATGAGAGAATCTAATTTCCATGAAATAAAAACCTTATATGTAGCTTTAGCGAGATATAGTCAATCTCTGAAACATGGAGGACCTGAAATATACTTCAAGGTATAGCTGAAGCTGTAATGTGCTTAGAGATTTTATTCAATAAGGGAGGTAGTGAGGCTAGTGTAAAGGTAGGACAGAGAGTTGCAAAATTCCTAAAGTTACTGCATATAATACATAGTAGGACATTAAAGGAACTAGATAATGAAGGTGAGGAGATAATATCCAAGTATGAATTTCTTAAGAATATAAGGTCATTAGTAGATGTAAATAAAGTTTATAATTTTATATCAGGTAATAGTGAATTAATTCCAAAGTGGTTCTCAGGACGTAAATGCTTATACACTATTAGATGTCTTTATGTACATTGCGGAAAAGATGATATCCTAGATAAGCTTAATGATAATGAAGGTGTAAAAAAGATAATAGATGCTTATATTGAAGCTATCAATATATGTAGACTGTGCCTTACAAACTTCATAATCTTGAGAATTATTCCGAAAAAGATAGACAAGACTTGGTTAACATTCTTGATCATGCATTAATAGATGAGAGCTCAGGTTTAAATAAATTCATCAAGCATTATGAACAATATACTAGAGAATTTATCAAGTATTTAAAAGGCAGGCATCATATGATTCTCTGAACTTTAACTTTAGCTTGCTACGATATTTATCAAGAATCTCCTTAACTAGATATGTTAGTCCTCATTACCAATTCATTATCAATGTCCCTCATAGCGTGAATGTGAAGGGCGCCTTATGATGACACTAATGTGGTTCTTTACTTGCTTCTGATGAGGTTTGAGCATTACGCTATCGTAATGTAACGATGTTTATACTATTCGTTAATGGCTGAATATGAGAGAAAAGATAGCTCTCTTAACATTATGCTAGATCCTTTCTTTCTTAGTCGATAATATAGTTATGAAGAAATGTTTAGGTTAAGCATGTTCTTGATAATATTGAATGCCTTAATGACTTCTCCCTCAGTGTTTAATTCACCTAATTCAGAGATAATGGTATAGGCGATTTCCTTACTTTGTCTCATAAAGACATCTTGCCAAAACAACCTCCAGGTAACATCTAGGTATATGGGGTAAAGTTTATCATAAGGTATTTTAGAGGAGGCTTCCTGTCTGGATAACCATAAGTATAATCTTCTTGCGCTATCTCGTGAGTTATTAATTATAATATCATGAGGTGCGTTAATCTTTTTTACATACCTGTTGAAGAAATCTGTGTTCCATACATCACCAGGCAATTCTAATTGTTTGAGATGTCTTTCACCATCCAATATATTCATATTTATTTCTTTAACATATTTTCTTATACTATTGCATTTATTAGCAAGTAGTTGATTGAGATAAGGATTGAGTATATAGTCCCTAAGGGCACTCCATAATCTCTTTGTTCCAGGGATGTGTATCTTATTAAACTTAGCTTTGTCTATTATTTTCTCTATATTTTGTATAATGAAGCCTTTTTTCTCCGCGTAATTTTGTATTTTATTAGGTTTTACTTTTTCTTCAGGTAGTCCCTTGTCGTATGTTAATGCATTGAGAGATGCAGCTATAATCCTAATCCAGTTGGTTTCATGTACAGAACAGTTCTCTAAGATAGAGTTTATGTACGATATTAACGATCCTTCATGGTTATTACATAATATTCTTATCGTTCGAGTGAGGAGATCCCTTGCGTTATTAAAGTAACGATGTTTAAATGTTAGAGTAGTATAGGGATCCCTTAATATTGTATCTCTAATAAACATATGCTTTACTTTGTTTGGATCTTGAATTTCATGCATTTCAAATGCTATTGAATAGAATAGAGGAAAGTGTGCCCATACATACTCTGCCTTCTCTTGGTAGTCGAAAATGTATGTTAACCAATGTGCTGTTATTAGGATGCCTACTTTCTGATCAAAGTCATTAATGAGCTGGATTGCCCTATTATAACTAATCGGCAAGTAAATTCCCTTACCTGTGATTTCATTCAGGACATTAGACAAAGAAGTTTTTCTCTTAGTTATAGATAGTGCTGTTAGTGATTGCGCTTTATACAAATTTAGTTTAAGGTAAAGTTCGAGTATTAGGGTTAAGATCCAGTCTGTTATAGGATTTCTCTTTGCTAAAACATGACGAGCTAACGTTATTATCCGCATCAGAAACCAGGCACTTATTAAGGTCTCCATATCTTAATCTTACAATCCATATAAGTTATAAGATTTATTTGACTTGACCTCTATATAACATGTTTAACAATGTCCTCAGGATTCTTCTTATGCCCTTTCTCAATAACCTTTTTCAAACTCTTATGTGAGTGAAATCATCATCACTTATATCATCTATTAACGTAGTGTATAATAATCATCGTTATCACGGTCTCTGTTTAAGATCTTCTTTATTGTCTCGAAGCCATGCATCAAGACTTACTGCTACATCATCCGCTTTCATTAGTATTTCTTTATCATTGGTCAATAGTTTTGCCTTATACTTTCTTGCATAATGTATGTATGCAGAATCATAAGCAGTTAAATCTAACTCTTCTGCTAATTTACTAATTGCCTCTAAATCTTTAGCCTCAATACGTATTATCGATAAATATTCAGCTAGCCTAGAAACAGCCTTAACTAGTCGCTGAGGTTCTCGTATAACACCTCTACGAGCTTCTATTATAGCGGCATTAGCTACTTCATAAAGAGTTAAATCAAGTACTGTTGCTCCTTCTCTAAGCAGTCTGTCAGCAACAGTGGTTACTCTGTCCCGTGAAAGTTTTGCAAGTGGATATAGGACTGACGCATCAAGAATAATCATGTTATACGTCTCCCCTCTCGGGAGGCTCTTATAGCTTTAATCCACTCCTTAACCGATAGCTCTCCACCAGCATCTGCTAATTCTCTTAATGCCTCAGCTACTCTCCTTCTTTTCTCTTTAGCAATCGCGTGTCGTAGAGATTCTTCAACAACATGACGTATATTAATACCTAAACGCTCAGCTTCCTCCTTAAGTCTCTTAGGCACGCGAACAGATATCACACTGCTCATCTTCTATATCCGTATACAATAAACACGTAGACATATATTTAAAGTCTACGTACTACCAATATACATATGTAGGGTTGTCTAGGCCGCCTGAGTGAAGCTCATAGAAGGACGGTTATTAGTTGTAAGGCATATCAAAGGTCGTCACGAATTTTTCATTAATCAGTATTCTCTCAAGTAAGATAGTCAACCTACCACTGTAATTAAATCAAATCTGACTAGGTTCTAATCGTGTTATATCCCTCAATGAGTCGAAGTGCTTATCGTAAGAGACTATCTTACTTATACCTAATTTTCTCATGACAGCATAAGCAAGTGCATCATCAAAATCTAGGCCATATTCCTCCATATACTTAGTAGCTAAGATTCTATCCAGTAATGATAAATAGTAAATCCTCAATCCCTTATATCCGTAAAGTGAGGAGATGAATATTCTTAGCGTTTTTGGCTTCTTACCATAATTCTCCATGACAATTATTATGCTATCTATGTGAAAGCAAGTAATCACTGCTTTTACTACGCCCTTTCTGACTTTATTTAAGAAAAATTCACAATCATCTGCACGTTCTTGGTCTAATGCAAGTTCTAGGAATATATTAGAGTCCACAAAGTAGACCTTATCCTCATTCAATTTTCTTAACTCTAAGCGTTCGGGCCTCATGTTGAAGCTCAACCCCACTCTTCTTTACATGTTTCAACATTCCTCTTATAGCTCTAACAGGATCATCTGGCATCTCTATCTCACTAAGCATGACTTCATGCTCCAAAAGCCATTTCCTCATAGCATCTTCAACAGCTTTACTAATAGAGCCCCGACCATAACCATATACCTCCATTGCTATCTTGCGGAATCTCTTCTCTAACTTTTCATCAATATAGACTTTTAAGCCCTTCATAAAAGTCCCTATATCCCTATAGAGCTAAAAGGATATAAATCTTTAGAGCTAAAGATACATGCTTAGATAGTGCTGACTTGTAAAGGAATGAATTTCATACATAGAGATAAAGGAGAAAAAGTAACGAAGGTTAAAGCAACTAAAAATATAAGACAGAATTAGGAATAAGATCCCCCACTCATACGGTGCTACTGATTATGATTCAAGTGAGGCGATCAAGCACTAAATAGAACTAAGAAGGTAATAGTTAATGCTAGCATAGTGTTAAGCAGTTTGTACCTGAGAAATATTATGAAAAAGGAGTAACTCTTAGGAGATGGTAGCTAATGCTCTCAGATTCCACAGAGCGTATAAAAATTGTCTTTCAAGGATATAGCAGGTGCTGTAAAAGATGTAATTAACCTGTAATTAGGACTTGTATAATTAAAATTCTGCCTTTCCTTATGGGTTGAAAGCCCACGAGGTCGAGAAGTTTACTACCCTCGTGTTTAACTACCTGAAAATCAGTCTTACGCTCCATCAATTATCTCTTCCTCTAAGCGTGATATTTAAGAATAGCTTGAGCAGACTATCTTTTCCCTACTCTCCTGAGGGGTGGGGTTATCTGTGTTAGAGTGATGTATGTTATGCTGAAGAGGGGTAGTCCTTCAGGATAGAAGGACTACCGTTACTAATATTCCTTAAAGCTTAACTTAGAGCTTGAGCCTTGTATTATTAGAGTATTTTATCTGTATTTTCCATTTACTCTTGCTGTTCTGCATCAGTTCTCTTTACCTTCTCAACCAGCAAGCCTATGAATTTCTTCACATCCTTGTTGAAAGGCTAGCTCTACGGGCCTCACGTGGTACTGTTAAAGCAATTATCCTCTTTACATTATGAACCAGCTTAGGGTTACGATTCTAGTGAGGCACGCTAATCTCATCCTTTGCTCTCTCCATGAGCTTCTTTGTAACCTCCATCGCATATCTCTGTTTGAAGCTACATCAACTAATGTACGATGAACTAGGTACTCTCTATGTCCAAAACGTAGCTTTGCCTACTCTTCTTTCAAAGTATACATCTCTTCCTAAAGCCTTTTGGCCTCCTTATAGAGTTCTAGACTAGTCTTTAGCTTCCTTCTCCACTTTTCCAAGGGAGCCTCTATCTTATCGGCTAGAGATACGTAGACAGGATCATCACGAGAATATAGTCTGAATCTGATTACCCTACATAATAAGAACCGAAGCTTTCTCTTCTTGACTTATATCTTTACTTCGTATAAATTCTTCAAAGGCCAACACCTTTGAGGACCATATATAAGGCAAAGAAGGCCCTTAAGTCGTATGCTAGCCTTGTAGATCTTCTGCCTTAAATCATAATCTTTGAATGGGTAGAGTTTTCTTTTCTAATGTTTAATGTATGCACTATCATAGCTTGGTTCCTTAATGCTACTTCAAAGCGGTTAACGAATTTTTTCTTATATTAAATTCTGTATATCGAGTACTGTATAAG
>Ga0180301_10004233_pt1 | contig 11094 bp, 12 predicted proteins | sample GuaBasSediGuay16_FD_121797 | JGI IMG/M metagenome (GOLD analysis project Ga0180301, IMG submission 121797) | Subseafloor sediment microbial communities from Guaymas Basin, Gulf of California, Mexico - Guay16, Core 4569-2, 12-15 cm | ecosystem: Environmental > Aquatic > Marine > Hydrothermal... | reverse complement strand
ATTTAAAAGTATGCATAACATAAAAAAAACCGCGATTGTCTTTTTATCCTTTTTTATTATAACAGGTATAAACACCTTTGCTAAGGATAAAGGTGGGCTTAGAGTAGTACTTTTTTACTCTCCTCATTGCGGCGCCTGTATAAGATTAAAGAGAGAATTCTTGCCTCAAATATTAGAGAAATACAGAGATAAGTTAACTTTAGAAGCTCTCGATGTCGATAAACCAGAGAATTTAAGCGTTTTGGTTGGTTTGGCGAAGCAATTCCCAGCGAAGAAAGCAGTTGTGCCTACAATACTTATTGGCAATACTCTTTTAAACGGGGTAAAGGAAATCGAGAATAATCTGGAGACACTGATTAATAGATACTCCGGGAAAAGAGTAACCTTCCCGTATTTTTTCTCGGGAGTTAATTTAATAGAGAAATTTAAGAAACTGTCTATTTTTACTATTATTAGCGGGGGTCTTCTTGATGGCGTTAACCCTTGTGCTTTTGCCGTGATAGTCTTTTTTATATCTTTCCTTACTGTTTATGGCTATAATAAACAGGAAATTATATATGTAGGGAGTTTTTACATATTAAGTGTATTTATCACCTATATCCTTATTGGATTAGGATTGTTTAGTTTCTTGTATTCCCTAAGACATTTCTATATCCTTATGAAGGCTTTCTATTATATAGTAGCGGCTTTATGCTTTTTACTTGCCGTCTTATCTTTTTACGATTTCTTTAGATATAAAAGATCAGGAACATCGGATGGTATGATTTTACAACTACCCATGTTTTTAAAAAAGAAAATAAACATTGTTATTGGCAGAGGCTTGCGTAAAAAAAAATATACTCGGATAATAGAACTGTGCTTCATATCTTTTATAGTAGGAGTATGTGTATCTATCTTAGAGGCAGCTTGCACGGGCCAGATTTATATCCCTACCATTGTTTTTATATTAAAATTTCCTTCTCTTCGCCTTAGGGCGTTTACATATCTTGTCCTTTATAATGTTATGTTTGTTTTACCTCTCATAATTATCTTTGTTTTGGCTTTATTTGGATTTTCTTCCCAGCAATTCAATAAGTTTTTAACGAGAAACCTGGGGTTAATTAAAGCAACGTTGGGATGGTTCTTTTTAGGGCTAGCAATCCTTATGATATGGTTAAAATAGCCTCTGTCTTTTCCCTTCTTTTTGTACTTGTATGTTATGCTCAGCCAAAGGAAAAAATTATAAATTTTGACTTTGGCGAAGTGTCTTCGAAGGAGATTCTCTCTCACAAGTTTGTTCTCAAAGAAAAGGTAGTATCCGCAGTGTCAATGTGCGACTGTCTAAAAATAAATATATCTAAAGAAAAACACAAGTTTGTAGTCGGTATTGAATTAGACCCTGAGGGATACGAAGGTAAAGTTTCTTTAGAGGGATTGTTGATAAAAGATGACAATAATATAATTAGGCTAAGAATCTCTGCGGTGGTACGGAAGGATTAACAGTTTTTGTTTTTATTCAAAGGAATGTGTAGAATGAGCCTTTGCATTCTATTTAAAAAGAATGATTGGCATAAACGCTGCAATCTGGTAGAATTAAAGGGGTGATGAACAATGGGTATAAAAGAAGTAGAGCTTATTATTCCGGGTGATTTGAAGAATGAACCTGTATTTTATTACATTATCAAGCATTTTAAGGTGATACCCAACATTATGGAGGCATCTTTCTCTACGGAAATGGGCTGGGCAATAGTTCGTTTTGAAGGCAAAGAGAAAGAGTTAGAGAAGATGTTTAAGTTTTTGGAAGATAAAGGTGTGCGCATCAACTTCCGCTAAAGGTGCTATTTTCAAAAATATCCGCATTGTTTTAGTTTCCCCCCAGGTTCCTGAGAATATTGGTTTATGTGCTAGGGTTATGAAAAATACCCTTTTTGATAACCTCTGTCTGGTAAAACCTAATTTAAATGGGAAATCTTTTGAAGTAGCTAAGCGTGCCCGTGATATACTAGAGAAAGCGAAGTTGTTTGATAATCTAAAGAGTGCCTTGGGAGATTCTCATTTTGTTTTTGGTACGACACGCAGAAAAAGAAGTTATAAGGCTATATACAATTTTCAGAATGTTCTGCCTTTCATTGTAGCTTTTGCTAAGAAACACAAGATAACTATTATTTTTGGCAAAGAAAACTTTGGTCTCTCCAAAGATGAGATGAGTTTGTGTGACAGTGTGTTTTATATACCATCCGCTTCAACTTTTCCCTCCTATAATTTGGCGTTCTCTGTGGGTATTGTCTGCTATAAGATTTTTGAATACGTCCAGAACATCTTAGATATTGATTATCTTGAATTAGCTAGGAAGAAGGAGATAGAAAGTTTGTTTCTATTCATTGAAGAGACTTTAAAGAAGATAAGGATAAAAGGGAATAGGAAAGAGGCCAGTCTGTATTCTTTAAGAAGAATACTGTCTCGTACAGCTCTTACCAGGAATGAGGCTCAACTGTTGAAATCAATATTTGTAGCTATTAACAGAAAGTTATAACGCAGAGTAATGTATTAAGAGACAGGCAGCGAAATTAACTGTTGCTTAGCTATAGAAGTATTGAGCTGATTTGCCAAAATTTTATGTTGCATTATCTTTGTTTTACTATATAATTAAAAGCTAAATGGATAAGTTTAAAGTTATTCTTGCAGAGAGAGATATCCCTAAAGCATGGTATAATATACAGGCTGATTTACCTTTCCCTTTATATCCACCAATTAACCCTGCCACAAAGAAGCCTCTTGGTAAAGAGGATTTAGCACCTATTTTCCCCCTTGCCTTAATTGAGCAGGAAATAAGTTTAAAACGGTGGATTGATGTGCCTGGTGATGTTTTGCAGATATATCGGATATGGCGTCCTACACCTTTGCGGCGCGCAAGAAGGCTGGAGAAATTCTTAAAGACAAAGGCAAGGATTTACTATAAAGATGAGAGTGTTTCTCCTACAGGTAGTCATAAGGCCAATACGGCTGTTGCTCAAGCCTATTATAATAAAAAAGAAGGAGTTAGGCGGATTACCACAGAGACTGGCGCTGGACAATGGGGAAGTGCTCTAAGCTTCGCCTGCAACATATTTGGTATTAAGTGCCGGGTATATATGGTAAGAGTAAGTTATGAACAGAAGCCTTTCAGGAAGTCATTAATGAGAGTTTGGGGCTCAGAAGTAATACCTTCTCCTTCAAGACTCACAAAATCAGGAAGAGCTATTTTGAAGAGAAATCCTAATTCCTATGGCAGTTTAGGTATAGCTATCTCAGAAGCAGTTGAGGATGCTGCTGCGAATAACGATACCAAATATTCCTTAGGGAGTGTTTTAAACCATGTTATTCTGCACCAGACAATTATCGGCGAGGAGGTTAAGAAGCAGCTTAAAATTGCTAAGGATAGCCCTGATTATTTAGTTGGTTGTGTTGGTGGTGGAAGCAATTTTGCTGGCTTTTGTTTTCCCTTTGTAAAAGATAAACTTAAGGGGAAAAATATTAGGATGATTGCTGTTGAGCCTACAGCTTGCCCTTCATTAACGCGCGGTTCTTTTCACTACGATTTTGGAGATGCAGCGCAGCTTACCCCACTTTTAAAGATGTTCACATTAGGCCATACCTTTGTTCCCCCGCCTGTTCATGCAGGAGGCCTTCGATATCATGGCTGCGCTTCTTTAGTTAGCCTTCTTCACAGTAAGAAGATTATCGAAGCGAGAGCCTATCATCAGCTGGAAGTGTTTAAAGCAGCGGTTATTTTTGCTAAAACAGAGGGGATAGTTCCCGCACCTGAGGCAGCCCATGCAATTAAAGCTGTAGTGGATATTGCTAAAAATGTACGCAAGCCATGTTGTATAGTAGTTAATTTCAGTGGCCATGGATATTTTGACCTTTCTGCTTACGATAACTTTCTTGACAAAAAGTTAAAAAATTATGCTTATCCTCAGAGTGAGATTAAAAAAGCCTTAAAAGAAATCTCCGCTTTAGAACAATAATATTTAACAGTATGGTTGATAAAAGAACAGTTGAATACGTTGCACATTTAGCACGCATTAGTATAGATGAAAAAGAAAAAGAGCAATTAACCTATGAGTTGTCTCGTATAATTGATTACATAGATAAGCTTAAAGAACTTAATGTAGATGGTATTTCGCCAACAAGGGGAGGTTTTAGCGAGGTAAATATTTTCCGTCAGGATAAAGCGGAGAAAAAGAGTTATTTTAATGATATATTAAAGAATGCTCCCTCCCAGGAAAATAATCATTTTAAGATCCCTAAGGTAATCGAATGAATAAAAGTATTGTAAACTTAAGTGGATATGAGATTGCCCGGCAGATAAAAGAGGGCAGGATATCTGAGGAAGAGGTCTTTTCTTTTTTTAACAATAGAATCAAGCAAATAGATAAACAGATAAAAAGCTTTGTAGATGTATATTCAACGCCAGTAAAAGAAGAGGAAGGATACTCACCGCTTAAGGGCGTTCCCATTACGATTAAAGACAATATCTGTATTAAGGGGAAGAGAATAACTTGTGCTTCGCGTATTCTTAATTCTCACACTTGCGTTTATGATGCTACCGTAGTAAAACGTTTAAAAAATAGCGGCCTTTTAATTATAGGGACAACTAACATGGATGAGTTTGCCTTTGGTTCTTCAACAGAGAATTCGTGTTATGGGCCTACCCGCAACCCGTGGAATACTGATTGTGTACCGGGTGGTTCCAGCGGAGGCTCTGCTGCAGCAGTTGCAGCTCGTCTTGTTCCTTTTGCCCTTGGTTCTGACACAGGAGGTTCCATACGTCAACCGGCTTCTTTTTGCGGAGTGGTGGGATTTAAACCTACATATGGAAGGATTTCCCGTTTTGGATTGGTAGCTTTTGGTTCGAGTTTAGACCAGATAGGGCCAATCACTACTAATTTTGTTGATTGTGCCCATTTGCTTAATATTCTGTGTGGTTTTGATGAGTACGATTCTACCACTTCTAAGCAGGGTGTTCCTGATTTCACCAAATCTTTAGTAAAAAATGTTAAAGGGTTACGTATTGGTTTGCCCCGGGAGTATTTCTCAAGAGGGCTAGACCAAAAAGTAGATAAGAAAGTTAAGGAAGTAGCAGAGTTGCTTGAGAAAGAAGGGGCAAGAATCGTAGAAATATCTTTGCCTCATACGGAATACGCAGTAGCTACTTATTACATTATTGCCCCTTCTGAGGCAAGTTCTAATCTTGAACGTTTTGATGGGATAAAATACGGCTTACGTAAGGAAGAAAAAGATTTAATCTCCTTATACAAGAATACGCGTAAAGAAGGGTTCGGGCAGGAGGCAAAGCGGAGAATTCTTATTGGGACTTATAGCTTATCCAGTGGTTATTACGAAGCTTACTATATGAAAGCATCAAAAGTAAGAACCTTGATTAAAAAAGATTTTGAAGACGCTTTCTCTTCTGTTGATGTAATTTTAACTCCTACCTCTCCTACGGCAGCTTTTAAATTAGGCGAAAGAACACAGGATCCTTTGAGTATGTATTTATCTGATATCTATACAATTTCTGCTAATCTTGCAGGAGTCTGTGCTGTATCTTTTCCTTGCGGATTTACCGATGATAATTTGCCCATTGGGGCCCAGCTTATTGGTAAATCTTTTGATGAGGAGATGCTTATAAGAGTGGGGTTCACTTTTCAAGAGATAACCGATTATCATAAGAGAGTTCCCCCTTCAGCTTTTAAATGATATGGAATACGAAGTTGTTATTGGCTTAGAAGTCCATGTTCAGCTTGCTACCGAGTCAAAGATATTCTGTAGTTGCTCTACGGATTTTGAAAGCCCTCCCAATACAAATATTTGTCCTGTGTGTTGTGGCTATCCCGGGGTTTTACCTGTTCTTAACAAAAAAGCCTTAGAATTAGCAATAAGGGTTGCGCTTGCTTTAAACTGCAGGATAAACAGGAGTATATATTTTGAACGCAAAAACTATTTTTATCCCGATTTGCCAAAGAACTATCAGACTTCTCAATACGCTTTACCTTTAGGAGAGGAAGGATTTTTGGTTTTGCCTTCATCTAAGAGGGTAGGTATAAAGCGGGTGCATTTAGAAGAAGACGCAGGAAAACTTATTCATAAAGGAAAATATTCCTTGGTTGATTTTAACCGTACTGGCATACCCCTTTTAGAAATAGTTACACACCCCGATATTAACAGCCCCCAGGAAGCATTTAGCTACCTTAATTATCTTAAGCTTACATTACAGTATATCGGAGCCTCCAGCTGTGATATGGAAAAGGGTTTCTTGCGTTGCGATGCAAATATATCGGTAAAAGAAAAGGGTTCAAAGAACCTGGGGACAAAAGTAGAATTGAAGAACATGAATTCTTTTAGAGGGGTAAGAGATGCCCTCGCCTATGAGGCTAAAAGGCAAATAGGCTGTTTAGAGGAAAATAGGGCTATATTCCAGGAGACACGGCTTTGGGACGAGAGCAGACAGAAAACTTTTGTTATGCGCACAAAAGAGGAAGCTCATGACTATAGGTATTTCCCCGAGCCTGATTTAGGAGATTTTGTTATAGAGGACAGCATGATAGATAAAGAAAAGGAGTATATCGGGGAGCTTCCTATCGCTAAGAGGGAAAGGTTTATTAGAGAGTATGGTTTAAGTGAAAAAGAGGTAGATGTATTAATATCTGATTCATTTCTGGCCAATTTTTTTGAGGAGGCCAATAAGGAAGTTTCTCATCCTCAAAGTACGGCTAACTGGCTGTTAGGCCCTTTCTTAGAATTGGTTAATTCACTACAGGGAGGCATAAAAGACGTTAAAATCACACCCTATAATTTTTCCCGTGTAGTAAAATACTTCAGAGAAGGTAAGTTGAATAATCTGGCAGCAAAGAAGGTGCTGTCTTGTGCGATTGAGAATAATGAAGATGTAGATAGAATTATTGAAAAAGAGGGTTTATCCCAGGTTTCAGAGGAGGATGAACTTGTATCTTTTGTAGAAGAGGCTATCAAGAGCAATCCTAAAGCAGTAAATGATTATTTGGCAGGTAAACAGCAGGCAGTAATGTTTATAGTTGGTCAGGTAATGCGTAAGACAAAAGGGAAGGCCAATCCTAAGGTAGTAAAAGAGTTAATAGAACGTACCCTGAAGAAAAGTTGATTTATAGAAAGGAGGAAAAATGAAGAAAAGATTTTTTGCTGTAGTTCTTATAGGAGTGTTTCTTGCTTTCTCTGTGCTCAGGGCATTCTCTAAAGAAGCAAAAGAAGAGGAGTCCGCGAAAGAAGACATTTACAGGAAATTGGACCTTTTTGGAGAGGTATTAGCAGTAATACAGAATAAATATGTGGAGGAGCTTTCTCCCAAAGATGTTATTTATGGTGCGATAAGCGGCTTGCTTTTCTCCTTAGATTCTTACAGCCAGTTTCTTGACCCCGATGAGTATCGAGAGCTTCTTGTAGAGACGGAAGGGAAATTTGGAGGTTTAGGAATCGAGATTACTATAAAGGAGGGGCTCTTAACTATAGTATCTCCCATTGAGGATACACCTGCCTGGCGGGCAGGTCTTAAAGCAGGGGATATTATTGTTAAGATAGACGGTAAGCTTACCAAAGGGATTACCCTTAATGAGGCTGTAAAAAAACTACGGGGAAATCCGGGGACAAAAGTTACTCTTACCGTTTTAAGAGAGAAAGACAGAAAGATTGAAGATGTGACCGTTACAAGAGGAATAATAAAGATAAAGGACATAAAGAGGGCTCTTATCCTAGAGGATGGAGTTGGATATATACGTCTTACAGAATTTAGAGAAAATACTGCAAAAGATTTAGATAAGGCTTTAAAGAAGCTTAATAAGCAAGGAATGAGAGCTTTGATTTTAGACTTAAGAAATAATCCTGGAGGGTTACTTCATTCTGCTGTTGAAGTGGCAAGTAGATTCTTAGAGGATGAGAAGCTTATTGTTTATACCAAGCCAAGAAGTGGCAAGAGAATAGAGTATAAGTCCTTGTCTGCCGATGTAAAATATTTAAATATTCCTATGGTGGTGATGATAAATAGAGGTAGTGCTTCAGGAAGTGAGATTGTGGCAGCAGCTTTGCGTGAAAATAAACGGGCAATTCTTCTGGGGGAGAAGAGTTTTGGAAAGGCATCTGTCCAGACGGTGCTTCCTCTTTCTGATGGTTCTGCAATAAGGCTTACAACGGCTAAATATTACACCCCGTTGGGTCACAGCATACATGAGAAGGGAATTAAGCCAGATATCATTGTTGCTAAAGAAAAAGTAAATAATAATAATAAGGAAGAAGATATTTTTGAAGAGCTAAAAAAAGATAAAAAAGAGTTTGATTACAAGAAAGATTACCAGATATTAAGAGCCCTGGATTTGATTAGAGGTTTGTTAGTTTTGGCTTTTGATTCCGATACAGGTAAGTAGCATGTATGTTTTGGGTATAGAGAGCTCCTGTGACGATACTTGTTGTGCTGTTGTCAATGGGCGAAGGATACTTTCCAATGTAACTATCTCTTCTTTATCTTTACATAAGCCTTATGGTGGTATTGTTCCCGAGATAGCTACACGTAATCACCTTAAATTTATCGATAGGGTTTTTCGATTGGCTATTGAGAGGGCAAATATAGATGTAAAAGATATAGGGGTTGTAGGGTTTACCCATAGGCCAGGACTTATAGGGGCATTGGTAGTAGGAGCCAATTTTGCAAAGGCATTATCCTTGGCGTTAGATAAACCTTTAATAGGGGTTAACCATCTCTATGCTCATCTCTATGCCCCTTTCCTGGATAACCGCATAAAGTTCCCTTTTCCTTTTATAGGACTTGTTGTTTCCGGTGGTCATACAGAGTTATTTTTCGTGTCTGATTTTGACAATATAAAGTGTGTTGGGAAAACCCGAGATGATGCTGCAGGAGAGGTGTTTGATAAAGTTGCCAGGGCATTTGGCTTGGGATATCCTGGAGGATGGTATATTGATAAGCTGTTTAAAGAAGAGTACAAAGACAGTTTTAAGTTTAAATGTGCCGACTTAGGATTAAATTTCAGTTTTAGTGGTATAAAGACAGCTCTTGTATATAGAAAGATAGAACTGGAAAAAGATAGAAAGTTATCAAGGGAACTCATTGTAAAGTTGCTTTCTTCTTTTCAGGAGAGCATAGTAAAAAACATTGTAGATAAGACAATTTTAGCCGCAAAAAAATATAGGGTTAAAACAATTGTTGCAGGAGGAGGGGTAGTTGCTAATCGCCGTTTAAGAAGACTATTAAGGAAAGCGGCAGTGGAGAATAAATTAAGGCTTCTTCTAGCGCCCGTTACTCTATCATCAGACAATGCAGTAACAGTTGCAGGATTGAGTTATTATCTATATAATGTAAAGAGAAGAAAGAGTGATATAGGGATAAAAGTATATTCTAATTAAACGGTTGGTAATGATGCTTGGGGCTTTTGATACAATTATAAGGCTTGTATTGGCTTTTATCCTGGGAAGCATCATTGGGCTTGAGCGGGAAGCAAAGGGAAGAAGTGCAGGCTTAAGAACCCACATACTTGTTTGTGTTGGTTCTTCGTTGGTTATGCTTATTTCTATTTATGTCTACCACATCTATAAAGGGCAAACTTCAATTGACCCTGCGCGTATTGCTGCTGGCGTTGTTACGGGGATTGGATTCTTAGGAGCAGGAGCCATTATCAGAAGTGCTGAAGGAAGCCGAGGCCTTACTACTGCGGCCAGTGTATGGGTGAGTGCGGCTATTGGTTTAGCGGTAGGGTGTGGTTATTTTATAGCAGCGATATTTTCGACAGCTGTTGTTTTCTTTGCCCTTTCTTTATTGAAAAAAGCAGAGAGTAAGTTAGAGAGATGATAGCGATTTATTATAATATTAAAGGGGGTGAATAATAATGGCAAGGCGTAAGGAAGAAGAAAAAGTGCTCGATGTAAATGCTGCAATGCAAGGGAGCCTTGTTTTCTCCGACCCGGTGAATTTAAGAATTAATGGTCGCTTTGAAGGAAACTTGAAGACAAAAGGAATCTTGACTATCGGGAATAACGCCACGGTGTTAGCGGATATCGAGGGAGAAAATATTGTTATCTCAGGGTATGTTAAAGGTAAAATAAAAGCCACAGGACTTTTGGCTTTAACTTCCTCTGCTAATGTGAACGCTGATATTGAGACAACCAGTATTTCCATTGAAGAAGGGGCAATCTTGAATGGAAAGTGTAGAATGAGAGGGGAGAAATTGAATCTTTCTGAGTTGTCTGATTTTCTATCTATTGAAGAAGATAAAATTATGGAGTGGGTGAATAGTGGTAAAATTCCTGTAGAGAAGGATAATGACCGTTTAGTGTTTGACAGAAAAGAAGTAGAAGCGTGGATAGGACATAATCGTTAATAGTTTCTTGCATTATTGGAGGATTAAGCAAAATGGGAGAAAAGCTTTTAACTACAAGAGAGGTTTCTAAGATATTAGATATTTCAGAGAAAGATGTTATTGAATTAACGCAAGCCAACAAAATTCCTCATTTTAAGGTAGCAGGGGAGTTTTTAAGGTTTAAAAAAGAAGATATTATTAAGTTAAAAAGAGAGATTCAAAAGAAGTTCAATATTCACAAAGAGAAAGTCTCTTTATCCGAACGCATAAGAGATTTTTTCTATTTTAATGATTTTTATATTATATCCTCCCTTATCATTGTGGTGTTGCTTTGGATTATAATAAAGGGGTAGATTTTTTTTAGAACTTTATTTTAAATATATATTTTATGTAGTCTTCTTTTAACTCTGGCCTGCCTTTTATCTTAAAAACCTTTATACTCGCCTTGTCTTTGACCCACTTTTCTACCTCTTTAGCTTTAAAATAAGGGTAGAATACATCTATGCCCAGCATTTTTTTCCACCTTTTTCTTAGCATTTTCTTTTCAGTTTCCCTGTCAATACTGGCGGCGTAGGCTTTTGAATTTATCCATTCAAGCATGCTCTTTCTTTTCTGCCGGCTACGGAGCTTTTGCGTTTTATCAAGAATACTTGCTATCTTTGCTTTTCGTTCATTGATATTATCGTTTTGGGCTTGAGAATAAAAAGGATAGCTAAAAGAAAAGATTATAATAGAGAAT
>Ga0180301_10004232_pt1 | contig 11095 bp, 7 predicted proteins | sample GuaBasSediGuay16_FD_121797 | JGI IMG/M metagenome (GOLD analysis project Ga0180301, IMG submission 121797) | Subseafloor sediment microbial communities from Guaymas Basin, Gulf of California, Mexico - Guay16, Core 4569-2, 12-15 cm | ecosystem: Environmental > Aquatic > Marine > Hydrothermal... | reverse complement strand
GGCCTAAGATTAAATTCAGCGATGCGATTGAGAAGGGTTTTGTAGCTGACTCCCAGGAGCCTTGCGGCTTGGCGACGGTTCCAGCGGGTTTGCTGCAAGGTCTTTAAAATGGCGCGCTTTTCCACCTCGGATACATATTGTTTGGTTATGCCTTTGAGGGAAAAATCTTCCTGCCGCATATACCCTCTAACCTTGCCTTCGCCCCACCCTATTATCGTACCACCTCCTGGAAGCCTCCGTTCGTCTTCATCTCCTTCTAGATGGAGATCCAAATCCAATTCCTTAAACACAAAATCCCACTCCCTCAGTACAATCGCTCGGCGTACGATATTTTCTAGCTCTCTGACATTTCCAGGCCATGCATATTCATTGAGGGCCCCAAGCACGTGGAGTGGTAAGTCAAGCGGATCTCTTTTAAGTTCATAGCAATATTTATTGATAAAATAATCCAGCAGTAGCGGAACATCTTGCTTTCTTTTCCTCAGAGGCGGAGCCTCAATATGTACCACATTAAGCCTGTAATAAAGGTCTTTGCGAAAAGTACCTTCTTTTACCATCTTCCATAGATCCCTATTGGTGGCGGCAATCACGCGCGCGTCCACAATCTTACCGCTCACCCCGCCAAGCCGAGAAAAAGTTTTGTCTTCGATAACTTGAAGAAACTTGACCTGAAGCTGAAGGGAGAGGTCGCCGATTTCGTCAATGAAAAGGGTGCCCCCATGAGACAACTCAAGTCGGCCAGGCTTGTTCCTATGTGCGCCCGTAAAGGCGCCTCTCTGGAACCCAAATACTTCACTTTCCAGAAGATCATCAGGCAGGGCACCGCAGTTTATTTTGAGAAGGGGGCCATTCTTCCTGGGGGAATGGTAATGAATTGACCGGGCGATCACCTCCTTGCCTGTCCCGCTTTCCCCTGTAATTAACACCGTTATGTCCTTGTCAGCAACGCGTTGGACCTTGTCACGTATCTTTTGCATTTCCGGGCTGTTACCAATTAACACCGGGAAATCGGGAAGTGCTTTTCCCGCTGGTCTCATAGCGATTGCCCTCTCAAGAGACTCTTTCAACTTCGTCTGGTCAGCTGGGGCCTCAATTGAGAATATTCCCTGAAACGGGCCCTTCAGAGTTCCTCCAGTAACGGCCTTGTCATCAACAAAAACTAAGATGGGTAAGGAAGGGTCTGCAATTTTGAGCTTTTGCACACACTTCATGCACCCTACCAGGTCCCTGGAACCGCCAACTATTGCAGCCGCAGGCCCATATCCCTCTACGTGACGTACGGAAATGTCGAAGCCAGCCACCACTGGTGAATAAGGGGGCATTGAGGATAGGATATCTTGGAGATGAGAAGCAGCCTCAGGGTCATTTTCCACGATGAGTATCTTTAATTCTTTAGTCATTTAAATCCCCCTGCAATACTGTCCAAGGGTCTTTTCTTACGCCGCTCCCCGAAATTTGTCACCCACTAAGTCACCCCGTGATCCGCCCTCAGTGCCATTGAAATCGCACCGCCCCGGGCATATTCCTATCCATAAAAACCACTTGCCGATTCCACTCTTCGTACATTTTAATACCTTGCTTCGGCCCCTGAGCTGCCCCTGCCTGATAGCCTAGCCGTTGTGTGATTGAAACCAGGGTCTTTAAAATGGGCTCTTCATCATCTACCATAAGAACTTTCTCCCCATTGCCAAACATCAACCCCTCTCTGGTAAGGCCTTCTCGGCCTCACCCCCTGATAGCAGTTTGAAAAGGGGAAACGTCAAGGTAAACGTGGTACCCTTCCCAGGCTCAGACGTGGCAAGGATGGTTCCTCTATGACCTTCTACAATGCCATGCACAGTGGAAAGTCCCAACCCACTCCCCTTACCCACTTCCTTCAAGCTGAAAAAGGGATCAAACATCTTTTCCAAGGTTTCTTTGTCCATGCCCATCCCAGTATCCGAAATCGTTACTATGGCCCCATCATTAGATTCCTTAGCCCTTATAGTTAATTCACCTCCCTCAGGCATCGCGTCCCTGGCGTTATTAAACAAGTTCATGAAAACCTCGCTTAAAAGACGCTCGTTTCCCCTGATCAAAAGATTATCTTCCACTTCCATGGTAACTAGGATTCTCTTGTCAAGGACCCTTTCTATAATCTTGTAGGTGTCCCAAATGATCTCTGCCAGATCCAAATCAGCAAGCTGGAAATCTTCGCCGAGCCTTGAAAAATGAAGCAAACTATAAATAAGATTTGCCCCCCTATCAACAGAGCCATTGATATTGCGCACAGCCTCTTTAACAACCTCGTCTTCCGCCCTCACAAGTTGAAGGTATTCGGCATTTCCCAATATGGATTGGAGGATATTTCTAAAATTATGGGCAACGCCGCCGGCAAGTATGCCCACGGACTCTAGTTTTTGCGAGTGCATGAGCTTGCGCTCCAAAACGCGCTGTTCTTCCTCTGCTCGTTTCTTGTCCGTAATGTCGCGGTAAATAATAACTAGTTCCCCTGAAGGGAGCCGGTGCATATCGAAGTCGCGCCATTCCGTGGACGTACCTTGCTCCCACAACCTTTCCGGGAGCTGTTCGGGAATGCCGGTTTCCCACACTCTCTTTAAGCTTTCCAGCACTCCTATGGACTCAAACCCCGGAAATATATCCTTTAGGCTTTTTCCAATCACTCCGCTACGCGTAATTCCATCTATACGTTCAGTTGCACGATTCACATCAATAATGACAAAGTCATGGTCTCCTTCCCCCACCCGGCACACTATAACCCCGGCTTCCATGTTGTCAAAAATGGCCCGGAACTGCGCTTCGCTTTTTCTAAGGCGATTTTCCGCCTCTTTGAGAGATCTAGTACGATTTTCAACCATCCTCTCCAGATCAGAATAGACAAGCGCATTTTCCAGTGCTATTGCGGCAGGGGTTGCGAGGGCCATCAGTAGGCGCAGGTCATCCTTTCGGAAGCCATGGGGCTCTGTTATGGAATCAACATAGATGGCCCCTCTCACATGGCAGCGGCTTATAAGAGGAACGCACATCACTGATTTGATCTTCAGGGATCGGATGCTGTCAGAAAGATCAGTATCACTGGCCGTGGCAGTGTCTGCCATTACCACAGGCTTACCCTCTTTTATTACTCGATTCACTATACTCTTGCTATAACGGATATGATCAGTTTCTCCTTCAATTCTAGAACGTGCTATGATCTCTTTGACCTCGTTGGACCCATGATCTATTAACAGCACAGCCCCACGCTCTATCCGCCTTAGGCAGTCAAAAATGGCATCCATGAAAATTTCTAGTATCTCTTGGAAGTCAAAAGACTGCATTAAGGCATTTGAGAGCTTGAAGATGAGTTCAAGGTTTTTCATGACCATCATGGGCCTATCTTTGGGCAAGCCCACTTCTTCTACCTTCTCTAATTGCTTCAGGCCCCTTGGTACCTTGTGCACCGGTGTGCCGCTTATGCTAAATTCAGCATCCAGAGATATCAGGCTGCTTCCAACTGTTACCAAGTCGCCCTCTTGCACTTCCACGAGATAGCCAGGTATAATTCTTTCCCCATTAACGAAAGTCCCGTTTGTGCTATTCAGGTCCTCAATAAAATACAGGCCTTCCCTGTGCTCTATCCGCAAATGACGACTGGAAACAGAGGGATCCTTGATCCGAATGTCGTTGGCACTACCCCAGCCAAAGAAAAGGGTATCCTTGTCAAGTTGCCATAATTGGCCTTTGTTAGGTCCGTCTATTACGTAGAGTTTAACCATTTTGCATTAGTCAGGAATCACGATATACAAGTGAGCTAAAGTTATGAATGATTGAGAGTGAGCTGAAGTTTGTTAACCGTCGACCGTTCACCGTTATCCGTTGTCCGCTAACTGTTGACCCACTAAAAGCTAACTCCTGAATCAAGGAGTTTACCCTCCTAGATTCCTATCTGCCTAGCTGCCCGGCATCAGCTTCTCGATATATTCCTTCAACACTGCCATCTTTACTGGTTTAGACAAAACAAGGTCTGCCTTTCTTTCCAAGGCTGCAGCCTCTGGTTCCTTACCATAGCCAGTTATAGCAATTACGGGTATATGTGGTTTTTTGGTCTTACATTCGGTAACTACCCCTAAGCCGCTTACGTACGGCATCACAATGTCAGTGATAACAAGATCAAAATTTGAATTCTCAATAAGCTTGAGGCCTTCCATACCATCAGATGCTGTAATAACGTTATAGCCGAGGAATTCTAGGTGCTTCGCGAGGGTGGACAAAACAGCCTGGTCATCTTCAACAACAAGTATGGTTTTCTTATTTTCTGGCTCGGTCATTACTTCCTCCATGTTAACTATCAGCCTTCCGCTGAAGCAAGGGGTTTACCCTCCTAGGATGTGTGGCGGGTTAGAAGTCAGGAGTAAGGAGTCAGAATGAGGGCCTGCGGCCCCTCCCAGCACTGGAGGGAATAACACTTTTCTACTGTCTTCTGTCTCCTGCATTCTGTTTTCTTTGTGATTGGTCATTCTGTCATTCATTTGGCATTCGGCGCCCTCCGGGAACTTCTGACTTTCTAACGCGTTTTACCCTTCTCCCTCCGGACTTTCTTACTCCACCGTCTCCAGATATGCAAGGTCCTTGGTTTGCGTATTCTTGGTGCCTATGGCCAGGACCTTGATTCCAGCCCCAGCATCTCTTTGAAAATAGAGCCGACCTGCGTAGGAAAATTCTGTTTCCAATATATCCTTTTTGCCCCCTTTCGTAAACACCTTTCGCCTCACATGGACCTGCCCTCCATTATGGTTTAATCTGGAAATGATCTCTTCGGCCTTCAACTGCTGTTTCTCAGGCAGGGAGAGGTAACCCTCCACTGCCCTATCTGTCATGGTGATATCCTTGTATAGGACCTTAAAGCGTTTCTGGGCAGCCTCCAGCCTCTTCCTTTTTTTGCTCGCCCCCGGGTGTTTGTCCTGTATCCTCAGACCTTCCAGCTCTTCCCTGGTGCGGGACATTTCACTTTGGATCTTTTCTTTGAGTGATTTTTCTTCTTCTAAACCCTTCTCCAGGTTCTCCATTTCCTCCAGTAGACCGTCTACGTCCCTGCTAAGCTCCTCCTTTTCCCGTTTTAGTGCCGCCATTCTTTCCCTGTATTCCGCCTCACGGGACCTTATCTGTTCTAACCTAAGGCCAGCCTCTTTTAGGTTCTGCGAGAGTTCCTGTATCCTTCTATTCTGCTCTGCTTCTGCCTCCTCTGCAGCCCTTATGCTCTTCCTGACAAAGTGCTGTAACACAGCAAGAGAAGAAAAGATGTAGAAAAGGAGTATCCCAATGGAAAGCCATCCACCAAATCGTACCCGCAGCGAGAGGGAGAGGTCCAGGCCATCCTTGAGGGCCTGATAATTGTCCGCCGCCACCTCAAGATAGTTAAACCCCGGCCCACCCACAGGGGAATCCTGATTTGGTTGGGAAGGGGGGGGATAAATGATCCTCCCATCCTTTGTCTTGACCAGGATATCCATCTCCACGCCCAGCTCTGGCAACCAGCTTTGCTTAAGGTATTCACCAAGATTCCTGGGGACCTCTTCGCGTACGGAATACCTGCCTTCCAAAAGGGCATCCATATCCCCTATTAGTATATTGCCAAGCCGGCAAACCTGCTGGCGGTGAAGGTAGTTTTCAACACCCTGGATGGTCAACAGATAGAACACCGGCGGCAAGAACATACAAAGGAAGAGGATTTTGTAAGGAAAGTTCTTCATCCAGGAAGCCTCCCCTTTTTTTACCCTTTCCCTGATCCTGGCCTAACCATTATGAGGCCTTGGCCTGGAGTGCGGCCAAGGTTTTTCTGGCTTCATCAGCTCCTTGAAACTTTGGGTTCAGTTTTAGGGCCTTTTCCAGGTATGCCCGGGCCCTCTCCGGTTGATTATTCTTGGCCAAGGCCATACCCATATGATAATTTATAACCGCATTATCAGGGGTCTTTTCCAGGGCGTCATTGAGCTCGAACACGGCGTTAAGGTAGCTACCCTTCAGGTAATATATCCATCCAAGTGTATCCATTACCTCTGGGCTCTCTGGCATTTTTTCCTTGGCGGTCTGGGCCAGGGCCAATGCCTCATCAATGTTGCCGCCATGGGCAGCAAGGGACCAGGCCAGGTTGTTGGCTGCAGGTGCGAAGTCACTCTTGATTTCAAGGGCCTTCCTGTAATACTCCTCGGCCTTCTTCCAATCCCCCTTCTGGTCATGGAGTACCCCGATTGCCATATACGCGCCAATGAACTTTGGGTTTTTCTGAAGCAGCTTTTCATATTGTGACAATGCCTCACCCACCCTGTCCTCACGCACGTATATCCCCGCAAGGGCAACGTATGGGCTCAACATGTCAGGGTTGGTCTCAATGGCCCGCTTGAACAGCGCCTCCGCCTTCTTGGGTTGTTTGCCCGACAGCGCCAGCCGGCCCTCCAGATAATCAATTAGGGCAATATGGGGTTTACTTTTAGAAACCTTGGCCCTCATTGCCTCACACAGCTTGAGGGCCTCGTTTACTTTACTGGCCTTTGCATAGGCTTGGACCAAAAAGGTCAGGGCACCGGCCTGTTTGGGATTTATATCCAGGGCCTTCTTAAAACTCTGTATGGCCTTTTCGCTCTTGCCTGTAAGGGTGTAGAGAAGGCCCAACCTCACCAGGGCTGAGGTGTTCTTGGGTGATAGGTCAATGGCCTTTTTGAGTGCCGCCTCTGCCCCACTAGGATTTTTCTGGAGCATGTCCAGTCCCGCCTTAAGTATCCATACACGGGATTCCCTGGGCGCCATTCTTGACAAAGCATTGATCTGTTCCAAGGCCAGGTCTGGAGCCTTTTCCTTTAAATAGAATTCGGCCAAAAGCATCCTTGCCTTCACAAGACCTCCATCTAGTTCCACCGCCTTGACCAGGTCTCTCTTGGCAAGCTCCCTGTTTCCCTTGCCCATATATGCCAGGGCCCTAAAATAACAGGCCTGCCCAAAAGAGGGCCTTTCACGAATCACCAGGGCCAGTCTGCTGATGGCCTTATCAAATTCCCTCTTTTGGAGATCCAATCTGCCCTTCAGGTAATTGGCCTCCACGTTTCCCTTGTCCTTTGCTAACACCTGATCCACCAGTGCCTCGGTAGCATCAACCTTTCCAAACTGCAAATGGAGGCGTGCAATGCTATTTGTTATGGCCAGATCATCCTTTCTCAGAGCCTGGGCACGATTCATCTGCTCCAGTGCCTTGTCATACTTACCCCTCCGCGCATAAAACCCTGCCAAATTCATTAGTGGAGACACATCCTGCTTCGATGCCCTTTCTCCAGCTTTAAGATATGTCTCCTCGGCCCTCGACCAATCACCCCTTTCTTCGTAAAACCTTGCCAATACGAATAGGCTCTGGGGGTCGCCATCGCTCCGCTCAACCATTTCTCGTAAAACTGCCTCTGCGTTCTTCCAATTGCCTTTCCTACCATAGAGCCTTGCAAGCTCAATACTTGCCACCCGGGAATCGGGCTTTAGAGAAAGGGCCTTTTCATAGTATTCTGTGGCCTTTTGAAAATCCTTTTTGAGGCCATAGAGTCTCCCAAGGGATAAATAGGTCTGGAAGCGCTTGGGATCCAGCGACTGGACCTTATTGAGGGTTTCGATCGCTGGCTCAATATCCTTCTTTTGCACATAGACACCTGCCAAAAGCGTAAGGCCATCCAGGTTTTCAGGTTCCTTTTGCAGTACCAGATTGGCCTTTTTCTCTGCCTCGTCGGTCTTCTTGGCAAGAAGGAAAATTTGCCCAACCTTCAACTGGGCCTGGAGGTTATCGGGATTCGCTGATACAGCCCGGGAAAAGGCCTGAAACGCTTTTCTACCCTTTCCGAGCTTGAGGTATGTTTCACCTAGCTCGTAGTAGGCCTTGTCGTTCTTGGGGTTGAGTTGAACAACGTTGCGGAATTCTATCACAGCAGCCTTGTAGTTTTTTTCCTTGAGGAAGCTGTGGGCACGCTGCAGATGCTTTGCTTCCTTTTCTTTCTTACTGGCGCATCCAGTAGCGCCAAGCGCAAAACACAATGTAACAATAAAAGCAACCACCCAGCCTTTCATGACCGATGTTTTCCTCATTTGCCCCCCTTCCTTCCGGCTAATTGCCCAAAACTTGCTTTTATATAGATGAGTGTTGAAATTTTTCCCCACGTTTTACTGAATTTAATCCCAACATATACTTGCAATTACCATACCGCGAGATTATTGTCATGTGAAAATAGCATGCAGGGTTCACAAATTTGGTGCTAGGAGACATGAGAAAAGAAGCTCTTAGCTTTTAGCTATCAGCCATCAGCTGTGAGCTATGAGCTATTAGAGGACAGGGGGAAGAGAGGTATGACGAGATTCCCTGCGAACCGAATCTATTCAGCCTCAGCGCCATGCAGGATTGATTGCGGGGGCACCTGGGACATCAAAGCCATGGCCCTTCCCTATGAGGATGTGAGGCCCACCACGGTCAACATTGCTCTGAACCTGCGGACCACTGTAACCTTAAGACCATTTAAAAAAGGCAGAGTAAGGGTTTGCTCTGAGGGATTTCGCCACACCGAGGAATTTGACGCCTTCGCCCCTGGTTTGAAGGGAACCTTTGTGTTGTTCGCCGCGGCGGCTAGATACACGGGAGTTCATGGTGTGGAAATCGCCATCAAGTCAGAAGCACCCGTAAGGTCTGCAATGGGTGGATCCAGTACGGCATTGGTGGCCTGCCTTTGTGCCCTGGCAAAGGCCACAGCAGATGCAGGCAGCAGGTCCATGACGAAGAAACAGATATTGCATGTAGCCTATCACTTGGAAGATGCTGTAAGTGGCGGGGGTTGCGGCATGCAGGACCAGGCCGCTGCTGTCTATGGCGGAGTGAATCAGTGGTTGTGGCGGTACTCCAATACCAACATGCTATTTCACAGAAATAGTTTGGCAGACAGGCGGAGGATAAAAGAACTCAATGACAGGTTGCTGGTTGCCTATAGCGGAAAGACCCATTCATCCATAAGAATTAATCGCAAATGGTTAGCAGACTTTCACTCTGGCAAGACAACCAAGGGATGGATTGAGGCTAACCAAAAAGTGAGCAATTTTGCACACTCGCTCCACGTTGGTGACTGGAAAGGATGTGCAAGATGGCTGAGGGAGGAGATGGCGATACGCCGAGAGATCACCCCTGAGGCCCTTATCCCCGAAACTTCCGTTTTGATATGGCAAGCAGAGGAAGCTGGCTGTGGGGCGAGGTTTGCAGGTGCGGGAGCCGGGGGTGTGGTGTGGGCAATAGGTCCAAGGCAGAGAATAGATTCGTTGCGCAAAGCATGGGAACAGACGATGGCAGGGATAAAGGGAGGCAGGTTGCTTGAGTGTGCAGTGGACCCGAAAGGCGTTTGCTAGGCAACTGCATCCTGGCACAAGGCTCACGGCGCAAGGCCAAAGCAGGAAAAATGGACTGCACGAAGTGCATCTTTTGACTCCTGGCTCCTGACTCCGATGTTATCAACTATGAGCTATTTTGCGTTTCGCCTTGAGCCGTTAGCCTTGGGCCTCGCGCCGCCAGGCGCGCACAGAAGCAAGAAGGGCAATCATGGCACGAAATCCCATGCTAATTCTGGTTAATCCCTGGATCCATGATTTTGCGGCATATGATTTGTGGTCTAAGCCCATGGGGCTTCTTATGCTCGCATCGGTGCTGCGGGGGCAGGGATATGAACTTCGACTTGTTGACTGCCTGGATGTGCATCACCCGGACATGCAAAGGTACAAAAACCTCCATGCCCCCAAAAGGCGCGATTTCGGCACCGGCAAGTTCTGGAAGCAAATCATCTCCAAACCCGAGCCCCTCAAACCTATTGATAGGCCTTATAGCCGGTATGGCATTCATCCGGATATCTTTCGGCAGGAATTGGAAAAGGCGCCTAGACCTGATGCCATCCTCGTGACTTCACTCATGACCTATTGGTATCCAGGGGTATTCGAAACGATCTCCATCGCAAAGGAAATTCACCCGGATGTCCCCGTTATCCTGGGAGGCATCTATGCCAGGCTTTGCACCAAGCATGCGCGAGAAAAATCAGGCGCACATTATATAGTGGATTCTGCCAGCCCTGATTCTCTGCTAAATCTGCTCAAACAACTGGGCCCAGAAGCACACCCTCCTTCTGCACCATCCTTTCACCCTTACCCGGCCTTTGACCTTTTGAGAAGGCTTGAGTACATATGTATCTTGGCCTCAACAGGGTGCCCTTACAGATGCCGTTATTGTGCAAGCGATTTCCTGTTTCCAGCATTTCATCAGCGGGACCCTGAGGAAGTTTTTCCAGAAATCGTTTATTGGTATCAAAATTATGGCATTAAGGATTTTGCCTTTTACGATGATGCGCTGCTCATGGGGGCCGAAAAACATTTCATCCCCTTGATGGAAGAGGTTGTAAAGACAGGCATCCGGGTGCGCTTCCACACGCCTAATGCCATCCATATAAGGGTGGTCAGCAAGGACATAGCCCATTTGATGAAAAAAGCCGGATTTCAGACCATAAGAATTGGACTCGAAACTGCCGATTTTGACCTGCGCCGCAAATTGGATAACAAAATCAGCCAAGGGGAATTCGAGCGGGGAGTACAAAATCTCCTAAAGGCTGGATTTCATCCCTCCCAGATTGGGGCCTACATCCTGGTGGGGCTACCGGGCCAATCCGTTGAATCCGTACTTGATACCATCAACTTCGTGGAGGCCAATGACATTATGCCTTATCTTGCTGAATATTCCCCCCTGCCCCATACGGATCTGTGGGAAGAGGCCATCAACGCCTCGGAATACGACATTCAGAATGAGCCCCTTTTCCATAACAATACATTGCTTCCATGCTGGGATGAATCAAAAAGGGCAAGAATGCCTGAGCTGAAGAGAAAGGTGAGGGAGGTGAGGGAAAGGCTTGTAGCTTGTAGTACCCAAAATCTATTTGTGGATGCGCACTAGCTTCTGGCTCCTGACTCCTTTTCTTTTCTCAGCGTCTAGCGATTAATCAAACTCGCTGCGTAGCCGGCACCAAAGCCATTGTCGATATTCACTACCACCACCCCGGAAGCACATGAGTTC
>Ga0180301_10004231_pt1 | contig 11096 bp, 9 predicted proteins | sample GuaBasSediGuay16_FD_121797 | JGI IMG/M metagenome (GOLD analysis project Ga0180301, IMG submission 121797) | Subseafloor sediment microbial communities from Guaymas Basin, Gulf of California, Mexico - Guay16, Core 4569-2, 12-15 cm | ecosystem: Environmental > Aquatic > Marine > Hydrothermal... | reverse complement strand
TGGTTCCGAAAGAAAGGAGGGGACGGGCCTACGCGGCTTTCGGTATCGCGTGGTCAGCCTTCAGCATTCCAGCGTCGATAATAGGGGGAGTCATATACGAAGAGGTAAGTCCTCAACTCTCATTCATACTTGCCTTCTTTGTTGTACTTGTATGTCTAGGAATAACCATGAAATTTGTACATCCGCCTAAAAAGGCTGGAGAGTAAGAGATGCTAGAAGACAAGACGAATCATTGTTTTCTAAAAAACATTTTATATTCTGGGTTTTTGGTATGTTCCATATTTCAGTCCGACTTTAAGCATGGTTTTGTAATTCTCTATGCTGATGTAGTTTGTGATGGAGTTTCCGGATCCGAGGGCGTAGCCTCCTCCGGGCATGCACTTTTCAAGCACTCTCAGCGTGTACTTCTTCAGCTCGGCAACTGGGAAACGGGAAAGCTTGTCTACGTCTATTCCGCCTAGTATTGCCACTCGGTCTCCATACTTCTCCTTTGCTTCTGTAACTGACATGATAACGTCTTGGAAGGAGTGCCAAGCGTCGATTTTAACGTACCCTATTAAATCATCTATTATTTTTCTTAGGTTTCCGCATGAGTGGAGAATGAATGGTTTGCCGTGCTTGTGAGCTACTTCGGCGCAGCGCTTCTGCCATGGAAAGACGTATCTTCGAAGTTTTTCTGGAGAGATCATTGTTCCAGTCTTGTATCCCATGTCGTCGCCCATTCTTAGGGCGCCTACCTTCTCCACCTCTCCTATAGTTTCATCCACCTTAACAATCATGGAACCAATCTTGTCAAACATTTTCTCAACAAGTTTCGGCTCTCTATATAATGCTAAAGAGAAGGGGCGGATCCCCATCAGCCAGACAACGTGCTCCAGGACTCCTCCAGCCACTCCAGAAACGAGCTTCATATCTTCAGGCAGGTTTTTGCACATTTTTTCAAGCAGATCGTAGTCGACAGTGTCTTCGGGATTCGGCCATGGATAATTCTCGTAATCCTCAAGCTTCTCGATTGTCCCTCTGTTCTCGTCTACCCATGTTCTAATCCCTCTGGATAACGTAGCTGGATCCTTACCTTGCCTGATGTTTGTCCGTGGAAGGTTGAGGGGCAGCTCTATTGGAACGTAATCGTATCCCATTCCTCTGAAAAACTTGATGAGAATCTTTGTGTATCTTTCCTTAGCTCGTTCCGTCTTGGAAGATTCTATTGAGCGTGCGACGCCTACCTCTAAAATTTTAGGAACAGTCTGATTAGTTATCGCTTCAATCACTTCATTGTCAACTAAATGCTCATAGAATGGTACGCGATCCGGCTCCTCACCCCACAGAACGTTAAGAAACCTGTCAAAATCAGGTTTCACAATTCACCACTCCGCGATCCTAAATGTTAAACATCAAAATTTCAATTGTCATACGTTAACTTAAGTTTTGGCGCGGCCTCTTTTAGGTTTTCATTCTCTACGCCGCCAGTATATGAGAAAGCCGACGGCTGAGACTGTTCCTCCAATGGCCGTTGCAATATACATCAGGAATCGATTTAGGAAGGAGAAGAACATATTCATCCACGTATTGTTTACGGTTAATTCTTCTGTCTCACTGGTTGAGGGGAGGTAAACGCTGTCTCCCTTGAAGGCCGCCTGAAAACTCCATTCCCCAGCCGTGGAGGGGGTGAACTCAAACGTGAATTTTCCATCGGCATCTGTGTAGACTACCTCTTTAGTGACGGAACCGTTCGGCATTGTGAAGCGAATCTCAACGGCTTTACCCTTTAAAGCTGGACTTATGCTTCCAGTAACATTGACTTTTCCGCCGATATTGATCACGTTGTTGCTCAGCGCCAAATCAAGTGATGTGGGTACCTTCACAACCTCGAAAGACTTTTCCTTTGAGACTGCTCCGAAGTAAGCCTCGCCGCCATTATAGATGGCCTTAACAGTCCATTTTCCAATGATGCTCGGTTTAAACTCATAATTGAAGGAGCCATCCGCATTGACCTTAACGGAATCCTGTATGGTCTTTCCATTCGATGTAAATCTGAGAATTATCGTGTCTCCGCCGTGTGACATATGTCCAGTCACCACGACCTTCTCGTTGGGGTGGATGACTGTTTTAGAGAGATTAATAGCAATCGTTGTCTCGCCTTTAACCATGTAGGATCCTGAGGCTTCAGCGGTGTTTCCAACCATGTCAACGGCGACAATCTTATACTCTATTTTGCTTCCTTCAGGATAGGCAGGTATTGTTCCCACATAGATATCTGGAGACTCCAGAGTCATCTGGACTGAGTGGTAGGAAGTCCAATCGTCATCCGTGTAGTATAGAATAACAGATTTCAGGGAATCCTGGTCAGATACGTTGGCCTTTATCACTGTTTCATGTCCAGCTTGAACCACGGTGAGGTTTGTTTGTAGATTTATGGATGGAGGTTCAAAATCCGTCTTAATCATGAATCTAACCGTGCCCTTTCCATGCTCACCAATAAGGACCAGATGGTAGAGGACTGTTTCTCCCTTGAAAGGCGAAGTATAGTTTATCAGCATGTCCTGTCCGAGGAATTCGCAGCTAGCTAAAGCCTCCTCATGTCTGAACCCTTCATCTTCCAGGTTGTAGCCGCCGTAATACCCTGAAGGGTCAATCTCACCGTAAAGGCCGGGTTCCCACGCTACGGGATAACCACTTAAAATGTCGCCTACACCTCTAGATGGGTTTGCCATAAAGTAGAGCCGTGCCTCGTACATGTCGAGGGTTTCAGGAACCTCAATCCAAACTTCGATTCTTTCACTGTCACTTGCAAATTCATAAGCCCATGCAGTCTCATACACATTTGCAAAGTTAACTTTACCTCGAATGAATCTCTCATACCACCTGTTGCATTCCAGATATTCAATAACCATTAATGTAGCTGCGTCTTCACCGTAGCTCTCCCGTGGATCGTTAAGTATAACGAAGTAGTAGTATCCTGTCCGTTTCGGTGTGAAAAACGGGTAGTCAACGGTGTCGCCGAGATGCTCTGGAAGCCCAGCGGATTCTGTGTGAACCGACTCAAGGTCTCCCTCCGGATCGTAAACATATACGTCATAGTCGGTTTTAGATCCTAACCAGTCGCCTATGAAGTATATGTGATAGCAGGAACCCTTGTTTAGGGGATAAATGAAAGCCCAGCTCTCACCGATGGGGATCTGTGAGGCGTTGATCCTCGCTGGATATACAGGCTTATCTATGTATGTTCGGTTCCCCATCATGGAGAAGAGTGATGAACCCTTCGAAACATTGACATTCACAGATGAAACTATGCATAGCAGGATTATTAACGGAGCTAGCAGCATTAAGCTACGTAGAAGATCCTCGGTCTTCATTCCGCATAAGCAGACTCCTTTCATGACTAGCCGGGATTTACCTCCCAACCGAAATGCACTTTCAAAAACATTAAATCACTTATGAACCGGTAGTCTGAACCTTCGGTCCTCATAAGCATAATAAGCATGGCTTGCAGATTTAATCCGCCAAGAAAAATAGGGTATATATACTAGACGTGCAGAAGTGTACATGCATGAGCATTTCTGCACGTGCTTTATAAAGAAAAATTTCCGCAGGGGAAGAAAAGGCGATTTATAAACTATTTAAAGAAAAATCCCGAAATTTCTCAATAATTTCTTTCATAATTTTACATACACTTGTACAATTTTTCGTTAATTTTAGCATCGCGTTCTATGCCTTTGAAGAGAGTCTCATGAGAGATAATCAAGCAGTCTCTCTTTTCCTGAAATGATTACAGTACTCTTTAAAGGCTTATTAGCCAAAATCGATTTTCTTCGGTTATAGCTAGATTGGTATTTCAACTCCTTTTTCAACTTGTTTCCAATCTACATCTACGCCTAAACCGGGTTTTTCAGGTGCATGAACATACCCTTGATTATCAATTCTGATGACATCTTTTGTTCCCACATCAAAGCATCCCTCTTCCCCGTTCTCGATGGGGAGTTCAAAAAAGGAGCAGTGCTTAGTGGCCAATATCACGTGGAGATGAGCTGCCTGATAGAAGGTGCCGCCGTATGTGTGGGGTTCCCAGTTAACCCCGAAAAATTCACATAAGCTCGCGGCCTTCCTCATCTCGGTGATTCCTCCTGTGAATCCGCATAGCGTTCTAAGAAGATCTACTGCTCCTCTCTGGAGATACCTGAGATAGTCGATGCTTCGCATAAGCTCCACAGTAACCGGAATATCCAAGGTTCTAGAAAGCTCGATGTAACCCTCAATATCATCAGCCGGCAGGGGCGCCTCATACCAGTAAAATCCCAGTTTTTCAAGTTCTCTTCCCACCTCTAAGGCCTCTTTGCGTGTATGAGCAAAAACGGCATCATAGATTAGGTATACCTCGTCTCCTAGTTCTTCCCTTAATGCTCTGCAGGCTTCTAAAGGAATCGGATGAAGCTTCATCGCTGTATACCCCTTTCTTTTCAGTTCCCGTCCTATCCTTACGATATCTTCAACATTCATCGGAACGTTCCCGCTAGCATAAGCCTTGACTTTATCTCTATATGCTCCTAAGAGCTTGAAAAGCGGTTGACCCGCAATTTTTCCAGCGATATCCCAGAGGGCTATATCCACCGCAGCGAAAGCTGGACCCTTCTGACCATACCAGAGACCACTGAGCTTCTGCCAAATTTTTTCCCTATTCAGGGGGTTCTCACCGATCAGATATGGTTTATAAGCTCGAAGAGCATCGGCTAAGGATCGGGGTCTCGCAGTGGGAATCTCCGACCAGACTATGTAGTCTCCTTCAATTCCCTCGTTAGTCATGATCCTTACCAAACTGTACTGAAAAGCAGGAGAGTGAGCCTCTTTAGTCAGTCCGGAAAAACTTGTAACATAACCCGGAGTTTCAGCTTCAAATACGTGCAACTTGACATCTGTGATTTTCATGCTTCATCCCATACGCTTGTCTTCATCTTTTGTTTATTCAGAGGCATGTAAAAAATCATACGATATTTAACACTCTTCAGTTAACCTTTTTATTTAAAAGAAAAAATCACGGCAAGGAAAAATAAACACGAAAACACTGGATAATCTGAATCGACCGTAAAGTCTTTCTTACATAAAATTCATTCTCAGTAGAGAATCTTCAAAATGGTGCGGATGATGGAAACCAAGAATGCACGGATTGAAGAGATCTTAAAGATCCTACGTGAATGTTCCGGCGTTATAGCTGTTAAGATGCTCTCCGAGGAAGAGAAGAAAGAGATTCTTAACGCTGAAAGCAAAGCTGAGGAAAAAATCGTTTTCGGCATGTGCAAGTCTCTGAACAAGGGTGTGAGGGAGGCTGTTCAAAGGGAATTCACCGTCGCCATGGTTATTCAGACCTCAGATTTCAAGTATCCTCATCATCCCTACATGATTATGGTCTGCGGAGATCAAGTCTTAGGTGAACTTTTAGATAATCAGAAAAAGATTGAAGAATTAAGAAAGAACCCCAATAATCTCTTCCTGTGGGAAAACTTCGTGGTCTACATGAAAAAGATCCCTAGAAATCGGGAGGAAAGAGAAAAGATGCGGTTAATATACCTCCCCAGGGAGCCCGTCCAGCTTCGAGGGATACCCTACGTTAGAGACAGCGTCTTCGGAACTCCATCAACCCAATGCGACATGCTGATAAAAAAGATGCTGGGCATTCAGTCTCAAGACATCACGATAGGAACCTGTCTGATAGGCTTCAACATTCATGAATAGAACAGTTACTTTTTTTAAAAAATCTCAACTAAATTGATGATAGAGCTGGCCGTCATGAAGAAAAAAGATGACTTATCTAGATTCTGCGATTTAGCTGTTAAGTTAGGGGCTGTAGATGCAAAGGTGATAAGAGCCGAGCAGGTTGTAGTTAGAGAGTGGGTTCGATGGAAATGCCGTTTCGGCTGCAACTCTTACGGTAGATCTCTGATGTGTCCCCCTTACACTCCAACCCCGGAAGAGACGCGGGCTCTGCTGAAAGAGTATGAGTATGCCTTACTCTTCCGTTTTAAACCTTCGACCCCTAAAGGTTTAGCGGTTGAGCTTGAAAGGCGCATCTTTTTGGAAGGCTACCCTGCAGCCCTCGCTTTTTCATCCGGATCATGCAATCTATGCGAGAAATGCAATGTAGAAGGAGGCTACTGCCTTAAACCGTTAGAAGCTAGACCTTCCATGGAGGGCTGCGGGATCAGCGTGTTCGAAACCGCCAGCAACGCCGGGTACAAGATTGAGGTGTTGAAGTCAAAAGGAGAGAATTATTTACGCTATGGTCTGGTCCTGATATGCTGAAGACCGTAAATTTTTTCATAACTTACATTGGATATTTGCCGTATTTCTTTGCAGCTTCATATATGGCTAGGAAGTTCTCTATCGGCGTGTCCTGAGTTATAAGGTTAGAGGTTCCCAGCACGAAGCCTCCTCCAGGCGCCAAGGTTTCTATAGTCTCTTTAACATGCTTCTCAACATCCTTCACGGTTCCATGGGGGATTATGTCTTGAACTGAGAGTCCGCCCCAAAGCGTCAATTTATCCCCATAAAGATCTTTTAATTCCGCTACGTCCATGCAGTCAGGCTGGATTGGATTGAGAATATTTACACCAATCTCGATGAGGTCGGGAATAATAGATCTAAGATCTCCGTCAGAGTGATAGTAGATGTACTTAACTTTTGACCGTAAAACATCAACCAGCTTTCTATAATAGGGCTTGATGTATTTACGCCAACGTCTAGGCGATACGATCATGCCTGTTTGACAGGCAACATCATCATACATATTCACCTGATCAACCCCAAGCTCTACAAGTTTTTTCCCGATTCCCACATAATACTCCAGAAGTTTACTCATGAGTTTCTCAACAAATTTTGGATTCGTATACAGATCCACTGTTAGCTGTCTGAAGCCTCTTAGGTACCATGCTTGACACCAGAATGTGTCAATCCCGAAGTTGCCCACCACCCAGTATCCTTCTTCCTTATACTTCTCAACATCGTCCCTCGTTATCTTGAATCTTCCAGGCGCGTTTGGATCTGGAAACGGATACTCATCGAGAGAATCCACATCTGCATCCTTTAATGGATGATACACGACGCGGCTTTCTGTTCTAGTAGCAGTCAATCTGCGCCTTATACCCCACTCATCCTCCATCGTGTCCTTATTAACCCAGATTCCAATCCCGTAATGAATGAAAGGTTCATGAGCTACTCCTCTACGTGCGAAATCTTCTGGAACTCCGGGGCCGACTCCCCGAATGCCCAGCCACAAGTCTGGAGAAAAACTCGCTAATCTATCCGGGCTGAGGTGTTTTTGTAGCTTCGCCTCGAAAGCTGGGGAACGCCAAACATCCAATGGAATTCTATCAGGCTCCTCATGCTCGAGAAGCCTCAGAAATCTTTCACGCCAGTTCATTCACGCTTTCCTCTCCTCAACGGGTATCTTCCATACTTCTTAGCTGTTTCATACAATGCAATAATATTTTTGAATGGTGTAGAAGGCTGCAGGCCGTGAGCTGGAGCTATTATTAATCCTCCACCATAACCGCACGTCTCTATTCTTTTAATAACCTCTTGTCTAACATCTTTCTCGGACCCGAATTGCATAGTCTCCTGAACCGAAATCGTTCCATGCAGAGTTATCCTCTCCCCATAAAGTTCTTTAATCTTTGAGGGATCCATGCAGTCAGGCTGAACCGGATTTAGGATGTCAATTCCTATTTCTATTAGTTCGGGGATTATCGGCTCAATGTTACCGTCACTATGGTACCATACGTAAACGTCGCCAGCCTTCTTCAATTCATCAATCAGCCTTTTCATACGAGGTTTAAAGTATTTCCTCCATAAATCTGGGTGAACAAGCATGCCCGTCTGCGCCCCAAAATCGTCTCCCAACTGTACACAGTCAACACCTAACTCAACAAATCTTTTACCAATCTCTAACCTATATTCAAGGAGACGATCAAGTAGTTCATTCACAAAATTGGGATTTACATACAGGTCTATGATAAAGGTGTTAAATCCTCTTAAGGATCGGGCGATCTCGAAGAATGTGGAATACATAACTCCTTGAACAAAATACTTTTCCCGCCACTTTTTAATCAATTTTTCCGCCTTATCGAAAAAATCCGCTTTTACGCTGGGAAACTTATACTCGTCTAACGGGATATGCTGGAGGGGATGATAAATAGTGCGTGAGTGTACACCGTCAGCGGTTATCTCAGACTTAACTCCCCATTCATCCTCCGTTACTGTGCCGGGGCTTCGATCTGCAGGAGGCTTAATCTCTTCCAGATCCACCCAGCCGACTCTTCTAAGATCAATCCCGAGCTTCTCCCTAAGCTTCTCATAAGTTTTAACTCCTAAGTAATCCGCTGCTTTCACCCACGGATGAAGATGACCCCACTCAATAGTGTCATCCAATGGAACACGGTCAGGCTCCTCATGGCCTATCGCTCTTAAGACCCTTTCACGCGGTTCCATTCTTCTTTGCCCACTCTTTTATTATTTCAAGCCCTCTGACAGCGTCATTTACAGCCGCATCTACCCCGTATTTCTCGATCATCCATTGTCTCGCCGCTGCTCCGCCTACGATTACCTTAACCCTATCGCGTATTCCAGCCTTCTCTAAGGCCTTTACGACGTCCGCCGTGTTAGCTATTGATGTGGAGAGCAACGCTGAAACCCCAATTATTCCAGCTCCGGTCTCAAGAGCCTTCTCAACAAATTTTTCTGGAGGCACATCTACTCCTAGATCATAGACTTCAAAGCCGGCGGAGATAAGCAGCGACTTGATGATCTCCTTCCCAATGTCGTGCAGATCACCGATAATCGTGCCTAGAACAATCCTCCCGGTACTTTCACGTTCAGTCTTCAAACGAGGCTTCAAAACCTCTAAGGCCCCCTTCATGATCTCGCCAGCCATTACAAGCTCCGAAACGAAATATTCACCATTCTCGAAGAGCCTACCGATCTCTTCCATGCCGGAACGCAGAGCATTAAGAATCTCCATGGGATCCAGATGCGATGAAAGAGACTCCTGCAGCAATTCCTCAACTTTCGCAGCGTCCAGCTGAACTAGGGCTTCTTTTAACGAATCTAAAACCTTACATCCCATCCTTTCAAGCTCCCACCATTCTCCTTAAAATCGTGAAAGACCTTTTTAACAATTAACCTTCTCAGGGCATGAAGCATATCACCATATTACGTTCGGCTTGTCGAATTTTATTCCTCCCCTGGCTTCTTCCAATGCTTGGCATAACGCCTCAATATTTTCCAGAGGGGTTGGTGAACATGGGTAAACTTGAATCATAAGTCCGCCTTTCGGAGAATGAAGCGCTGAGATAGCTCTATGAACATGCCTCCTCACCTCCATAGGCGTTCCGAAAGGCAGTATTTTCTGTCTATCCATGTCTAAGTCTATGCACACCTTCCCTCTGAGATTTCTCCTTATATTGTCAATTCCATTAACGAGGTCTTGAAGATTCAATATGCTTACTCCGGACTTTACTAGGTCTTCGGCAATCTCCATAATGTGGCCGTCGCTATGAAAATATACGTGAACGCCTGATTCTCGGCAAGCCTTAAATATTTCAGCGTAGGCTGGAATGAAAAGTTTTCGAAATGTTTCTGGATTAATCGTTAATCTCGTCTGGGTGCCCAAGTCGTCTCCAAAAATCATTACATCCACATCGTTTTCCAGCCACCATCTAATCAGTCTCAGATTGTAATCAACAATTATGTCTATGAGTCTCTTCAGATTTCCAGTCTGGGTAATGGTGTCTATGAGGAAGTTCTTAAACCCTCTTAGATAATAGACGCGTTGAAACAGAAAGCTGTGAGGAACGTACCCGCAAGCTAATCTCTTATTCTTTCTATCCTCTTTTACTCGTCTTCGCGCTTGATCCCAAGTTTCTACGGGCGGAGAATCCGGTTGAGGAGGCCCCTTCAACTTAAGAGGGTCAGGCGGCTCATATGATTCTAGAATCTTCCAATCTTCTAGGGGATGCGTCTTCACCTGTCCCACTAACCCATCTTGAACATGATGCCAGACGCAGCCCCACTCATCCTTGTAAATATCCCCTTTACACCTCACATCGAATCTGTTAAAGTCGACGCTTCCTTTCTTATAATCGCCAAAGATTGAAGGATGCCTAAGAATCAGTTCCTCGAGTCTTTCTCGGTAAATACGCCAAAGAACAGGAGAAATTGAGACTCCGCATGGAATCCATTGGGGCTCCCTAAATTCAACAGTCCGCAGATAATTCTCTCTTGCATTCATGTTGTAAAAGTAAAGAAAATACTAGTCATATAACTGTGACGACCATAGACTTTTTTCAGATAGCAGAGTAAAGCGTGAAAACTGAGAGGCTAACAATTAGTGGCCCTATTGGGCACATTTTTACATTTTTCGGAGACTGGCTCATATGGAAAAGGCTTATGTAAAATCGGGGTTAACCCTATCACATGAATAGAAAGAACAAGTTGAAAGGTATAGTTGTCTCTCTACCGACGCCGACAAAGGAAAACTATGAGATTGATTATGAAAATTTTAGGGAACACGTATCTTGGTTGATAAGCCAAGGATTAGTTGAAGGAAAAGCCGTCCTGATGGGCGCTGGCGGACTGGGTGAGGGTTACTTCCTAACGAGAGAGGAACATGAGAAGATAATGAAGGCTCTAGTGGATGCTGCTAACGGGAAAGTTCCGACGATGACTGGAATCTTCGAGGTTTGTACAAAAGAGGCTGTGAGGAGGGCGAGGATGGCTGAAGATATAGGTGTGGATTTCGTGCAGGTTAATCCTCCCCATTATTTGGCCCCGGTCGACGAGGAGGTATATACGCATTACAGGATGATCAATGATAATGCGGATGTCGGGATAATGGTTTACAACACTCCTTGGTGTGCAATGCATTACGAGATAAGGCCGAGACTTATGGAAAGACTCGTCGAGCTTGATAACGTGATAGGCGTCAAGTGGACATCCTTCGACCCGATAAATTTTGTGAAGATGCTTAAGCAATTCTCCAGCAGGCTGAACTTCATTGATAACAGTACCTTAATTTCTCTCGCATTCCAGCTGGGCGCCAAGGATACATC
>Ga0180301_10004230_pt1 | contig 11097 bp, 10 predicted proteins | sample GuaBasSediGuay16_FD_121797 | JGI IMG/M metagenome (GOLD analysis project Ga0180301, IMG submission 121797) | Subseafloor sediment microbial communities from Guaymas Basin, Gulf of California, Mexico - Guay16, Core 4569-2, 12-15 cm | ecosystem: Environmental > Aquatic > Marine > Hydrothermal... | reverse complement strand
TCTTCCTTCTGAAGACGGTTTTTCTGAAGTCTTTTAGGCCTATTCCCTCCTCCTTCTCGAGGTTAAGGACGTAAAGCTCGGCGCCCACTAGATCCGCAACTTCCCTTGCCTTTTCCTCGCAGTGATCCGAGTATTCTGGGATTCCTAGGTTGACGTAAAGCCCCACGAATTCTTGATCTGGGAATGCTTTATGCAATCCGTGGAGAAGGGCTGCGCTGTCTTTACCGCCGGATATGGCAACCCCGACTGGCTCGTCCTTTCTGAACATCCCGTACTTCTCGACTGTCCGTCTAATTCTCCTAACATAGTAGTCCAGAAAACATTCGGGGCAGAGAGCCAGCCGAGCGTAGGGAAGGCTTATCTTCGCGGAGGCTGAACGGCATCTTCCACATTTAACTGGCATGAATCAAGGCTCCGTTTCTTTTAGAAAGACAGGGACGAATATTTGAGTATTTAGCCTAAAATAATCGTTTAATCAAAAGATACGGGAAGCTCCTTTTTCACGGAGAGCACATCTTTTTAGTTGATTACGGGATGATTCGGAAGTAGACCCGCTTGTTATTTCTTCCCTTGTTCACGGCCTTTAGGAACTCTATCTGCCCGACTTCTTTCAGGTTTCTTACGTGAGTCCCACCGTCAGCCTGCTTATCGACGCCGACGATCTCAACGATGCGAAGTTCAGGCACATCAGGAGGAAAGGCCTTAGCCATCTTGATTACGCCTGGTATCTTCAAGGCCTCTTCTCTGGGAAGCCAATACGTCTTCACTGGGATGTCCTTCTTTAAGAGATCATTCGCCTTGTCTACGTATCTCTCGATGAGCTCTCGGTTGAGGTTCTCCAAGCTAAAATCGAAACGTATCTTCTCTATGCTCAGCTCATTGCCCGTGACCAAGGCGCCCGTTTCATTGCAGAGAAGCGAGGCGAAGACATGCGCTGCTGTGTGGCTTCGCATCAGTCTATATCTTCTTTCCCAATCTAAAACGCAGTGGACCCTATCGCCTTCCTTTAATCCTGGACGGTCAACCTCATGGGAGATCTCGCCTGAAAACTTCCCAACATAGACGACGTTGTAGGTCTCCCCGTCCTTTATGATCTTCCCAGTATCCCATGGCTGCCCACCGCCTTTCGGATAGAAGATGGTTTGGTCCAGGACTACGTATTTTCCATTCGTGACTGAAACAACCGTAGCATCGCATTCCTTAAGGTAACTATCCTCCAAATATAGAGCCTTAGCCAAGAGTTCTCACCTAAAAATAAGTAAGACGGAAGAGAATAAAAGTTTACGTGAAGAAAACTTTAGAGATCTTCAAAGAACCTCACATATCACATCGAGCAGATACTTCTCAACGAACTCTCGGTTTACCAGTTCTCCATCATCCGCATTTAACCCATTGCAGCAGGGAATAAACCTTAAAACGCCAGTTTCACTTCCTTCAAGAAGAAACTCGAATGGATATAATCTGCAAACAGCTGGGCGGGCTTCATAGATTCCGCATTCATAAAGCCCCGTGGACTCGTCATATCCCAAGAAGATGCATGAGCCGTCCCCTTTCTGCTTCAAAACGCCAACCATGCCTTCCTGCTGGCCATATCGACGTCTTAATGGCGCCACAAATTTGGAAGGATCAAGACCCGTCTTCGCTATGCGTCTCAGATCCCTCTCCCTAACCATGGGCCCTCCTAGCTTGCAACAGAAGACAGCGCATCTTTTACATTTAAACCTCAAATCCCTCCTTAAGAAAGTCACATCCAATACCTGCTTCTTTTCACGATTGAATCTTATCTTTGCGATTTCTTGATCAGTCAAGTCTGTCTCCCTAACATATCCGGTTTGTTCCATGCCAAGATGAGCATCATCCCGTTAAACATAGAGGGCAAAAGAAAGAAATCTTGCTTCTCTATGTTTCTAGAAGACGATTTCCCCATTCCTAATAACCTTTACGGCGATTAGCCTCTGCCTGCAGATTCGCCCCTCACCCTTAACATCCACCAACGGGAACCTTCCCTCCTTTAGCTTAAGTACAGTAATGTCTCCACAGGCTCCTATCTTTAACGTCCCAATCATGTCCTGCTTGCTGAGAACCTCCGCAGGCTTCGTTGTGCTTGCCCTTATCACCTCCTCTAAGGAGAGGCCTAGATGAAGAAATTTGGACATCGTTGTCGGCAAGTCGTAGACGGGGCCGTTAAAGCTGCCTACATGAAGATCCGTGCTTATAGTGTCCGGCCTTATTCCCTGCTCGATGCCCTTCTCAGCAATGGGCCATCTGAAGCTCTTTGCGCCGTGACCGACATCCATTATCACTCCACGTTTCACCGCGTCGAAGAATTCTGGCTGTACCTTTCCATCCTCATTGAGCAAGCCGTCATGTTGCTCGATTCGAATATCATGATACAGATGGGTTATGACGTCCCCCTTCTTCATGTATTTTAGAGTCTCAGGTTGATGATGGTTCTCAGCCATCAAGAGGCATCCAGCCTGATCCGCAGCCTTCCTAGCTAGCTTCACGCCTTCTATGCCGTGATGAGCCCATTTGATGCCTATGATGACATTGCGGTTCCTCTTAATCGTCTCAAGCGTGCCTTCGATATTTATGAACATTTCATCGTGGCCCGTGATGAGGCTGGGCCATTTCTGATTCTCCCTCGAATACTCGATCATTCCCAAAGACTCGATATTCAGTAAGGCGAAAATTCTTGTTCTCGCATTCTTTATAACGTATTTCTTGAAGCCCATGAAGTTCAGCTCTCCCGTAGATCCAGCATCCAACACCGTAGTGGTTCCCTTCGCTAGGCAGATAAGATCCGGATCTACCGCGAGATGAGCGATCCCATAGCAACAGTGAACATGAATATCTATGAGTCCAGGCGTCACTATCATGTCAGAGGCATCTATGACATATCTGGCATTGCTTGCATTGATGCCCCTATGGAGATCAACTATCCTTCCCTCGGATATGGCTACGTCCTTAAGTTCATGGATATCTTGAGAGGGATCAATCACTGTACCGTTCTTAACAACTATGTCATACGATCTTCCAGTCTTCCCACTCATATCAGAAAACTTCCCTTAGACGAATTGCTTAACATTTTCTTCTTTCAGCTCAAAACGTTTTTGTATACAACCAGCTAGACATAGCACTCCTAGGTTTTTCTTGCATTGTGGATTAAACAGTTCAATTTCCGAATTCTAATGTTCAAGGCTCGTAGGTCTGGAAATTCCAGTCTTGTTTATTCTCAATCATGCTTTTGATGATGCTCTGCGCTTTCTCCGGCTTGATGGATAATAGAACCTTCACCACATGCTTGCACAACCGCCTTTCCTCTATTCCTTTGCGCCAATCATCACAGTCATGCCTTAAGACCTTCTCTTTAGGATAAAACTCTACAGTATAGTCCTTCACCTTTGCCTTGATGATCTCGTCTGAAAATCTCTGAATTGATAACTCATCATCATTTATGCGGCTTCCTCTACGAACACGCCCCAGATCAGTAAGTTTCAGAAGAAGAGGCCAAAGATCCCTTTCTCCTTCATGCCCTTCTGATCTTCCATAGAGGTTATACTCGATGATTCTCCTCTTGATCTTTTCATGCTCCGGCTTCGCAACATTCAACATTTGCATAAGCTCAATGCAATTCTCAACAGCATAACCATGAAAATGATTATTGAAGTACCCATAGATCTTCTCAACCTTCCTCTTAGCCTCACCTATCTTGGGCACCCACTCCTTCAGCTCCTCCTCAGAGTAGCGATAATTATACCATGGCCTATGGCTCCTCCCATGCCACCGGAAATAAGCAAAATCCGCCGTCAAATGCACCTTGGGTGGAAGGGAAGGCTCATCCACAACGCAGTAGGCTATGTTATGTTCCCTCAGTATCCTCCAAGTCTCCTCCCTCATCCACGAGGAGTTTCTGAACTCAACGGCGAACTCGTAATCATCCGGGATCATCTCAAGAAACCTTTCAAGTTTCTCAACATCAGAATCATACTTGAATTTTGGAGGAAGCTGAACCAGTATGCAGCCGAGTTTACCGCTTGCACTGAGAGGCTCCAGGAGCTCCAAGAATCGCATCAGCTCTCTCTGGATGTTCTCCTTTGGGTCTAGCTTCTTCTCGTGAGTTATCAGTTTAGGCAGTTTGGCGGAGAATATGAAGCCCGGCGGAGAAACTCTGTTCAAACCGTATATGGTAGATCTTGATGGGTAACGGTAGAAAGTAGAGTTAATCTCAACGGTATTAAAGAACCGAACGTAATAGCTGAACATTCTCTTTTCATCTTCATAGAAAGGGCCAACCCACTCCTTATAGGACCATCCGCTCGTCCCGAAGAATAACTCTGACATACCGATGCTTCCCGCGAAGACTCTCCCACTATTTAGGAATAAAGAGACAGCATCTAATAGGAATTATGGAAGCATCTTATTCGCAGAGAAAAAAAGCAGTATCCAAGGATGCAATCGAACGGCAATTAAGTTTTAAGCTTGAGATAATCCCAGATCAATGCGGTAACCTATAAGTGTTCTCGAAGATGAGAAAGTTATATTACTTCCTTTCGAGATTATTCGCGTCTTACAACCGTTATGGTGCATTTTGTCGCTATAGCCGCGATTACCCCTAAGGCTGCAAGCCATGGGGCCAATACTGCTCCTACGAAGCCGGCCCAGGCAGGTATCTCCAATAAGGTTTTGCCCTTCTCATCTTTAACTATGATTCTCCTAACGTTGCCTTCATGAAGTAGATCCTTTATTTTTCTAACAAGCTCATCAGACTGGACAACGTATTCTTCTCTTTGAGCTTCACTGACTGGAGCTCCACATTTATAACAGAAATTTGCCCCTTCAAGCAGATCTGCACCGCAATTCTTACATTTAGCCAACCTTTTTTCCTCCATCTTTTCAGCTATAAGTAGTCTCTCGTCTTAATTAAATGATCATGCATTTGCCGCAAATTCGGAGGTAATCGCTTCCAGCCAGGGCATTTCTTTGATTATCTTCGCACCTTAAAAATGTAATAGAAAGCAAGTCCAGTAAACGGTAACCCGATCAGCCACAGGGTTAAAAAGACTGGGAATGACAAGGCGTACATGAGAACGATCATTATAGGGATTACTGGGAAAATCCAGAAAATAGCCGTGAAGAAAAGGACACTTAAGACCATGGAGGTCGTTAATTCGGCTAATTCTGAATTTTCATTTGATCTTCTCTTCATTGTGAGCCCCCGATAGTTAAAACTGACCCATTTTTAGATTAGATACAAAAAGGAATATAAAAAACTTGCGTACGCAGATTTTCCGATTAGAAAATCAATGTATGACCAAAAAAGTTAATCATCAGAGATGTTTTACGAAAAGGCCGTCATTATGAACCTTAAAGGGGGAAGGTTCCTCTAAACTTCCATCATAAACGCGTCTCTAACCCGAATTAATGCAGAAAAATGGGATATAAACGTTGAATCACATCTCATAATACTGTTCATGGGGACAGACTAAGAATTCGCAACTGATTTATGCATTAACCAAGAATGTAACACGCAGCATAGGAAGATCACTAAAGAGCGCGCTCGCATCTCCTTCTCTTTTTGTGTACAAAACAGAACCTTCAACATCATTCTCGAATCAAGCATAAACCTTTGTTTCATCACATAAGAAATTATTAAGGAGCAGTAAGGCACATTATTTTGTGTGATCTCCAGCATGAAGAAAACAGAGGAATTGCGGGAAAAGCTACGTGGAAGACTATTCTTATCCTCCATGATGAACGTAACGGATGGATCTTTCTGCGCCGAGAGGAGTGAAGGCTGCGCGATGGTTCAGATCGGAGCATACCTGGCTGAACCTCCCGCTTATGGAAAATTTTCATCGGTCCTACCTTCGGAGAGACGAAGATGTATTCAATTCCTCGCTGAAGAGTGTAGAAAGGCTAAAGGCCAGTCGGAGGTCTATGTATGCTTGAACCTTGCGACGCCTAAGCTTGAGTGGGGATTGGAAGCCGCAGAGGCTTTCAAGGAAGCTGGCGGAGACCTTGTTGAGCTTAACGTTCATGGAGCCTACGAGAGATACCTAAAGCTCGGGTTGCTAAGAGCGATGGTTCTCCCCGAGAATAGGGCGAATCTCATAAGATGGCTCAAAGCCTTTTCTAGGCTGGACATTCCTCTTATTGTGAAGTTCAGAATGGGCGTAGTTCCCGACTATCCATCCATTCTTGAGGAGATCGCTGATCTGGATATCTTCGCCGTGCACTTCAACGTTAGAGACGATGCTACTAAAAGACCAGATTTCAAGTTCGTCGAAGAGATCCGGGAAAAATATCCCTTTTTCCTTCTAGTAAGCGGCTATGTTAGATCCGCGGATGATGCGAGACGACTCTTCTCCGTAGGAGCTGATATGGTGGGAATCGCGGAGCCGATGATCAAGGAACCAAGATTCATCGCGAAGATCGCCAGGCAGCTCGGCTTCTAATCCCCCTAAAAGGTAAGTCTCATTCGGCTAGCTATCCAAACCATTCCTGCATCTTTTCGACGAATTTGGGAAACGCGATTTCAGGCTCAAGCAGTTCTCTGTGCCATCTCTTCTCCCACTCGAATGTCACGTACCCGTCATAGCCGCCGTCTCTGAGCATCTCAAGCATCTTCCTTAATGGTACATCTCCCTCGCCGAAGAGAACATATTTTACTTGGCCGTTCTCGTCGAGAATCGAGTCCTTAACGTGCACACTTACAACGTAGGGAGACAAATTAGCATAGGTTTCCTCTGGATCTTCATTATTGAAACGGTAGGGGTGATGCATATCCCATAAGACGCCGACGTTTGGATGATTAACCTTCTTCATAACGCGGGAGACAACGGTCGAATCTGTCCAGTCGTCATGAGTCTCCAAGGCAAGCGTGACACCGTAATCCTTAGCCACATCACCCATCCGTCTAAGATTCTCGACCAGAACCGGTATGACCTCCTCTAAGGTATATCCCTTAGGCACATCCCCGCCGAAGACCCTTACAACCTTAGCATCAAGCTGAGCCGCAAGTTTTATACCGCGCCTAGTCTCCTCGAAGTGCTTCTCCATCTTCTCCGGGTCAACGACGGCGAATCTTGCGGAAAGAGCGATGCCGGAGACCGCTATTTTATGGTCAGAAAACAGTTTTTTCGTCTTCTCTAAGTCTCGGGTAAACTCGGGCAGTCGGCTTATATCCATCTCATCTCGGATGCCTCGAAATTCAACTCCATCGAAGCCCATTCGAGATGCATTCTCAACTATCTCCTGCAAAGTCCAATCTGGGCAGCCCAGGGTAGTGAAAGCCAGCTTCATACATTTTCCTCCATTACACATGTTCATTACATCATAGTACAGTGCATCTTAATAATAAAATTGCCCACAACTCGAAGGAAACATGTGATATCTCAATTCTAGATGGCAAAGATATTCTCAGCCCCTATGCAACTTTTATAGCCTAATTGATATTTTAGATGTGAAATTGAGGGAAGCATCGAATGGGAAAGAATGAAACTTCATCTCGAAATCCTTCAAAAAGCATTCTCAAACATTTCCTGTATACGGGAAATAAAACAAAGGAGATCTCTTTTCCCCTAGGCGGCATCGGAACCGGCTCCATAGGCCTCGCGGGAAACGGAAGACTCATCGACTGGGAGATTTTCAATAGACCGAACAAGAGAAGCGTAAATGGCCTTTCACATTTCGCCGTTAAGGCTGAAGCTGACGGAAAAGTCCTAGATGTAAGGGTCTTAACCGGAGACTTACCGCCGCCCTATTCTGGAGAAAATATCGGACGGCGTTTCGAGTCATTCGGTTTTGGACCGCCAAGAGGCTACATGGCTGGTTTACCGCATTTCAGGGAAGTAGAATTCGAAGGGACTTATCCGATTGCGAGGCTGAGGTTCAAAGATGAAAAATTCCCTGGAAAAGTCCAGATGACCGCGTTTAACCCGTATATTCCGCTCAATGACGCGGATTCAAGTATACCCGCAGCCTTCTTTGAAATCGAGATTCAAAACACAACCGATAAGACAATCACGTATACTGTTTGCCTTTCAGTTCAGAATCCGCTGCCCAGCGGCACCACGGTGAATACTTACGGAGAACATGGAGGAATCCGATTCATAAAAATGACATCAAATAAACTTAAAGAAGAAGATGTAGAATTTGGAGACCTAACCATAGCTACCGATTCATCAGACTTCAGCTATCAGGAATATTGGTTTCGGGGACGATGGTTCGACGGTTTCCACGTCTATTGGAGGGACCTAACGTCACCAGGTAAATTCAAGAACCGCCGCTATTCTCAGCCGCATGTAGGAATACAGGATCATTCCCTGCTGGCGGCTCATTTCAAAGTTAAGCCGGGAGAAAGGGGAAGAGCTCGGTTCATAATAAGCTGGAACTTTCCGAATTGTTATAATTACTGGAATCCGGAAAAGGAGAGACGAGAAGAATGCAGGACTTGGAAGAATTTTTATGCAACGATCTTCAAGAACTCAACGGAGACTGCTATTTACTGTCTAGAAAACTGGGATAGACTCTATGCTGAAACTGTGAAGTTTAGAGACAGCCTATTCTCCTCAACGTTACCTCCATTCGTGATCGACGCCATCTCAGCAAACCTCTCAATTCTAAAGACCCCCACAGTGCTTCGGCTGGAAGACGGATCACTCTATGGCTTCGAAGGATGCCATCCAGATTCAGGATGCTGCAAAGGAAGCTGCATGCATGTCTGGAGTTATGCTTATGCGCCGACGTTTCTATTCTCGAAGCTCGACCGATCCATGTGGGACCTGCATTACAAATATGATCAGCGGGAAGATGGACGGATAAGTTTCCGTCTTCTGCTGCCATTCGGTAGGGGACGATGGGGCTTTCCACACGCCGCGGTGGATGGACAGTTAGACACCGTTATCAGATCTTATCTTTACTGGAAACTCACAGGGGATGATGCGTGGCTTAGATCTCATTGGGAGGCCATAAGGAAATCTATCGAGTATGCCTGGGCTGAAACAAACGAGGATAAGTGGGATTTCGACAAGGATGGCGTCTTAGAGGGGAGGCAGCATCACACCTTGGACATGGAGCTTTTCGGTCCGAACTCTTGGTTAACGGGCTTTTATCTTGTGGCTTTAAAGGCTGGCGCTGATATGGCTGAATATCTCGGCGAGCATAATAAGGCTGCAGAATATATCACTTTATTTAAGAAGGGTAAAAGATGGGTTGAGCGGCATCTCTTTAACGGCGAGTATTATCATCAACTCATCGATTTGAAGGATAAATCGATTCTTGAAAAGTTCAAGTCAGAAGACCCGGGAATCATGGATGTTTATTGGGATGAGGAGCATGGGGAGATCAAATATCAGATGGGAGAGGGCTGCGGAATCGATCAGGTAATAGCTCAATGGCATGCAAATCTTTCCGGTTTAGGCGAGATCTTCGACAAAAGACAGGTTAAGAAAGCCTTAGAGTCCATATATAGATACAACTTTAAGAGGATGAGGGAATTCACGAATCCCTGCCGCATCTTCAGCCTAAACGATGAAAGGGGCGTCGTAATATGCGAATGGCCTGAAGGTAAACATAAACCTGTCATTCCCGTACCGTATGCCGAGGAAACGTGGCCCGGCTGCGAATATGCCGTTGCAAGCTTGATGATACAAGAGGGACTTGTAGAAGAAGGATTGGAGATCGTCAAAGCTGTTCGCGACAGATTTGATGGGGAGAAGAGAAACCCCTGGAACGAATTTGAATGCGGAAGCAACTATGCCCGCTCAATGTCTTCTTACGCCCTGCTTCTTGCATTAAGCGGGTTAAAATTCGATCTAGTTAGTAACAGGATAGAGATCAATCCTCCACGAATCATTAATGGCTACTTCAAATGCTTCTGGTCTCTCGGAACAGGCTGGGGAACCTTTGAGATACAGCGGGACAGCGTCGCGATCCACGTTCAGTATGGAAGCCTAAAGATTAAGGTTTTGAACCTTCCATTCTTAAGCGGTAGAGAGATCAAAGAAGTTTCAATTGGAAAAGAGAGAATCGAGTTTGAAAGATACGACGGAGAAATAATCTTCAGCAAGCCTATCCTCATAGAAAAAGACCAGAAACTCACCGTTCACCTCAGCGATTCTTCTAAGAATTGATCGAAAAGAGGCGCAAAAATCTCTTTTATTTACTGATAACCTTTTTGAAAATCAGATCACTCCGATCTCTTCAAGAGTCCGCCTTACTTCCTCTTTCTCTTCTTCTGTCAAGTCTTCCAATGGCTGTCTGAGGGAGCCTCCATGCAATCCAACTAGATCCATGCATGCTTTGCCTACGCTCATATACATGTAATTGGTCCTTAGAACAGACGGGATTATCGATGGATCTTCCCTTTTCCTCATGAATCTTCCGACAAGTCTATAGATCGGTAGAACCTTTTCTTTAAGAACCTCTTTGGCTTTATCGAATCTTCCTGAGCTCACCATTTCGTAAATCTCATAGCTTATTGATGGGGCGAAGTTTCCGATAAAGGTCACAAAACCCGCATAATTCAATCCACCCGCTGCGGATCCAAATAGTGGAGTTCTCCCAGCCCATTAAGTAGAACCATATCGTCGGGATCTATTAATGCAGCTTTCCAAGCGTAGTCTCCTGCGTTGGGAGAGTTATCCTTCAAGGCGACGATATTCTCGATCTTCGATAATCTTTGGGTTAACTCAGGATCTATCATAAGCCCTGAGACTGCGGGATTATTGTACACCATTACTGCTATCTTGACGGAATTTGCTATGCTCTTATAGTGTTTGAATAGGCCTTCCTTAGTCGGCGTATGATAATAGGGTGGAACGATCATCACGCAATCCGCGCCTACCTTCTCGACATATTTCGCCATCTTTATAGCCTCTCTAGTTCCAGAATGAGATGCACCTGCGATTACTGGCACTCTACCATCAACAGTATCAACCACCGTTTTCACAATTACTTTCTGCTCTTCAATGAAGTTCGCATAGAACTCGGTGGTGCTCCCATTGGTCATTATTACGAGGTCTCTGCTGCCTTTCTCTGCGAATTCAACGAGAAACTCTGTGTTTTCCCTTAACCCCTCAATATCAAGCTCGC
>Ga0180301_10004229_pt1 | contig 11097 bp, 12 predicted proteins | sample GuaBasSediGuay16_FD_121797 | JGI IMG/M metagenome (GOLD analysis project Ga0180301, IMG submission 121797) | Subseafloor sediment microbial communities from Guaymas Basin, Gulf of California, Mexico - Guay16, Core 4569-2, 12-15 cm | ecosystem: Environmental > Aquatic > Marine > Hydrothermal... | reverse complement strand
CTCAGCTGAAATGCCTGGTCCTTAATCATAAAAACTCTCTCCTTACCATCATTCTTGCAAGTTTATCAGGATTAACCTTTTCAATATCATCCGGAACATTCTGGCCTGTTGACAAATAGGATAATGGCTTTTTAATCCGGGTAATAACACTTAATGCTGCTCCAAGGTTTGTAGTCTCATCTAATTTTGTAAACAACAATCTGTTATAAGTTATTATCCCGAATTTTTCTACAACATCCATTATATCTTTCAATTTGGAAGTCATCGAAATCACAAGATGAACTTCATCAGGATGAATCATCTCCAGAAATTTTTTTATTTCTTTCAATCTTGGTGTATCTTTTTGACTTCTTCCTGTTGTATCAATATAAATCAATTCCATATCTTTCATTTCAGAAACAGCATTAATCATTTCATCTGGTGTATACACCACTTTTAATGGTATTTCAGCAATATTTGCAAAAGTTTTTAACTGTTCAACAGCAGCTATTCTAAATGTATCAATTGAAATTAAACCCACCTTTTTTCTGTTTATCAGTTTATTTTTTGTTGCTAACTTGGCAATTGTTGTTGTTTTACCAACTCCTGTAGGCCCAATTAAAGCTATAGTTTTAGGCTCAGACCTCGGAAGATTATTTTCTGGAACAACTTTTATAAGGGATGAAATTTTCTTTAATAACAGGTCTAAAATTAGCTTCAGGTTATTGTAATCATCACCCTTCAACTGATAATGTATTCCTTCAATTAATTTTTTTGCGATTCTCTCTTCAACTTCATTTTCCAGTAGCTGTTTTAAAACCAGGATTAAATTTTCTGGCAGGTTTGGCATATCCCTGTATTTAAGGAGATCACTCATTCTACTCATTTCATTTTTTATCTCTTTAATCTCTTCCTTCAACATACTAATACTCAGGTCATTAAGCTCCTTTTTAATGCCTTCGGTATTGGTATTAAAATTTATTCTTGAAGAATAAAGATTTCGGGAAGGATAAGGAGATTTAGCCTTTGGTTCATCTTTAGCAGCAGTAATTTCAATAAGTTCTTTACCAAAAAAATCGAAGATTCCACCTTTATTAATTTTTTCTGATTTGAGAACCACTGCATCATCTCCAAGTTCCTTTTTCATCTGAGCAATTGCTTCTTTCATAGTTGGAGCAGTAAATTTTTTAATCCGCATTTTCTGTGCTTTCACCTCCTATAGATTCAATTTGGACCGTTGGAGTAATTTCACTTGTTGAAATTACCATTAAATTTGGAAATACTGGTTCTATCAATCTCCTCAGGTATAGCCTTATTCTCGGATTTGTAACAACAAGTGGTGTATATCCTTTTGATATCATTTCCTCTATATCTCTTGAAAAATCATCGATAATTTTTTTCATTGTACCCGGTGGTAAAGTAACCGGAACACCAGTAGACGTAGCCTCTTTAATTGCATTTTCTATCTGATTCTCTATTGCAGGGTCAAGAGTTATAGCATGGATTTTGCCTTCTTCGTCTTTGTATAAATTTGTAATTACTTTACTCAACCGCTGTCTGACAGCCTCTGTTAGAGCATCTACATCTTTTGTAGTAGGTGCATAATCACCCAGGGCTTCCAGAATTGTTACAAGGTCTCGAATAGGAATTTTTTCTCTCAACAAATTCTGTAAAACCTTCTGAACCGCTCCCACTGAAAGCAGTCCAGGAACAAGTTCATCAACAACTGCAGGATAATCAGCTTTAAGATTGTTTAACAGGGTCTGAGTGTCCTGCCTGCCGAGAATCTGGTCAGCATTAGCCTTAATTATCTCCATTAAATGGGTAGCAATTACTGCTGAAGCTTCAACAACAGTATACCCCGCAAGTTCAGCCTGTTCCTTCTGTTCTTCAGTTATCCAGTAAGCAGGTAAACCAAAAGCAGGCTCGGTTGTTTTAATTCCTTCTATTTCTTTTTCAACGGTACCGGGGTTCATTGCCAGATAGTATCCTGGCATAATTTCTCCTTTTGCTACCTCAATACCTTTTATTTTGATTACATAACTATTGGAACCGAGTTGAATGTTATCTCTTATTCTAATAGGTGGAACTATAATACCTATATCCAGAGCCACCTGTTTTCTAAGAGTAGTTATCCTTCCTAATAGGTCTCCGCCCTGTTCAACATCAACAAGGGGAATCAATCCATACCCGATTTCAAGTTCAAGGGGGTCAACCTGCAGATAACTTTCAACCCTCTCTTCTGCTTCAGGTGGTGGTGCTTCTCTTTCAATTTCTTTTCTTTTCCTTTCAAGAATATCCTGTCTGCTAAAATATCCAAGCACGCCTGCAATAACTGCAAGCATTAAAAAAGGAAGCAAAGGTAATCCAGGAGCAATTCCAAAAAACAACAGGGCTCCTGCTGCTATAAACAGAGCTTTTGGTTGAGCTAAAATCTGCTTTTGTAAATCATAACCGAGATTAGCTTCTGTTGCAGCTCTTGTTACAACCATACCTGCAGAAGTTGAAATAACAAGAGCCGGTATCTGGGAAACAAGACCATCTCCAATGGTCAAACGAGTATAAGTCTGGATCGCTTCAGAAAAAGATAAACCCAATTGAGCTACCCCTATCAGAAAACCACCTATAATATTGATACCGGTTATAATTAATCCTGCAATTGCATCACCTCTGACGAATTTACTTGCTCCATCCATAGCGCCATAAAATTCTGCTTCTTTGCCGATTTCCATTCTTCTCTGCCTTGCTTCCTCATCAGTAATTATTCCTGCATTAAGGTCTGCATCTATAGCCATCTGTTTACCTGGCATTGCATCAAGAACGAACCTTGCCGCAACTTCTGCAATTCTTCCTGCGCCTTTTACTATTACAAGAAAATTTATTATAACAAGTAAAAGGAAAATAATAAACCCTACAATATAGTTCCCTTTGACAACGTATGTTCCAAAAGCTTCGATAACTTTCCCAGCATAAGCCTGCCCCAGTATCAATCGGGTTGATGCTACATTTAGAGCCAATCTAAATAATGTTAAAATAAGAAGAAGACCAGGGAATACAGCCAGATCAAGAGGTTTCACAATATACAGAGCAACCATTAACACAACAATCGCAAAGGTAATGTTCATCGTCAATAGAATATCAAGGGTCCAGGTAGGTAAGGGTATAATCATCAGTACCAGTATTACTATAACAGCAATTGCAATAATAATATCACTATTCTGAGTTAAAGCCTTATAAATAGGATTTGTCGGGTTCTGAACAGCTTCCATAATTCTACGCTACCTTTTTATTCTTAAGTTTATAAACATAAGCTAAAACTTCAGCTACAGCCTGGAAAAATTCCTCAGGGATTTCATCACCTATTTCTGTAGCTTTATACAATGCCTGTGCTAATGGTTTGTTTTCAACAATTGGAATATCATTTTCAATAGCAATCTTTTTAATTTTTTCTGCGATTTTTCCTTTTCCTTTAGCAACAACAGTAGGGGCTTCCATTTCATTAGAATCATACTTCAGGGCAACAGCAATTTCTGTTGGGTTCGTTATAACAACATCTGCCTCTGGAATTTCTCTTATCATTCTTCTTCTTGCCATTTCCCTCTGAATACTTCTTATTCTTGCCTTAATATGAGGGTCTCCTTCAAGTTGTTTGTATTCTTCTTTTACCTCCTGTTTTGTCATCATTATACTTCGTTCATATTCCCATCTTTGAAACATATAATCAAATATAGATAGGGCAAGTAATACCAGTGCTATCCTTAAACCAACTTTAAAAGTCTCATAGGTAACAAATTTAAATATTTGCGAGGGAGCTTTATCCATTAATGGTATATATTCTTTTACATCACCTTTTATTGTTAAATATGCAATAAGCCCGATTAACAATATCTTGAAAATATTTTTTACTAACTCTTCTAAAGACCTTCTGGAAAAAAGTATTTTCTTAAAACCCGAAAAAGGATTAAGTTTATCGAACTTTGGTATTAGTGGCTCAAAAGTAAGCATAGGACCAACCTGAGCAAAATTCGAAATAAGACTAACTACCAGTAGGGTTAATATTACCGGTCCTATTATTTTTGCTACGACAATACCTCCTAATTGTATATAACCCGGTAAATTATCACGGTTCACATACATAGTTCCAAAATTTTCAAACAATAGCTGAGAATAATAAGATACCTGCCTGTATACATAACCACCCATAAACTTGAAAAATAATAATAAAGCTAATAAAACAGCCGACGAATTAATCTCAATGCTTTTAGCAACATTTCCCTTTTTTCTTGCTTCTTCTCTTCGTTTAGGTGTTGCTCTTTCTGTTTTTTCTTGTTGATCTTCTTCTGGCATATTTCAATTACAAAATTTGAATTAATTGAACCACATCATGTTTAAAAACTTCCACAAGCTTATCAAATACATAAATAAACAATGGTAATGATAATCCTACAATTAACAAACCTACAGAGATTTTAAGTGGAAAACCAACTATAAAAATATTCATTTGTGGAACAGTTCTCGCAACTATACCCATAACAAAATCTGTCAGAAATAAAGCAGCAAGGGCTGGTCCTCCTATTTTTAAAGCAATAATAAATATTTTTCCACTCATTTCAACAATTTTACCTGAAATCATCTTTGAGAAAACTACCCCACCTACTGGAATAACATCATAGGAAGCCTTTATCGCCTGTAAGAAAAAATGATGTCCATCCATCAACAAAAATATAATAAGGGCTAAAACATATTGAAACTGTCCCATTATCGATACCTGTTCTCCAGTTAGTGGGTCCAGTACATTTACTATACCAAAACCCATATCAAGCCCGACTAACTGACCTGCCATTTGTATACCAACAAATAAAAAGGCTGTAGATAAACCAATAATTAAGCCCACTGTTACCTCTTTTAAAACAAGAAATATAAAAGGCCATAACTGGATTGGAATCCTGAAATTCCCTGCATCAATTATCGGATACATTACTAAAGAAACAAGAAAAGCAAGACCAGCTTTTACCGCATTTGGAACCGCATTAAATCCAAATACAGGAACAGTACACAGTATCGTAGCAATCCTGACAAAACCAAGAAAAAATACTATAAACTGATGAAAACTCAAATTATACATATTATTTCGCAAAGTTAGGAACAATTGTAAACAAATTAATAGTAAATGTTAAAAGAACATTCATCATCCAGGGCGCAAATATCACCAGCGCCAGAATTACAACTATAATCTTTGGTATAAATGTCAGTGTCATCTCATTAATAGAAGTTACTGCTTGAAAAATCCCTATAGCAAGGCCTACTACAAGTGCAAGGCCTAACATTGGTGCTGAAACCAATAACACGGTATAAACCGCTTCTCTTCCAAGATAAATTATATATTCCTGTGTCATTTTACTAAACCTTTCACAAAATTTGCCGATAACCTTAAATGAAAAGGTCATCGAAAGCTTGTTACTACTGAATCAATAATCAGATACCATCCATCTACAAGAACAAAAAGTAAAATTTTAAACGGTAAAGAAATCATTATGGGTGGTAACATAAGCATACCCATACTCATTAATACAGAAGCTACTATCATATCTATCATTAAAAAAGGAACATAAAGAATAAACCCGATTTGAAAAGCTATTCTCAATTCAGAAATAACAAAAGCCGGTATTAATACACGAGTCGGTATTTCATCAGGGTTTTGGGGTTTATTCAGATTCGCAAACTTCACAAACAACGCAAGGTCTTTTTCTCTTGTCAATTTTAGCATAAAGTGTCTTACAGGTTTAACAGCTTCATTAAATGCTTCCTTACTTGTTATTTTCTCCTGAAGATACGGCTGAATGGCTTTACTGTTCACCTCCTTCCATACAGGACCCATAATAAAAAATGTTAAAAATAGAGCCAGACCTATAAGAATCTGATTGGACGGCATTTGTTGAGTTCCCAGTGCCTGACGTATAAAATGAAATATAATTATTATCCTTGTAAAAGATGTCAACAATATTAACAACGCTGGCGCAAGAGATAAAATCGTCATTAAAAAAAGAATCTGAAGTGTAATAGCAACATCACCAGGTTTTTCTGCTCTTTCAATTCCAATTGTAACTTTCGGAATTGTAGGTACCTGCGCTTTAACCGAGCCAGATAACAAAACTATTAGCAATAATAAAAACAGAACGCTTTTTACACAGAAAATTCTTTTCATTTTAACGCCTTTTCCTTTCTCATAAGCTTACTTAGAAATCCATTAAGATGAAATGAAAAAGAACCATTTGAAACAGCTACTTTATCAATATTTATTTCTCCAAGCTCTTCATCATTTAGTTCAGAAAGATAATTTATATTACTTTCAGTTACTCCTAATACAACTACTTTTTTACCAATTTTTACAAGATAAATCGTTTTCTTAGGAGCTAAAAAAAGAGTTCCTATAATTTTCATTGATGAAGAATTTACACTCAATCCTCTCTTACCCATATAGAACTTTTTAAAATATAATATCACAAGATAAATCAAAAGAGTAATTACGATTAGAGAACCCACAGTTTTGAGTAAAAGAAGAATAAAATTTGGCCCGGAAGAATTTTTAAAAAGCACAGAACCGCTACCCGTACCTGTAGTATCCTGACCACTAATCTGACTGGTGTTAAAAAAATTATTCTTTTCCTGAGCTAGTGTATTATTAACTGACAGGCACATCGTTATAAAAATCAATAACACAGTAAAAAAAACAAATTTCCTCATAATATATCCACAATTACTTTAGTTTACTGAGCCTCTCAGAAGGTTTCACCAGGCTTGTTATTCTGATACCAAAATGTTCATCTATAACAACAACTTCCCCTTCGGCAATTTTTTTATCATTAATTAACAGGTCAACCGGCTCACCAGCCAGTTTATCAAACTCAATAACTGATCCATGCCCCAACTCCAGAATATCCTTAATAAGCATTTTTGTTCTTCCCAGTTCTATTGAAACGGGAAAAGATAAATCCATCAGTAATTCCATTTTTTCTGGCAAAACTTCCTTTTCAGGTGCTTTTTCCAGCTCCTTTTTTTCCTCTTCAACAGCCGCTGGAGCAGAAACATCCTCTATTTCTTCCTGGGCTTCACTCAACATACTTTCAAGGTCAAATTCTCCCTCACCTTTTTCCTTTTCAGCCTCTGCTTCTGGTTTTTCTTCTTCAGTTTCCTTACCTGGAATGAGACTCTCAACAGTACTTGATGTTAAAACTCTATAAATTATATTCGATTCCTCACCATTAATATCAAGTTTAAACTTTTCTGCAATTAACCCAGGATAACTGAATATATCTTCAGTTAAATCCACCACCTTACTCTCTATACCCTGAACTTCTATATTAATATTAAGCTCATCCCTGATGATTGGTGCAAGTGCTCCACCTATCTGGTTAGCTATCTCTTTAATAGAATCCAGATGTTCTTCATTCAATTCCTCCACCGGTTCAGCCATTACCATCCAGGATGAAATTTTTATAGCTAAAGGCTTCTCTAAAAATACCATAATAATCCCTTCAGGGTCAGTACTGAGATGGCACGAAACCATAAGTACAGAGTCAGAATAATTCTCTTTTACAGTAGAAAAATCAAATTCATCCATACCTTCCAGGGAAACTGTAACCTTTTTATTTATAACAGTGCCTAAAATCTCAGATACTTCCTGAACTTCCTTTTCTGATATTTTTGTTAGAACATCGGTTATGTGAGTCTCTAATGCCATAAAAACCCCTTTTACAATTTATATATTTGTTAAATCTTCTTCTCTTATTTCTCTTATTATTTTTACAGCTTTTTTCTTTCCTTTGAATCCGGGTTTTCCCAGAAATTTATTATTTCCACCTATTGAAATTTCGATTAAATCATTAACTTTTTTATCAGTTACAATAACATCATATTTTTCCAGATTAAATATATCCTTTACTGTCAAACTTGTTTTTCCAAGATATGAAACGACAGGCAGTTGCGTCATTTTCAGGCGCTCTGTCAAGATATTAATTTCTTCCTCAGAAGCCTCTTTTTTGGTAGTGGAAATAAAATGTTGAACATTCAGTTTCGAAATAATATCTTCAAGAATAAGATAAGGAAAACAAATATTCATAAGACTTGATGTATCCTGGATTTTAATTTCAAGTGAAACAGTAATAACTGTTTCGCCTGGAGGTGCAATTTGAACTACATCAGGGTTACTCTCAAATCCTTCCAGAATAAAAGTAAGAGGTGCTACCTGTTGCCAGGCTGTAGATAGGTTCTCAAGAGCTTTTTCAATTATCTTTTTCATTACAGTTTGTTCAATTGAAGTAATCGTTCTTGGTTCTTCTCCGGAACCACCTTTACCCCCAAAAAGCCTGTCAACTACAAACAATACAAGTTGTGGGCTAATTTCAAGAATTGCCACACCGTTTAATTCCTCCACTCTGAATATATATATGCAACTCGGGTCAGAAATCGAAAGAATAAATTCCGAATATTGTAACTGGTCAACAGATATCAGATTTATATCAACAATCGTTCTTAACCTGACAGCCAAATATGCATTAAAAGTTTTAGCAAAACTTTCATGTATTGTTTGCAGAGTTCGCAACTGGTCTTTGGATACTCTATTGGGATGTTTAAAATCATAAATATTTGCTGGTTTTTCTTCAATCTCTTCTGTTAGTTTTTCAACAGTTGATTTCCCTTCCTCTTCCGATACAGAAGAAAGAAGCGCATCAATCTCCTTCTGAGAAAGAATATCAGACAATTTAAATTACCTCCTTATTGTGCAACCTTTTTTGGCAAAAGAACCCTTCTAATTTTAGCATTTTCAGGTAAAATTTTACTCACTTCTTCCTTTATTTGAGCTTTAATAGTATCCTCATAGGTAACATCCATCGCCTTTTCATAGGTCAAACGTCCAAAAATTCCTCTAATAACATCTCTCATATAACTATCTCTTTCTTCAACACCTTTCGGTAGTTTTTTTTCTTCAAACTCAAGAACAACATCAGCAATAAGGTATCTACTTCTATTTCTTTCTCTTACATTAACAGTTATTTCTTTTATTTCATAAACAGCTCCGAATTCCTTTTTTTCCTGTGGTTCTTCAACTTTTTTCTGGGTCAATCCTTCCTCTACCTTTTTTTCCGGAAATAACCATGGTTTAACAACTCCAACAACAATAAAGTAAGCAACTACAACAAGCACAACAAATCCAACAACAAAAATTAGGGGGTTCTTTTTCCCTTTTTTCTTTTTAACTTCGGCTTCGGCTTTTTCTTCACCAAAACCTTCTTCCTGTAATTCATCTTCCATAAATTTATTCCTCCTTTACACTTCTTCTTTTTACTTTCTGGATAGTTTCCAGAGGTACCTGATTTGGGTCATACTCAACATAAATTTCTATTCTTCTGTTAAGTGCTCTATTAACTTCGGTGTCATTAGGAACAATTGGATCATTTGCGCCTCTCCCAACAGGATATAGCTTTTTTGAGTCAACACCGAGTTCTTCAAAATACTTAACCACGTTTATAGCTCTTTGAGCTGATAACTCCCAGTTAGAGGCAAATTCCTCAGTATGGATAGGTCTATCATCCGTATGCCCTTCAACTATAATTTTGTTAGGCCAGCCTTCAGTAAGCCCGACAATCACCTGTAAAATCGGATATATCTGGGGTTTAATATGAGCACGCCCCACATCAAATAATAGTGTATCACTTAATCTTATCTTTATTCCTGCTTCAGTCAACTGGAGTTTTACTATATCAGAAGACATCCCCATTTCATTCATTGTTTCATTTAACTCAGCAAGGGATTCCTGTACCTCACTTTCCATAAGATTTGAAAGTTGAGGTATTGGCATTTCTTTCGGTTTAATAACTGACTGCTCATAAGGGAGAACCCCGAGAGCTCCTTTTAAAGCACCAATTGCCCTCCTGAATTTTGCATCCCTTATTGAAGAAAAGGATAACAAAAGAACAAAAAACGTTAATAAAAGGGTCATACAATCTCCATAAGTCGTCATCCAGCCGGGAGCTCCAGGTGGAGGGCATTCTTCTTTTTTGTTTCTAGCCATTTTATTAACCCTCCCTTAATTTTCTCTCTTTAGGAGCTATAAAAGAATTAAGTTTCTGTTCAACAATTCTTGGATTATCCCCGGACTGAATTGATAAAATTCCCTGAATCATCAGTTCTCTTATTAAAACCTCATCTTTTGATTTATCCTTAAGCTTACCCGCCAGTGGAAGAGCTATTAAATTTGCTACAACTGCACCATAAAATGTAGTGATTAATGCAAGCGCCATCCCGGGTCCCAGAGCATCAGGATTATCAAGGCTGGCAAGCATCAATATTAATCCAATTAATGTACCTATCATACCCCAGGCTGGGGCGTAAGCTCCAAGAGACTCAAAAATACTGCGTCCTCTTGCATGTCTCTCTTCAAGGTAACTCAATTCTGTTTCCATAATATCTTTTAAAAGTTCGGGTTCCGTTCCATCAACAGCCAGTTGAATACCATTTCTTAAAAAAGTATCTTTTACTTCCTCCATTTGCTTTTCGAGGGCAAGAATCCCTTCTCTCCTCGCTCTTTCAGCGAATTTTACCAGTAATGCTATTGTTTCGTGAGGAGATTCTTCCTTGGCAAAAATTGCATTTTTTGCTACCCCCACAATCCCGAGCACCTGTTTTAACGGGAAATTCACAAGAACAGCTGAAAAAGCACCACCAATAGTAACCATAACTGAAGCCGGACTGATAAACAAAGCCGGTGAACCCCCCATTAAAATCGATGCAAATATAAAAACTACTCCTAATAATACACCTAAAATTGTTGCTAAATCCATCAAGAACTCCTTTTCTTTTAATGGATAGTTTTAAATATCCGAATAAGATTTATAATAATCTGTTAAATCCTCAATTATATCATCTGAAACAGGTTTAATCCGTTTAAATGGAAAACAATTCCTTCTATAATTAATCACTTTAACTATCACATCTCTAACAGAATCATTCACTATGATTTTTTTTCCTGTTGTTGTAGTAATAATTGTATCCGGTGTAGATTCTATGAACTCGATTAAATCTGCATTTATTATTATATTTTTACCATTTATTTTAGTT
>Ga0180301_10004228_pt1 | contig 11097 bp, 8 predicted proteins | sample GuaBasSediGuay16_FD_121797 | JGI IMG/M metagenome (GOLD analysis project Ga0180301, IMG submission 121797) | Subseafloor sediment microbial communities from Guaymas Basin, Gulf of California, Mexico - Guay16, Core 4569-2, 12-15 cm | ecosystem: Environmental > Aquatic > Marine > Hydrothermal... | reverse complement strand
TAACAAGATGAAGACATTATATCTTGATGCAATAACGGTTTTTGACGGATCTAATGTACTAGGTGTTATATCTACTAATAGACTTCCTTTCATAGCTTTCGAAGATGCTAAGACAGGTATTAAAAGCCGGCGTTTAATATGGGTTAGAAAACTTGTTAGAGGAGCTGCTAAAAAGGGTAGATATGTTAAGATCACTCCTCTACTGGCCATAGATGCAATGGTGCCTTATAGGAAATACATTCCTCCCGATACAAGTGTAACTAGAGCGTTAGATATTATGGAAGAAGCAAGACTTAACGGTATACCCGTAGTAAGCATGGATGGAGAGATAGTGAGTGTAGTATCTAAGAATGATGTATTAAGAGAATTATCTAGAAGAGCTGAGAGGTTAGCCAAGATAGAAATTGAAAAAGTGAAAAGAACAGAAAAGAAAAATGAAGGCAAAATAACTTCTTTACAATAATAGAAAAATATTAAACCCGATATATAACCAAAATCTACAATGAGAAAGGCGGCGGTCGTCTAGCCTGGACTAGGACGCCGGCCTGCCAAGGCTGATTTCCAGAGTCACAGAACGCCGGAGATCCCGGGTTCAAATCCCGGCCGCCGCATCAATCTTTTATGAATCAAAAATAATATCCCTTATAGACAAAAAATAGTTTGAGCCGGGGTGCCCGAGCGGTCTAAGGGGGTGGGCTCGAGACCATATTCCGGCATATACGGGAGACCCACTGCCTCCTCTGCGGGGCGCGCGGGTTCGAATCCCGCCCCCGGCGCTCCTTTTTCTGCTTTATCTCCTACTTCCTTAAGTAGAATTAGTATAGAGGAAGGCGAAGTCCAGCGATATATAGTAATCAAGTGCTTTAAGTGGGGAAAGACTATCAGTATCTGCGTTCCATTAATGTTTTAGAGCTTATGAAAATGATTTAATAGCTAATTTGAATTCATAGAGTATAGAGAATGTTTACAGACACTATGTTTAAGGATCTTGGAGTAGCTACTTTAGCAGGCATTAAAATACTCCTTGAATAACTAATTAGTTAAGCTAGAACTGTAAGGTCTGTATCAATTACCTCCTCAAAACTTGCTGTGCATCTTAGCTTCAATAAACTAAACAATATAAAAAATAGAGGACTAGAAACTTATAAAATAGCCTAGAAAAAGCGGGGGTGCCCGAGCCTGGTCAAAGGGGTCGGGCTCAGGACCCGATGGCGTAGGCCTGCGTGGGTTCAAATCCCACCCCCCGCACCATGAATTCAGTTTTTCTCGAAGAAGTTAACTACTTCCTCGACAAGATATTCTGTTATCCGTTTAATGTCTCGTTTACTGAGTTTGTAGTTAACCATGTTTTTGAGCTTGAAGATCTGATAGATACGGACTATTTCTTCTAGGGGACCAATATACTTAGTAATAACTCTACTACCTAAGCGATATTGCTCATAAACGTACAGCTTTCCTCTAATACGCTTAACCACAAGAGTCAAACTATTACACCCAATAATATGTAAACGATGCAATAAAGTAGTTAAATTTCAATGTCTACGAGGAGAATCGTCTAAGACACCTACTTTCTTAGATACGTTGATCCCAAACATTAACAAGTTCCGCTCCTATACTCCGATGCGGCAAACACTGCTAAAGCAGTTCTTTCTCATTATATAATTATCACACAACCCCGGGTACACATACTACATTTCTAATAATACACTACTCCAATGACTCAACAACACCTCGTACTAAACGCGTTATCCCATATACTTTCTACTTACTTCCCTACTTCACGTAGTTGTATACGAATACACGCATCATCTATCCTTCACCGATTCAGTAATATTCCCATAACTTCGCACACACTACAAGTACTATAACATAACCATTAAAACTCGTAAAGAATCTCTCAATACAATAGCTCGCGAAACACCATCACGCATAACTTATTTTTCAAGCCATTTCATCCAATAGGAACTCTACAAGTACATGAACATCTTCAACATGTTCTTCCATAATTCTTACAATGTCAAATGCCTTTTTACATCATTCAGTGTTATATTCTCTTTAGAGACTATTTGTTTTAATAAGGTTGTATCGTTTTTCAAATCCTGTATTATCTCCTTTAGTGTATCTAGTATTGTAGTAATGTGTTTGTCTTGTACAATTATTTCATTTGTCCTATTATATGCCTCATTGATGTAATCCGCTATGAGACTTATGATGAGTTCCTGTCTTATATGATAAGCTTTCCTAAGGTCTTCCGAGAAATTATCCTAAACCCTATATAATTATGATAATGAGTTTCTAAAAGTCGAGCAGATGTCCGAGCTAACTCAACTGCATGTACACAAGAATACTCCACTATAACCATGTTCTGCAGATTCCGTGAAAACATACCATAATCTATAACCATGTGTCTAGCTTGAGATAATCCATAAGAGTAACCTACAAGACCTCCAATAAGTAGCCCTACTATAAGAGTACCTATAGCAACAATTACGGTGTATCTCTTCTACTTTCCAGCTCCATCAGAAGAACTCGGATACACCTTTGTCCCCCAATAATTATAGAATATGTTCTAGCCTATATTTCTGCTCATCACGTTTCCTTGTCTTTAAAATAGTAGTGAAAAAAAGGAGGTATATGTTATTTGTTTTTTCCTGTTGCGAGGGGTCTCACAATCACCTCTATCTCTATTGCTTTGTCTCTCAGTTTTCTCCATAGGGGGTTCAGTTTCTTCGGCAAATAGATCACGTATCTGTCGTTAGTCATCTGTGCCACCCTAGTGATTAAGGGTATTCCGCCCAGCTCCCCCAGCACACGCGCCAGCTCATTTCCAGCCATAATACCTCACCAAATTCCCGTCATCACGTACTCCCAGCATTCGCACAAGTATAGTCCCAACAACCCACACCACAGCACACGGATAAACATACTCCCTCAATAAAGGAACAACAACCTTACTCCTCACATCCTCCTCAGACCAACCCAAATAACCAACAAACAACCCCACACACCACACACCAAAAACACAACTAAAATTTACGCATCATACGCAAATACATTCTTTCGCACACTATATTCTCAACCCTGCTGAAACAATCTCGCCTACTAATACACCAAACCAACCAGCATTTTTGCTCACAACGGCTACACCAAGTCCTCTAATGAATCCATCAGCTCCTCAAATGCTTCTAAAAACCTCTTCTTCATATCATCGAGCTTACGCTTTCCAACAATTCCAACATAATCCCTTAACACGCGCTCCATCTCACGTAATGTACATTCCCTTGCTTCAGAACGCGATTTCGAATTATCCTCATAACATCTTAGTACATTACGAGCCATTGTGTATCTCTTCTTTCTTACAGATAAAAGCATATCAAATGCCGTCTTCAGAGGCAAAGGTTCTATAAAGGGTAAATGATAGATATCCGAGTAGAGCGAAGCCAAAATAACTACAGTCTTCAAAAACCTACCATAACCGTAAGATGATAAACCACGATAGGACTTCAGTTCTCTCTCAATACTTTCTTCATCAACTAGTTCATCACTAGGAACAACATATTTCTTCCCATTAATCATAAACTCAGCCCTTACTCGATGCCCCATCTTACTCAAGTCATTGATATGCTTCATAAGACCTAAAGTATACCCAACCCTATACCTAGAATCACTCTTCTCAAGACGGGAAATTATATCACGAAGCCTCTCCTTGACATAGTTGAGAGACTTATATTTCCTATACTTCGGGACTATATTGTCCTTTACCCAATCCACCAGCATCTTATCAACACAAGACAAGTATAACGCATTCGTTAACTCTTCCCTAAATCTTCCCAAATAACTGAAACACCCAACTTTCAATTCCACTAAATTATGATCTACACTCACAAGATCATATAGTGTGCCCTTAACGAGACTGCCACATATCTTCTCAGGTTTTAGATCCAGCATGAGTGCTGATCCAAGCCGATTAGCCAATATATCTAGTCCATGATGATAGTAGAAAGCCTTAACTTTTTCATCGCTTCTACAAATCTCAATTAATTCATTTTTTGAGTCTCCTTAGTCTAGCATAATACCTGTTCTTTACATCATTACCGGACTCGATTATATCCAGATAAGCTGGTAAACGTCTAGGTTTCCTCCTACCAATATCATGTATAGAACCAAGATCAATTATCCTATCCACTTTCGCTACCACATGTTCAGATACATCCAGATACTTCGAAGCAAGCAACCTATGAACCACGTGACTAGGCAATTACTACCCCCAACAAAAAATCATATCCACCAGCTTTCACAATATAATTAATAATCCAAGAACTTATACTCCACACCCCAGGAATATCTATTAACACATCCATTAATATCAATATACATCCAAAGATCCTCTCCCAAAAACTTGAAAAACAATTTTCACGCCAGACGGCTCCACTTATTATCCCTAATCAACAGCTTCATAAGATAGCGAACATACTGTTTGCAAGTGGAATCAGAGGTTTCCTTCTCCATACACCACTCCAGAAATCTATCCAAAACCCAGTTATCCCTAACCCATACCTATAGTCGTAGCTAACTCCACGTAGAAAAACCCGAGCCTGGTTCCATGGGGCGTTGGACTGAGAACACGATAGCGTAGGCCTGCGTGGGTTCAAATCCCCAACATCAAATATCCTTTATGAAGATAGAGAAGCGCTAATCAATTAATTACTATAATTTATGGAGAATGAGTGCCGCCCGACGGAACCCTCTTTCATAGGCCCCCGTTTACGCGGGAGTCTCTAGAGGGCGAGGGCTCCGTTTTATAATTGTTTTATGGGAGGAGATAAATTTTATTGGACCTCTTCTTTTGTTAGGGTGTCTTGTACCTTTTGAACTATTTTATCTATTGATTGTGCATGGGCATCTATCAGTATCCTTGTATTATCTGTTAATGGATCATATGTTATGGCTATGTTCTGGTTCATTAATCTAACTCTATATCCTCCAATATATTGTCTACAATATGCTGTTTTTTGCCCACAAATCTTTACAGCTACATCTTCTAGCGGTAACGATGTCTCTATAGTATAGTATCTGGGATGTATGTAGCTTCGTATGACACTTGATAATTTCTTGCCAGTTGATGCTAGTGATTCGAGGACTTTAGTCAATGTTAATATTGCATCGTATCCTAGGCTAAAGAGTGGATGTATGTATTCGCCAACGTTATTAAATCCTAGAATGGGTCTAAGCTTATAACATCTCTTCATAATAGATGTTTCTGAGGGATCAACTCTATCGACAACTATGTTGTTGTAACTAAAGGCTCTATCTATGAATAGAAACGTATCTTCGGAAATAACAATATTTGATCCTTTAGGGATCATATGGAGTAGAATCAAAGCCGTTTCTTCTGGAAGCAAAGGATTACCATTATCATCTATTATAATAAGTGATGAAGCATCATTATTTAGAATAATGCCTAGATCCATTCCAGTAGATCTAACTATATCGGCTACTTTTTTTATTTCACTAATTAAGGGGTATCTAAATCCTTTGGTAATTCTCTTACCGCTACTTAACAATATGTATTCTACATTGAGTGATGCAAATAGATCAGGTAAAACAAGATCACTTGGACCATAACTAGTGCTAACAACTATATTAAATTTCTTATTAGCAATGATATCACTATTTATGAATGCTGTTAATGCTGAAACATATAGCTTATGTATGTATTCAGCATAAGTAACCCATCCAGTTCTCCCTGGCTCTGTTCTACGAATATACTTATCCTTTATAATATTGGCTAGTTCATCACCAACAACTTCGTATCCTGGAGTAGTAAATATTCTAAATTGTACATGGCTTTCCATTAATGGGTAAGTTGATACATTGACTCCTCCACGCGCTCCGAAGCGCTTAATACTATAAGAGACTTCTCCTGATAATGATTCATGGAAATCCATTACGTCAACACCAGCGCTCATAAGTCCAGCTACAAATGCTCTCTTAAGCATTCTAGATGACGGATTGTAGTCACGACCACTAACAACAATGGATTTCTCGCCATACCAGCTTCCGAGAATAGCTCCTAATTCTGCAGCATCTTCTGGCGTTATCTCAAGATTAGGTTTACCAACTATGCGTCCCCTAATGAATTTATATACCAATATTATCACCTTATTTTAGGTGGAATGATTTTTCTTTCTACTACTTCATTTAATCCAACATTATTGTATGATCCGATTATTGAGGAAAATATCTTTGTATTATCTCCTATTAGTACATGGTCCATTATAATAGAGTCATGTATATCTGTATTACTTGATATGTATGTTGATTCCCACACTATTGAGTATGACACCTTTGTATCCCGGCCTATATGTACTCCTTCTCCTATAGAGACGTAGGGTCCTATAGTAGCTCCTTCTTCTATTATAGTGTCAGAGCCTATGGAGACGGGAGGAATTATGTTTCCTCTTATATCTGTGTTTTCTTCTACATAAACCCCAGGCTCGATATGTTTACCTCTAGGCTTAAATCCTTTTACAGCACCTTTTAGCATATCCCATGTTGCTTTCTTGTAATTCTCTATCCTACCGATGTCTTCCCAGTATGTATTATGCGGCATTATCCAACTATATACGTCATAGCCGTTCTCTAACAGATATGGAAATACATGTTTACCCCAATCCATTAGGGCAGGGTTTTCCCGTAGAATATTTAATACTTCATATCTTATCATGTAAAACCCTGTGTTTACATAGTTAGAGTATACACTTTCGCCAAAAACATGTGCATGGGCCATACTTAAAGCATATATTTCGATAGATAAAGGTTTTTCAACAAATAATCTTATTCTCCGCTTCGAATCTATGAATACGAGGCCATAGTGTAAGGGATTATCAACTTCTTTTAATGCGATAGTAGCTATACCTCCCATTCTTACGTGTTCTTCATAAAATAAATCGAACCTTGCATTACAGAGTACATCTCCCATTGATACAAGGAAGTTCTCTGTCTTTATTTGATCAGAAATTAGCCTAACTGCGTCTGCAGTGTCTTTGGAATCAAGTATTTCTACCTCAACATCATCGACATTAGTGAAATGCTCTTTTATTTGTTCACCTAAGTATTTTGCTAATACTTTGAACTTTTTAAATCCATTAAATCTAAGCCATTCTATAATGTAATCTATAATAGGTTTACCAGCTATGGGTATAAGTGGCTTTGGCTTTACATAAGTTAGTGGTCTTAACCGTGTACCTTTTCCACCGGCAAGTACTATAGCAAGTTTATCCAAGCTACATATTCCCCTATGTAAACTACGTTATTATCTTCGGATATAAAGTGATTGTCTAGATTAGTTAACAAGGTTCCCAATATACTCTATTAGTTCTTCGTAACTATTAACGTCTATCCACATATGGATAAAATATATTTCTTCAAGAGCATCCTTTATTAGATCATAATATTTTCTTTGATCATCTATGTAAATTATCTTAGGATAATGGTTTAATGCATAGTTTTTCTTGATAATTTCTATAGCTTGTATAAGTGTTTCGTTCTTCAGAGGATAAAATTTATTGAATAGATAATCAAAATATCTTGTTATTCCAAGTAAATCCATGATCTCTTTAGTAATGCTATACTTATTCCAACTTAGAGTCGATAATATAAAGTTGTTTCTTTTGCAGAAATCTAGAAATTCACGTACCTTGTCATAAAGACAAAATTTTTCACCATAATGGTCAACAATACAATCCTTGCTAACGAGTTTAAATGGTCTATGCAGTATTGATACATCATGGTGATTCCAGACAGTTCTATCGAGATCAATAAATAGTATCCATATCAAAATACTACATCTCTCAGCAATAATGCTTAAGCCGCCGGCGGGATTTGAACCCGCGACCACCGGCTTTCTAGGACGACCTCGGACGCTGGATTGGTACGCCGTACAAGGCCGGCGCTCTACCGGGCTGAGCTACGGCGGCTTCAATATATATTTAGGCTGTGATTAAGGGATTATAAGATTAACTAGTAATCTTTAATGAGGATAATTGGTAGCCGGGCGGGGATTCGAACCCCGGTCACGGGGGGTCTCCCCTTTGGGGTGGGCCAGAGCCCCGCATCCTTGGCCGCTAGACGACCCGGCTTTCTCGGTATATTGTTGTTGTTTCGGGTGTTTTAAATGCTTTATTCTATTTCTTTAGGATCTGTTCCATTATTCCTTCATATGCTTCTTTATATATTGGGTTTGATTCAAGTGCTCTTCTATTTCTAATGTATTTCTTTACGGTTATGTTTTCTGGTAATCCATGTTTCCTTGACCATTCATGCAATGGAATGCCGTATTGTCTTTGGATTGATTCTCGGTATATGTCTTCAAATATATTGAATGCACAGAATGGTATTAGTCTTCCATCAGGTACTCCATAGTGTATATTGCATCTCATTACACGTTGTATATCATAGTTGTAGAGGTCCATGAAGTGCATAAGGCCTATGAATAGCATTTTATAGTGTAATTCGCCCAGTGCCTCATAATTCCTTTTTATAACTATATTTAATAGTATTTTAAATAGGTCGAATTCTTTAGGAGCTTTCTTATTATCTATGAATTTCCTCATATTATATAATAGTTTAAGTCCTGTTACTATTCTACTAGATCCTATGATTAAGTCTTCCCATTTTTCTTTAAGATATTCTAGTAGGCCTTCGACATCTACAAAGTGTGTTATAGGTATTAATTTCCTAACTTTTTTGCCTTCCCTATCTACGTAAACATACGTTGCTGCTCCACATACTGGATGATTATCCATTTCAAACTTGAATTCGCCGCTAAATCCTTCAATGAATCTAGAAAATATAGCGCTTACAGGTACTGGAAACCATGCCTCCTTATCTATTTCTCCGTCTGTCTGTTCTTCGATTTTCTTTATTACCTCGGGTATCGTTATACGGTACTTTTCTCTTTCATGTTTTTTCATAAGTCCCGTGAGACTTACTGGCTGGTAATTAACTCCACGTATTACATCTATATGTTTTGCAGCAAATTTTATTATGGCCCCAGCCTCGTGATCGTTTATTCCACGTATAATAGTTGGTACCAATACTGTACTCGTCATTCCTGATCTACGGAATACTTCTAGTATATACGGTACTTCCCAGTGGTTTTTCCAATTTGTTACTGGTGTTACGCCATCAAAGCTTAAGTATATCGTATTTACACCATTTACTCTAAGGGCTCTCGCGTATTCTATAGCCTTAGCAGGGTCTTCAAAGTATAGTTCTGCAAACTTTATACCATTAGTATTTAGCTGCAAATGCCTTACTCCTTCGGCTTTTATAGCTCTAACAATATCGATTAAATCCTCTCTAAGTGTTGGCTCGCCGCCAGTAAGTTGTACGTTGACTGCTACTGCTTGTTTTTTAGCTGCACGAATCATTTCAACTATTTGTTCAAGTGTAGGCTCATATACATAGCCTGATGCTTCGGCATAGAAGAAGCAATACCAGCAACTAAGGTTACATCTATTTGTCAGAACTAGGTTCATTAACGCAGTATGGTTTTTATGTAATGGACATAATCCACAGTTAAACGGGCAAATATTCTTTAATGGAGTATATATGTGTCTAGGTCCACGTCCTTCCATATCCCATTTACTGAACTTCTTATATAGTTCGACATCTCCATAGTAGAGTTCTTCTATAACTCCGTGTTCAGGGCAAACACGTCTAATATAGAGCTTTCCTTCTCTTTCAATAATTGTTGCTGGTAGTATACGGTAGCAGTAGGGACATACACTTTGTGTAATCGATACTAATTCCTCCCCGCTCTTTATATCGGGGAGTGTAAAAGCGACCTCTCCAGCGTTCTTAGTAAGATTTAAACTATATTGTAACCCCATGTATTATACACCATGAACTACGCTAAGTAAATATCTATGGACTAAATTCTAAATATACATTCTCAAAGCCTTATATGATTACTGTAAATTTAAAGATTTCCTATTTAATCCCACTCTAAATAATATGTATATATAAACTAGCGGTATCAATGTCTTGGAGTGGGATTAAATATTTCAAATGTTTATCCGTAACCAATATAACCCCTACCAAGATATTATCAATAATCTAGTTGAATGGGCCCGTCGTCTAGCCTGGTTAGGACGCCGCCCTTACGAGCGATCATGGTCTAGGGGAGGCGGAGGTCCGGGGTTCAAATCCCCGCGGGCCCATTTCTAGTTCTTCCCTCATATAAACCAATTTTATTTTTATTATTGTAATATCTTAGACTATTTATTCATCAAAGCACATTATATATCATGATAATAACCGAATAGTATATAGAGGTAATACTTAAGAGGCTAAAAAATGAAATATATACATGTCCCGCGGCTCACCGGCGGCGGCATGACTAGGACGCCGGGCCTAGCCCGGATTGGATGACTAGTCCATCTCCTGCCGCGGGAATACGACCAAGAAAAATATATACCCCCTCATACTATGCTAGTATTGGTTCACACTAATATCCTAAAAAGTAAAGAAATATGGAGACCCAAGCCCCCCGAGGGCCTTAATGGGGGCATAAAGTCCCGGTCTTACCCTCGGGATGCTTGGGTCTGACAAGGGGCTAGTGCCGGCACCCCTCCCTCCACTTCTAGATAGGGAGGGTATCTGCCCATATAGAGGATGCATAGACCCATTAGACCGCCCCACCTCCTTGCGGCCGCAACTCCGGTTGATCCTGCCGGACCCGACCGCTATCGGGGTGGGGCTAAGCCATGGGAGTCGTACGCCCCTCCGCTGAGGGGCGTGGCGGACGGCTGAGTAACACGTGGCTAACCTACCCTCGGGACGGGGATAACTCCGGGAAACTGGAGCTAATCCCCGATAGGCGAGGGGGCCTGGAAGGGTCCCTCGCCGAAAGGGTGCGGCGGGGGTTATCGCCGCCGTGCCGCCCGAGGATGGGGCTGCGGCCCATCAGGTAGTTGGCGGGGTAACGGCCCGCCAAGCCGATAACGGGTAGGGGCCGTGAGAGCGGGAGCCCCCAGATGGGCACTGAGACAAGGGCCCAGGCCCTACGGGGTGCACCAGGCGCGAAACCTC